>Ga0068856_100008028_pt1 | contig 10304 bp, 9 predicted proteins | sample KBSCornC62_FD_66595 | JGI IMG/M metagenome (GOLD analysis project Ga0068856, IMG submission 66595) | Corn rhizosphere microbial communities from Kellogg Biological Station, Michigan, USA - KBS Corn C6-2 | ecosystem: Host-associated > Plants > Roots > Rhizosphere > Soil ... | reverse complement strand
CGGCACGCTCTCGTTGGGTTTGTATGCGCCTGCAATCGCTGCACCAGCCGCCTTGCCTTGATCGGTGGCGCTTTGGACCGATTCGAGACGCAGCAGGGTGCCTGAGAACGCATTTGGATGAATCGTGCAGTCGCCCGCAGCATAGACTTGCTCGAGCTGCGTTCGCCCCACGTTATCGACCTTGATCGCGCCGTCGGCGACCAAACCAAGCGGCGTGCCCAGCTCAATGTTCGGCGCTGCGCCGAGGGCGAGGACAACCATATTTGCGGGAAACCGCGCTCCATCGGCTGCAACTACGGAGTTCACTTTCCCGTGCGCGCCTTGTATCGCAGAGACACCAATATTGCAGCGCAGGTCGACCCCGTGTCGCCGGTGTTCGGCTTCGATGAACGCGGACAGACGCGGCGGGATCGCGCGCGCAAGCACCCGCGACTGAGCTTCGAGCACCGTCACGGCCTTGCCGAGCTTGCGCAGCGATGCCGCCAGCTCTAGTCCAATGAATCCGGCGCCGACGAGAACGACATTCTCTGTTTCTGCGAGGCGGTGTCGAATCGCTTCCGCATCGGCGAGGTTGCGAAGAGTGACGACCCCTTCGAGTTCACTGCCCGGCAATTTGATCGATCGCGCACGCGCTCCGGTAGTGATCGCGACGACGTCGAAGTCCATCGTGCCGCGATTCGTTACAACTCGATGCGCGGAGTCGATAGCGAGTGCCTTAGTCCCGAAGAGGACATCGATATCGTGCTCGGCATAAAAGGCAGCCCCACGAATTGCCAAGGTGTCAGCAGCGGCAGAATTCAGCAGATAACCTTTCGACAATGGCGGACGATGGTAGGGAAGCACCGGCTCCTCGACGAGCATGCGGATGGTTTCCGCATATCCATGCTGCCGAGCTGAAATTGCGACGTTGAAACCGGCATACGAACCTCCGATGATGACGAGCCCAGTCATCAGGACCGGCGCTCCGCGACATCGATCTCATGGAAGGCGCCGTCCAAACATTCGTAGCTCATACGAGCTGCTTCGCTCTTCAGCATTTGGTTCTCGCAGTCGCGCTGCATACTGCTATGGAATTCTAGAATAGGCGTGCATCTGCACCTCGTCCGCTCAGACGAACTCTGTGGCGTGCAGAATCGGCTGATGTTCATCCGCAGTGTCTCTTGCAAAAGGCCGAAGGGACTACCACAGACTCAATCGAATTCAATGGCGGCACGAATCTCAGCGGCGCTCACTTCACTGTAGTCAGAGCCCGATCGAGCCATTCGATCCAATGCCACACTGGAACGCTCGTCCCGGTTTGCAGATGCGAGATGCAGCCGATATTCGCCGAAAGCACACACGTCGGTTCGCTGCACAACAGATTCGCTAGTTTGCGATCGCGCAGCTGGTACGACAGCTCGGATTGCAGCAGCGAGTACGTTCCCGCCGAACCGCAGCAAAGATGCGGCTCGGCCACCGGCGTGAGCGATACGCCGAGCCCCCGCAACAGCGACTCCAACGCGCCACCTAGTTTCTGACCATGCTGCAAAGTACAGGGCACTTGCAAAGCAACCGCCTTGCTCGAAGAAGCGGCTAGTCGAGACTTGAGTGCTGACACCTGCGGCAACATGAATTCGCTCAGATCCTTGGCACAGGCGGCGATGCGACGCGCCTTATCGGCATACTGCGGATCATCGCTCAGCAGATGGCCGTATTCCTTCACCGTGACCGCACAGCCCGATGCATTGATGATGATGGCTTCTACCGTTCCGGAATCGATCAACGGCCACCACGCATCGATGTTGCGACGGATGTCGTGGTGTGCCCCGGATGGATCGTTGAGATGCTGACGAATGGCGCCGCAGCAGCCGGCGTCGGAGGCGATCACTACCTGCACGCCAATCGCATCCAGTACGCGCGCGGTCGCCGCGTCGATCGAAGGCAGCATGGCCGGCTGTGTGCAGCCGCGCAGCAGTAATACTTTGCGTGCGTGTGTGCGTGCAGGCCAGTCGCCGGCCGGACGCGCCTCACCCATTTTGGCGCGTAGCGACGCGGGCAAGACGAAGCGCACGCTCCGCCCCAGACGCAACGCGAAGCCGAACAACCAACGCCGTGTGAGCGTCTCGCGGAGCAGTGCGTGTACCGCGCGCTCGTGCAATGGCCGCCTGACCTGCGCGTTCACCAGCGTTCGGCCCACGTCCAGGAGCTCGCCGTATTGCACACCCGATGGACAGGTCGTCTCGCAGTTCCGGCAGGTCAGGCAACGATCCAGGTGTTGCTGCGTGAGGCGCGTCGCTGCCGCACCTTCCATCACCTGCTTGATCTGATAGATGCGACCGCGCGGTCCGTCGAGTTCATCGCCCAACAACTGGTAAGTGGGACAGGTAGCGTTGCAGAAACCGCAATGCACGCAAGCACGCAGAATCGGTTCGGCGCGAGCGACTTCCGGACTGGACCTGAGATGAGGAGCGATGCGAGTTTCCATGCGAAGCGTCTAGAAGTCGTTCACCAAACGGCCGCGATTGAAAATCCCGTGCGGATCGAATTTGTTCTTGAGCTGCCGATGCAAATGCAGCACACCGGGATTCAGTGGATGAAACCTCTGCCCGCTGTTCTCGCCGCGCCAATGCGTTGCCGTACCACCGGCGTCGACCGCAATCGCACGAATGTCCGCCGCCGGCTGATTGCATGCATACCACCGCAATGCGCCGCCCCATTCGATGAAGGGCGACGTGGGCAACGCCAACGGCGGAGTTGTCGCGGGCACCGAGAGCCGCCATAAATTCGACGCTTCGCGGAAGAACGCATGCGTCTGGTGCCGTACGCTGCCCCACCAAGCCGCTGCCGTGTGCGGCGCGAGTAACTCGCCTCCCAGACGCTCGCGTGCAGTGCGCAACGCTGATTCGGATCCACTCAACTGCACGTACGCGCGGCCGGCGAACCACGCACAGGCGCTGATGGGCAGTGGCTGGCCGCTCCAATCATTGAAGATGCTCAGAGCGTCGCGGTCGCTCATCTCGAAACACAGAGTTTGCTCGGCGCGCGGTCGCGGCAACACCTTGATCGAGACTTCAACGAGGGGACCCAAGATTCCGAGGGAGCCGCACAACAAACGCGAAATGTCATAGCCGGCAACGTTCTTCATGACCTTGCCGCCGAAATGCAGTGTCTCGCCATTGACATCCAGCAACACGGCGCCGAGCACGAAATCGCGCGCTGCGCCCACACGCTGACGGCGCGGACCGGACAAACCTGCCGCAACCGCACCGCCAATGGTGGGATCGCCGCCGAAGGCCGGCGGCTCGAATGGCAAATACTGCTGATGTCCTGCCAACAGCGTTTCGAGTTCCGACAGAGGTGTGCCGCAACGCGCTACGACCACCAGCTCGGACGGCTCATAGTCCACGATGCCCGTGTAAGCGCGCAAATCGAGGATGTCGCCTTCGAGACGCTCACTGTAGAAATCCTTGGTCCCCGCGCCGCGCAGCCGCAGCGGCGCATGTCGCCGATGGGCCTCGGCAATCCGTGTCCCTAAGTCTTGCAGTACGGTCACGTTAGAATCTCGGCAGTTCCGGATGAGCCAATTGTCCGCGATGCACGTGCATGCGGCCGTACTCGGCGCACCGAGCGAGCGTCGGAATCGCCTTGTCCGGATTGAGCAAGCCCAGCGGCTCGAAGGCATGCTTGACCGCAAAGAATGCCGCACGCTCGGCGGGCGAAAACTGCACGCACATCGAGTTGATCTTCTCGACGCCAACGCCGTGCTCTCCGGTGATCGTGCCGCCGAGCTCGACACAGAGTTCGAGAATGTCAGCGCCAAACCGCTCGGCCCGTTCCCATTCGCCGGGGATGTTGGCATCGAACAGAATCAGTGGATGCAAGTTGCCATCGCCGGCGTGAAAGACGTTCATGCACTTGAGTGAATAGGTGCGTTCCATCTCTGCGATGGCCCGCAACACCGTGCCGAGACACTTGCGTGGAATCGTGCCATCCATGCAGTAGTAATCCGCGGACACCCGCCCTGCGGCGGGGAAGGCATTCTTGCGGCCCGACCAGAAACGCAGTCGTTCGGCGTCGCTGCTCGATACCGCGGTCGCCCTCGCGCCGGCATTGCGCAGGACATGCTCAATCGCGGCAATCTCCTCGCTCACTTCCTCGGCGGTGCCATCCGATTCCGCCAGCAGAATGGCGGCGGCCGACAAGTCGTAACCCGCTCGCACGAAAGGCTCGACGGCGGCTGTCGCGCGGCGATCCATCATCTCCAGGCCCGCGGGAATGATCCCAGCCGCAATGATGGCGGCAACCGCCTCGCCCGCCTTACCGACATCGTCAAACGATGCCATGACGACCTGCGCTACGGGCGGTTTGGGAATCAACTTGAGCGTCACTTCGGTGACCAGCATCAGCATGCCTTCCGAGCCCAATACGAGTGACATCAAATCGAGACCCGGACCGTCCAAGGCGCGCCCACCCAACTCTATCGGCTCACCATCCAGGGTATAGCCACGAATACCCAGCACGTTGTGCACGGTCAGGCCGTACTTCAAGCAGTGCACACCGCCGGAGTTCTCGGCGACATTGCCGCCGATGGTACAAGCAAGCTGCGAAGATGGATCGGGTGCGTAATACAGGCCATACGGCGCCGCGGCTTCGGAAACAGCCAGATTTCGCACGCCGCATTGCACGTGCGCGATGCACCCCTTCGGATCGATCTCGAGGATTCGATTGAATCGCGCCAGCGACAGCACGATGCCTTCGACATGCGGCATGGCGCCGCCCGAAAGCCCCGTGCCAGCGCCGCGCGGCACGATGGGCACGGCAAGCTCACGGCACACGGCCAGTGCAGCCAGCAGTTGCCGCTCGTCATGCGGCAATACGACCAGCATGGGCGCTTGACGAAACGCCGACAGCCCATCGCATTCGTAGGGTCGCAACTCCTCGTCCCGCCACAGCACGCAGTCGGCGGGAAGCTTGGCAAGCAAAGCTCGGGCAACTTCAGATTGACGCGGGTTCTTCAGGGGATCTTTCATAGGGCGAATGCGGCAATCGCAGTGGCTCAGGCATGTACGACTTGCCTGACAACGCACACCCGAGACCGTCATCAGAGTAGAGCAGCGGCGCGGATCGCGTGTCGCGTATTTGATTGCAGAAGTGTAAGTGAACCGTGTTGGCCCAGCGCTCACATACCCCGACAGGACGATTACCCATCCGTTAACTAGTGGGATATGGTGTCGATGAAAATCAGAAGGCCCAATTGCGACTTCACGCAAACGCGCGCACATTGGGCCTCAGTGCCAGAATTCGCGCAGAATTTTAACTCGAGCTCGCTGTGGATTCCTCACTTGGAGCGCTTCCTCAATCGCGTGATGGCGAAGGCCGCGTCCTCGTTGAATAAAGACGATCCGGAGATGCAGAGGATTGTGTCGGACGTACGAATCTTCATAAGGCAGGAGGCGAACCATTATTCCTTGCACGGTAACTTCAACGCCGTACTAACCAGAGACGGCTATGACATCGCCGAGTTCGAGCGCCACTTCGCAGCCGAATTCGAGAAACTGCTTGCCACCAAGTCGCTCGGGTTCTTGTGCGCGTATTGTGAAGGTTTCGAGACGATGGGGCCGCCGTCGGCCTTGATATGGCTCGACGACGAAATTAGTGACTATCTTGAAGGCGCACGACCCGAAGTGACTCGCCTGTGGAAGTGGCATCTGCTCGAAGAGTACGAACATCGCACCGTCTGCCACGATGTTTTCCACGCCATCCACGGCGGTTACTTCATGCGTGTTTATGGTTTCTTCTATCAACTGCGGCAGTTGACGGGTTTCACGAACATGGTGCAAAGCTACCTGCTTGCCCGTGACCGGGAACACATGACAGCCGCAGAGCTCAAAGCTTCGAAGAAACGCGAACGGGCTGTCAAACGCAGAATAGCGTGGCTGATGACGCCGCGACTACTAAAAGCTCTTTCGCCGTTTTACACGCCGCGCAAGGCCAAGGAACCACGGATGATTCGAGTGTTCACGGCCGAGTTGGAAGCCAACCTCAAATAGAAGCGCAGCAAGTGCCACTCGGCGTCGGTTCAGCCATTCAGGCATTGCGGGCCGGATCGATGAGTACTTTGCAGTCCGCCGGTGACTTGCGCAGGCTCTCGAACTTGCCTGGAAGCTGAGCTAGACCGATCGTTGCAGTGACCATGGCGGCTGGCTCGACGGCGCCACGATCCAACACTTCGATGGCGAACTCGAATTCGCGCCGCGTGTATAACTGCGGAAAAATCAGCGTGGCTTCCTTATTACCGGCCAAAGCCGGCACCAACGTGTCGGGCTGCATGCAATAGCCCAGCGACACAACCGCGCCGCCACGAGCCACACGCGCGATCGCCTGCCCGAGCAGCCCCGGCCTGCCGACGCATTCCACCACGATATCCGGCGCCTCTGCGTCGACCGCGGCTTGCATGCCCTCCTCCACCTTCAATGGCGCAGTCACGTTATCCGCGCCCATCTCACGCGCGATCGCCGCGCGGCGCTCGACGCCTTCCACCATCTCGACGCGACCTGCGCCCAGGCGCTTGGCCCAAAACAGCACCGATAATCCGATCGGCCCGGCGCCCTGAATCAACACTCGCGCGCCGGGGCGAATTCCCGCAGCGGCCACACCGTGCAGCGCCACCGCCAAGGGTTCGGCAAGCGCCGCGTCGGCCGAACTCAGATTGAGGGGAAGTTTCACGGCGGTGACGGCGCTGGCACACGCATACTCCGCATAGCCGCCGAAGGTGAAACCGATGGAGGTGCACCACGCAGGCGTACCGGCCATGCAGTAACGACAGGTTCCGCAGCCGATGATCGGCATGGCCGCGACCCGGTCGCCGACCGAGAATTGTGTGACGCCCTTGCCGATCGCGACCACTTCACCTGCGAATTCGTGCCCGAGTATCGTGCCGGTTGGCGCGGTATACCCATGGCCCTCTGTCAAGTGAAGATCGCTGCCGCAGATGCCGCACCGATGCACTTTGACGATCAGTTGATTGACGCCTGGGGAAGGATCAGCGACCGACTCGATCTGCAGCGGACGTCCGGGCCGATCGAACACAGCAGCTCTCATGTGTAGCGCCCCAACGGGTTTCTCATCGGCCTGCGGCTTCTTGGCAATTACCGCCTCAGGCTTTCATATCAACTCTGGCGGTTGGGCACTTCCACAACGAGCCCATCCAACTCCTCGGTGATCACGATTTGACATGAGAGCCGGCTATTGGGGCGTTGCTCCGCAGCCACGCCCAACATCAGATCGGTTTCGGTTTGGTCCGGTGGCGGAAGTTTCGCCGCCCAAGCCGGGTCGACATAGACGTGACATGTCGCGCATGACAGCGTGCCACCGCAATCTGCGTCGATTCCCGGAAGCCCATTGGTGGTTGCACCCAGCATCACACTGCGACCCACCGAAACGTCCACTTCGCGCGAAGTGCCGTCTGCATATTTGTAACGAATGCGGGGCAAGCTACTCTCCGTCAACCGCTGAAAAAGAAGTGGCGCACACCGTTACAGGCGCCTGGTGCAAGCGGCATGATTGTGAAGAACTGCGAATCGCATTGCCTCGTCCGCATGGACGAACCTTGCATTCGGGAGGCATGCGCCAGTCGGAACGAGCCTCAAATCAGTTCCACCGCCATCGCGGTGGCTTCACCGCCGCCGATGCAAATACCCGCGACACCTCGTTTGCCGCCGCGATTCTTCAGTGCCGCAAGCAGCGTTACCAGGATCCGTGCGCCCGATGCGCCGATCGGATGACCGAGTGCGCAGGCCCCGCCATTCACGTTGAATTTTGCGTGCGGAATCGACAGTTCCTTCATCGCGATCATCGCGACAACGGCGAATGCCTCGTTCACCTCGAATAGATCGACGTCCTTCACCGTCCAGCCGGCTTTGGCCATAACCTTGTTCATCGCGGGCACGGGTGCCGTCGGGAACAGGCCCGGCTCGTGCGCATAGCCAGCGGTTGCGATCACGCGGGCGACGACATTCAAGCCCAGCTTGTCAGCGACGCTTGCGCGCGTGATTACTAGCGCCGCAGCACCGTCTGAAATCGAAGAAGAATTCGCAGGGGTCACGGTACCGTCTTTGCTAAACGCAGGTTTCAACGTGGGGATCTTCTCCAAGTTCGCTTTGCCCGGTTGTTCGTCGAACATGACCTTTTCCACGCCAGCGCGTGTCGTGACTTCGACAGGCACGATCTCATCATTGAAGGCACCACTCTTAATGGCGTTGTTTGCGCGCGTTAGGCTCTCCACAGCGTACGCATCTTGGTCCTGACGCGTGAAGCCATAGAGTTTCACAGCTTTTTCTGCGAAGACACCCATAAGGGTGCCCGGCTGATACGCATCTTCGAGCCCGTCGAGATACATCGAATCCTTCACGACGTCGTGGCCGATGCGTGCACCGCCGCGATGTTTCGGCAACAGGTACGGCGCATTCGTCATCGATTCCATGCCGCCGGCAATGATGACGTCAGCTGAGCCTGCAGCCAACGCGTCGCAGGCCATGATTGCCGCCTGCATCCCTGAGCCGCACATCTTGTTCACTGTCGTAGCCTGCACAGCGAGCGTCAGACCTGCCGCGAGAGCGGCCTGACGAGCCGGTGCCTGCCCCAAACCGGCCGGCAAGACGCAGCCCATGTAGATGCGCTCGACAGATTCGCCAGACACACCGGCGCGCTCGATCGCTGCCTTCACGGCGACGGCGCCGAGATCAGTCGACTTGACCGTGGCGAGTGCGCCTTGGAAACCGCCCATCGGAGTGCGGGCGAAGGAAGCAATGACGATGGGATCTGAAGCCATGATGAAAAACCTCTACACAGTGGGCGGGAGATGGACCCCCGGTGGATGTCCGAGATGCGATAATTGGTAGGCGCCTCCCAATCGAATCGTGACCGGTTAAGGCGCTCGTCCATCCAGACGAAAGTGGCTCGGTCCGGTTGTTGCGATTCGGCCGGCAAGACACTTGCCCGTCCTTCTGGACGATTCGGCCATGACCGGACAGCGCTAGCTTGGGGTCGAAGGCTCGATACCTAGGAAATTCCCAGATGAGTCGCAATTCGGTCTTGCTCGCAGCTCCTTCGCAAGAGGATGAAGTGATCCAGGCATTCAAAGGCGCCATGCGCCGGTTTGCGGTCTCAGTATCGATCATCACGATAGCCAATGGCGCCGCAAAGGCGGGCATGACGGCTACGGCAGTGTCGTCCATGTCGATGAGTCCACCTTCGCTCTTGGTCTGCATCAATCGCAGCGCTCGGATGCACGCGGAAATGCATGTAGGCCGAGCCTTCTGCGTGAACATACTCAATACCGATCAGGCCGCGGTATCGAGCGCGTTCGGCGGACGCTTGCCCGCGGAAGAGCGCTTTTCGGAAGGTGCGTGGAGCGCGAGCAGCGTCGGAGTTCCGTACTTGAGCAACGCGCAGGTCAATGTGTTTTGCACCGTGGATGCAACGTTCGACTACGGCAGTCATACGATATTCATAGGCAAGGTCGAATCGGTACGCCTGAACGGCAAGTGCCGACCGCTCGTGTATGCCGACGGAAAATACGTCTCAATCGCCGATATCGAATCCACGGAGAACGTTCCGGATCTGATCTGGCTTTAGGTCACCGGCCGAACTGCGGCTTGCGCTTTTCACGCAACGCTCGCACGCCCTCGAGGTGATCGGCTGTACGAACCGCCACCGATTCGTAGGCCACGCCGGCATCGATCACCCCAGGGGAGCGTCGGCCAGCGTTGTCATGAGATGTTCGGTCGTGCTTCAACGGGCCTTCTTCTTCGACTCTCGCCCGGTGACGGCCAGGTGGCCGCGTATCGCTATGCCATCTGCGGCGTTGATGAACTCGCCCGTGGTGGTGGCCGCATTGGTGCGCGACGCCAGCGCCACATAGATGCCAGTGTAGTCCTCGGGATCCATGCACGGTAGCGGAAATAGATTCTGCAGGCTTGCTGTAATCTCGGGCACGTTCGGAGAAAACACGGTGTCTTGCACGCCCAACGCCTGACTGCCTCTGAGATCCGTGCGCATCGGTCCAGGTCCCACGCCGTTGACGCGGATATCCGGGGCGAACTGATACGCCAGCTCACGTACCACACCAAGGACGGCATGCTTCGAAACGGTGTAGAAAATTCCGCCGCCGCCGGGGATACACGAGGCGGACGAACCGGTGAAGACCATCGAGCCGCGGCTCTTGGTCAATTCCGCCGCCGCAGCGTACGCGGCCAGAATGTAGCCTTTGACATTGACACCCATCACCTCGTCGAATGCCGCGTCCAAGCGATCTGCTGGAAGAT
>Ga0068856_100008026_pt1 | contig 10306 bp, 8 predicted proteins | sample KBSCornC62_FD_66595 | JGI IMG/M metagenome (GOLD analysis project Ga0068856, IMG submission 66595) | Corn rhizosphere microbial communities from Kellogg Biological Station, Michigan, USA - KBS Corn C6-2 | ecosystem: Host-associated > Plants > Roots > Rhizosphere > Soil ... | reverse complement strand
CCACGGCGATAAAGGCGCGTTGATCGGCGCGGCCTTGGGTGGCGCACTTGGCGGCACGATCGGTAACCGCATGGACAAGCAAGCGGCTGATCTCGAGAAGATCGCCGAAACTCGCCGCACCGACGAGGGCCTCGTGACGAAACTCAAGTCGGATATCTTGTTCGACACAGGCAAGTCGGCTTTGAAGAAGACGGCCGATATCAACGAAATGGGTGCGATCTTGAAGAAGTACCCTGAAGACGTTTTGACGATCAAAGGTTACACGGATTCAACAGGTTCAGCGAAGGTGAACAACCCGCTCTCTGAACGTCGCGCTGAAGCGGTGAAAAATCAGCTCGTCGCGGCCGGTGTCCCAGCGGGCTCGATTTCGGTTGTCGGCATGGGCGATGCGAATCCGGTGGGTGATAATAAAACCGCTGCGGGTCGCGCGCAAAACCGCCGCGTAGAAGTTGAAGTCACAGCTGATCCTTCGAAACTTCCGAAAGACGCGAAGTAATTCAAAGGCGCCTGGAGGGCTCTCAATGATTCGCATTTTCGTCACGGGCGGTACTTTCGACAAGGAGTACGACGAGATCAACGGCCGACTCTTTTTCAAAGATTCGCACGTGACGGAGATGCTTCGTTTGGGCCGATCACTCGTTGAGGTCGAGCCCCGAACGCTGATGATGATCGATAGTCTCGAGATGACTGACGATGACCGCGCGCTCATTTTGCACGCGTGTCAGACATGTCCAGAAGACCGAATCGTGATCACGCACGGAACGGACACCATGGCGACAACGGCCGCTGTCCTTGGCCGCGCAGGCTTAAAGAAGACCGTCATTCTGACGGGAGCGATGATCCCCTATAAGTTTGGCTCGTCGGATGGGTTGTTTAACCTGGGCTCATCGCTCGCGTTCGCCCAAACGCTTCCGTCCGGAGTCTATGTCGCGATGAACGGCCGCTATTTCAATTGGGACAATGTCGTAAAAGATAAACGCACCGGTGAATTCCGGGAGTTAAAGTAAATGCCAAAAAATGAGAAGAAGAAATTGCGCCGCTGGGTCGTGAAGGCGGGATCGCAGATGGTTTGCTCAGGCGGCCCGCTCCTGCTCCGCGCCTGGATGCAACAGGTGGCGCAACTTCGCCGCGATCACAATATCGAGGTGATCTGGGTCACGTCGGGCGCAATCGCCTCCGCCGCCGACCGCATCGGTTTCAAACCCGCCGGTCGCAAGAGAACGCTTCCCGAAAAACAAGCGCTCTCCGCGCTCGGGCAACCGATGGTAATGGATCTCTACCTACTTGCCCTGAACGCCGCGGGTCTGAATGGCGCCCAGGTCTTGCTAACCGCCGGCGATATTCGCGACGTGAATCGCGGGCGCAATCTTCAGAATACGCTTAAGCAGCTTCTTTCTTGGGGCTGCGTTCCTGTTTTGAACGAAAACGACGCGATCTCAACAGACGAGATTCAGTTTGGCGATAACGACTCTCTCTCTTCGAAAATCGCGGTCATGATGAAGGCGGAGCGCCTGATTCTTTTAACCGACGTCGATGGCCTCTACGAGGAAGATCCGCGCACGAATCCGCGTGCAGCTCTCATCCCGTACATTCCCGAAGTCCGTGCGGCGGATCTCACGCGTGCGGGCAAAGGATCATCGTCTGGCAAAGGCACCGGCGGCATGTATTCAAAAATGCTGGCGGCCCGCGAGGCGAACGAGAATAAAATCACGACCCATCTCGTGCGCGGCGATTATCCGCAAAACTTACTTCTTCTCGCTCAAGGAGCGAACGTCGGCACGCAAGTCGGCGGCAAACATCGCGGCCTTTAATTCGAATGGGCGCCCTTCAGGAGCGAAGTATGAATTTGCCATCTGATATCGAAAGCGAATTTGCCGGTCTTCGCGCGGGCGCGCGCTTTCTCCGCTCAGCAAGCGGAGAATCCAAAAACAAAGCCCTACTTGAAATCGCCTCGCGACTGGCTTCAGCCGAAAAAGAACTTCTAACTGCGAACGCAGAAGATCTTCAGCGCTTACCTACGGAAACAATTCCGTCGTTTCGCGATCGCTTAACGATCACAAGCGAGCGCTTGGCGGGAATGCTTGAATCTCTCAGACAAGTCGCCGCTCTCCCCGATCCCGTCGGCGAAATCGTTGAGAAGCGAACGCTCGCAAATGGTTTAAAAGTTCGGCGCGTTCGGTCTCCGCTCGGCGTGATCTTTATGGTTTTTGAATCACGCCCGAACGTCGCGCTCGAGGCCTTTTCGCTGGCGTTTAAAGCTGGAAACACGATTGGGCTTCGCGGCGGTCGCGACTCGGCTTCGACGGTCGCCGTCTTATACAGGGTGATGCGTGAAGCCCTGGTCGCGAGCCAGTTCCCCGCGTCCTCTTTTTACGGAATGACCGATTACAACCGCGATCACGTGACCTCTCTTTTAAAGCGAAAAGATCTCGTTGATATCGCCGTTCCGCGTGGATCCGAGAGATTAATTCAATTCTTCGAAGAGACCGCGGTCATGCCGATCATCAAAAACGACCGTGGTCTTTGCCACGCCTATATTGACGATGAAGCGGACCTCGACATGGCCGTGAATATCGTCGACAACGCGAAGACGCAACGCCCGGGTGTGTGCAACTCGCTCGAAACAACATTAGTTCACGAAAAAGTAGCCGCGCGTTTTCTACCTCTTCTGGCTCAGCGAACGGCCTCTAAGAATTTGAAGTTTCACGCGGACCCCGCTTCGCTCGCGTTGTTGAAAACGCCGTCCGCGACTGCGGCCGAAAGTAAAGATTGGGATACCGAGTATCTCGACCTGATTTTGAACGTTAAAATCGTGACCGGTCTCGATGAGGCGATCTCGCATATTGAGAAGCATGGATCCCGCCACTCCGAAACGATTGTGACACGTAACGAAGAGAAAGCTCGCCGTTTTCAAAACGACGTCGATGCCGCGGCGGTTTACTGGAACGCGAGCACGCGTTTCACCGACGGCTTTGAGCTCGGACTCGGCGGCGAGCTAGGAATTTCGACCCAGAAGCTCCACGTTCGAGGCCCGGTGGGCTTACGAGAGCTCACGACTCCACGCTGGATCATCGACGGCACCGGCCAAATTCGAGGCTGATTCACACTTCACTTAGGCCACGGTAAATCCGGTTACTTTAATCGGCCCATGGATGATTTCGCTCGAAGTGTTAAGAAAACAAAGAAACTTAAATTAGAAAAATGTGATTCATTGCAGCTCTAGATTCGACGCCAAAACTGGAGCTGTGGCCATGATCACGCCTAATCAAAACGAGAAAGGGTTCGAAGCTCTAATTAACGCGATCCCGCAACTCGCGTGGATGGCGAGACCTGACGGATTCATCTATTGGTTCAACAACCGATTCTATGAATACACGGGAAAAACGCTTGAGGACCTTCTCCAAAATCCGATCGAAATTTTGAAAAATCAGGAGATCCTCGACGATATAACCAGCGCCTGGGAAAGATCGCATACAACCGGAACGCCCTTTGAATACATCTGCCAGGTTCGATGTCACGACGGTGTGTTTCGCTGGTTCATCACCCGTGCTCTGCCCGTTCGCGATGACAACGACAATATCACCCGATGGGTCGGCACATGCACCGACATCGACGAACAGACAAAAATTCAGCGTGAATTGACCGATACGCTGGAAGCAATGACCGACGGTTTTATTGCGATCGACAAAGACTGGAAAATTAACCAGATTAACTCCGCGGTCCTAAGAAAAACTGGTTTAAAAAGGGACGAACTTGTTGGTCGCGACTTCCGTGAAGTCTTTTTTTCGACGCCCGAACTGCAATTCAATAAGGCTTTGGTCGAATACGAGAAACTGAAGCGGGAGCAAACTCCGGTTGCGTTTGAAGCCTACTACGCGCCGCTTGATATCTGGACGTCCACGCGTGCCTACCCGACGTCCGAAGGCGGCTTTACGATTTTTTCGGTCGATATCACGGAGAAAAAACGCGCTGAACGTCAGATGCGCGAAGCGAAGGAAGTCGCCGAACGCGCAAACGAACTGAAATCATCGTTCTTAGCGAACATGTCTCATGAGATTCGTACGCCCCTCGGCGCTATGCTCGGTTTTGCCGATTTACTACGCGATCCCGATTTGAGCGCGGGCGAACGCGCGAGCTATCTCGACATTCTCACCAAAAACGGCGAGCAGCTTTCGGTGATTATTAACGACATTCTCGATCTCTCGAAAGTCGAAGCCGGTCATCTGACTCTCGAATTCCTCCCGAGTTCGCCCGAGGCCATCGCTAAAGACGTCGTCGCCCTGATGACCAAAAAGGCGCGCGACAAGGCGCTCAATCTTGATTTCGTCAAAGATCCTTCGACGCCTGAGCATGTCGTTTCCGACCCCGGCCGCGTCCGCCAAGTCTTACTCAACCTGGTGACGAACGCGGTGAAATTCACACTCGCGGGTTCAGTCCAAATCACAAGTTCGGGCCGCGTTGATTCCAAAGGACGCCAATTCGTCGACTTCAAAGTAACGGATACAGGCATCGGGATCAGCCCCGAACAACAAGAGCGAATCTTCGGATCTTTTGTTCAGGCTGATGGCTCGATGACCCGACGCTTTGGCGGAACGGGATTGGGTCTTGCGCTCTCGCGGCTCCTAGCGCGCGCTCTCGGCGGCGACGTGACTCTCGAATCATCGGTCTTGAGTCGCGGAAGTACGTTCTCGTTTACGTATCCTGACTCGCCCGAGCGCCAAGCAACGACTCCATCGACGGATCTAACAGCGGCGGCGCTGGAAGCGGCGAAACGCAAAACCTCTCTCTGCGGAATCAAAGTTTTGGTCGTCGACGATTCAACCGATAACCAAATGTTGATCTCGAAATTCCTGACCGCCGCCGGCGCCGAAGTCTCAACCGCCGTGAACGGTCTCGAAGGTTCCGACAAGGCTTTGGCTGGCGACTTTAATCTGGTCTTGATGGATATTCAGATGCCTGTCATGGACGGATACTCGGCCGCCCAACGTTTGCGCGAACGAGGTTATGCGAAACCGATCATCGCGCTCACCGCGCATGCGCTGAATGAAGCGCGGAAGAAAGCCCTCTCGGTGGGATGTACGGATCATCTGACAAAACCGATCAACCGCACGGCATTAATAGAAACCGTCGCTCGATATGCGAATGAGCCGGCCCTCGTTTGAACAGAGCCTAATTTCGGCACCTCTCAAGTACGGAGTACCTGTAAACAACTTCGACACTCGAGATAAGTGTCCGAAATAGTTCGGTGACCCCTTCCAACAAATCTGGATTTGGCTTTGCTCATGTTTGGGCCGAGAGCCTCAAAACAGGAGCTTTGTTGTGAAGTCGAATGCGTTACTTGCCATTCTCAGTGCCGCCACGATCCTCGCCGTCGCCCCGTCTGCTCACGCTGGTCTTTTCGGTTGCGGCCAGAAATGTAAGGCTCGGAAAGCTGCCGAAGCGCAAGCGCGCCAAGCCGCTTATGATGAGCAACAACGCCAATATCAAGCGCAACAACAAGCTTATGCCGCTCAACAAGCGGAGTACGCTCGTCAGCAAGCCGCCCAACAACAAGCGTGGGAAGCTCAACAACGCGCCCAACAGCAATATCAACCTTCATACGGCGGTTCGTCTTACGGGCCTTCTTATCAGTCGCAACCGAGTTACCAACAGCAGCCGAGCTATCAGCAGCAACCAAGCTATGGTTCACAGCAAGGTTACGGTTCGCAATCGACCGACAGCTCGCAAGGTAGCTCCGGCGTTCGAGTCATTTACGGTAGCCAGTACGGTGGCCAAACAAATCCATTTGCGGTCGACTATCGCCAAAATTACGGAAATCTCACGAACCAAGACTGGCTTCAGTATCAAAACGTTCCTTACGGCTACACTCCGACTCCGGTCGTAGGCCCGAACTTCGACAAAACGCCGTACCCGACAACGGTCAACGAGCCGCAGCTTCAACAGATCATTCAGACGTCGATTCAAAAAGGCCAAGACATCGAAATCGGTGACGCAACCGCCGACGCAGGTCTCGTTAACAAATTCTACTCTCTGCGTGGCTACCAACCTGCGTTCATCACGATGAACGGCCCGAGCCAACAAGCTCAAGTCGCTAAAGATTTGTTCACAAACAAATCGCTCTTAAAAGGTCTCGATCCTCGCGATTACTGGTCGCCGGATATGGAATCGCGTTTCAACAACGCAGGCGCAAACGCGTATCAGCGCGCAGGTCTCGATCTCTTGATGGTTCAGAGCTACATCCGTCTGGCGAGCGATCTTATGAACGGACGCGTGAATCCGGCTCTCGTCGATTCTTACGTCATGATCAAGAAGCGTCCGTTCACGGACTTCCAAGCCCTTAACAACACGCTTCGCCCGGGCATCGATCAACTCAGCGCCATCGAATCGTTCGAGCCTCAGCACCCAGATTATAAAAAGCTCGAGCAAGCTCTCGCGTCGCTTTACCAAATCAAAGCTCGCGGCGGATGGCCGAAAATCGCAGGCGTTAAAGTTTTGAAGGTCGGCGTCTCGTCGCCAGACGTTCCACTCGTGCGCGCACGTTTAATGGAACTCAACATTCTTCCTTACTCGACAACCGTCGACCCATCGCCGATCTACGATCAAGGTTTAGCGGATGCGGTTCGCGAATTCCAGATGGACCAAAAGCTGAAGCCAGACGGCGTGATCGGTCCTCGCGGATTCGCGATTCTCAACACGTCGGTTGAAGAGCGCATTAAACAAGTTCGCGCGACACTTGAGAAGTGGCGTTGGATGCCGCGTTCACTCGGCAACCGCTACATTCTCGTAAACATCGCGCGCCAAGAGATGCAACTCTTTGAAAACGGCCAGATCGTGATGTCGATGAAGACGATCAACGGTCAGGTTTTACGTCCAACGAATATCTTAATCGACCAGATCGTTAGCGTTGACTTGAATCCGTACTGGAATCCACCACCGTCATTGATCTTGCTCGACATCATGCCGAAGCAGCGTGCCGATCCAAACCACATGACTGAAGAGCACGTAAAGATCTTCGGTAAAGGCGGAGTTGAAGTCGACCCGCACACGGTGAACTGGAATCAGTATAAAAACACGATTCCACCGTTCCAATTCCGCGAAGAACCGGGTCTCGCCAACTCGCTTGGCGTTGTGAAATTCCAAACGACAAACCCATCGGCGATTTACCTTCACGATACGAATGTACGTAACTGGTTCGATCAATATGACGAGCGCTTCTTGAGCTCAGGTTGCATTCGCTTGCAACGCCCTCTCGATTTGCTTCAGTACTTGATGAGAAACCGTCCTGACTTTAACGCTCAAGCGCTCGACGAATACTTGTCGTACCCGAACAAGTACACGCACAAAGTCGTGCCTCTCGGTCGTGACGCGATTCCGTTCTACGTGTTCTACGGAACCGCTTCATTCGGTGACGACGGTCGCTTGCGCTTTGCCCGCGACGCGTACGATTTAGATTCGCGTATTTTGCGTGCCCTCACTCCACAAGACGATTCGTTGTAAGAGGAAAACATGAAGAAACTCACACTCTCCCTCACAGCTCTTTTGTTGGTCGGTCAGGCAGCCCTTGCTCTTCCTAAAGAGAAAGGCGTCGAAAAGATGCTTCACTCTCCGGGCGCGCGCGAGTTCATGGACGAAGAAGTCGGACTTTGGCAGCGCAACATCGAAACGAAACATCTCTCGACTCACAACGATGTCGTCGTTGGCGGAACCGTCTTGCTTCACGGAACTCCTTCGCCCGCTCAACGCTTTAACCGCGGCAAACTCATTCGTTGCGACGTTCGACCGATCGCCGGCGGCAAATTCGTTGCGACCCGCAATTCGTGCGACGTTGATCACCCCGTTTACCTTCCGATCAGCGAACCGGGCAAAGATCAGCCGACGACGGTTGCACCTGGCTACTACATCCTCGGTTTCGAAAACTCGGTTTATCCTGGCTACGTACAAGTGAAGACCGGCGAAACGCTTTCGGTTGATCTCCAGCAGATCCCCGTTCCAGCGGGCGGAACGGTAAAAGTGTATCGCGACTTAAACGCGGTCACTGAAGAGTTCAAGATGTACTTCACGACGTACGTGATGGGTCAGTCGGTATTTAAACTCTCCGAGTATTCTTTCGGCGATCTCTACATCAAGTCGTTCGGTACGCGCGACGGCGCGGTTCAATTGAACTACGACATCTGCGCGGCTGCGAAGCAACCGAAGATGACCGCAAAAGGCGATCGTCTTTGCCGCGCCTACAACATGAATACGTTCATGATGATGACGGAGATGTTCAACTTCAACGCGAACGGTTCGTTCATTCAGTGGGAAGTGGGTCCGCAGGGAAAACCGTACCCTTACTTGTTCGGCCGTTACTTGGTAGCGAAGCGCACGACCTCTGACGTCGCTCAGTTCGTCAACGTTCTTCCGGGACAATATGTCGTTGAGACAACTGACGCAAAAGGTGGGGTTTCCACCCGCGCAACTGGCGCGGTCGGATCGATCGACCCGGTCAACGCGCTTGCGATGAACATCGGCTGGCTTCCAGCTTCTTCGCAACTTAAGATGAATGGCGCGGTTTCGATCGCGGTTCCGAACGCGGTTGATCCGACGGCAGATACGTCAGCTCCTTCGGCGTCGGCTTTGGCTGCAGCCGACGCTAGCGATAGCGGAGACGGCGAACTCGTTAACTTGTCGCAAACATGCTCATCGGCCCGCATGTGGCGCACGGATCTTCGTGCTTACTGCCAAAACGATGGAACTCCAGGTTGCGCACGCTCATCGGCGAAAGTTTGCGAGCCGATGTTCGATACTCCTTAACTCTGTGTAGAGAAGAGCACACTGGCGCCATGATCTTGTGATCGTGGTGCCCTTATATTTTGAAGGTCACCTATCTTTTACGGAGGACCTTCATGGCAATCGACAATCAGAATAAATCAGGCAGCGACTACTCTTCGGGCTTCTCATCAGGCATCTCTTCTGGCGACTCACTTGCGAAAGGCGCGCAATCAGCAGGCGCGGGCTTGAGCTCGTCGTCGTCTGTATCATCACCTTCTTCGTCTTCGCAATCGTCAGCCGGTTCGAGCTCAATGGGGTCAAGCTCGAGCTCGATGGGCTCACGCGCCGGCTCTCCAGGTTCGAGCGCAAGCTCAATCGACTCTGGAGCAGGTGCGCAGCACGCGCTTCAATCGCAGGGCGACGCGTTCGACACTCTTCGTACGTCGGTTGTCGGCGTTCTTGATTCGGTTGTTCGTGAATACGAACCGCAAATCGCACAATTCACTTCAAGCATCGCACACCAAGCGGTCGATCGCGGAGTTGAGTTCGGGAAAACAGCGGTTCAGCGCGTGAAATCGCAATCGTGGATGCGCATCGGTCTTGCTGCCGCACTCGGCCTTGGTATCGTTGCCGTTCTCGGTTACGAAGCTGAACAAGCCGCAACAGCCGACTCGTCAGATCGTTCGCGCAAGAACATTCACTAAGCGACGGCCGAGCGAAGCTTCGACTCGTTCGGCAGAGCCAACACAAAACCAATTAATGCCGCGCCCGCGAATGGATAAATCGCGGGCGGATCGTTGTTGAGCATCGCGACCAGAAATCCCATCATCGTGATCGACTCTAAAAACGCCCAGCGCACAATCCAAACCGGCAACACTTTCGCCATCACTTCCCGCGAGACGATCTCGCCTGGAGGATTGGCGGCAAATCGCTTCTTCAGCGACTTCAACAAAACTTGCGGCACCATGAACGCCAAAAGCGCCATGAACGCAGCGATCCCCATAAAGATCTGCGGATTCAACGTTCCAAGTGCCGACGGCGGCACAACCTGATCCGGCGGCGAAAGCGGCCTAACCGTCGCCGTTTGCGAAACAAGAACGATCATGCCTTGGCTGGCAAGAAGCGCACACCAAATAATCAGCGCTTGAAGAACTGGCGGAGGACCGGGGCGTTGCTGCGTCTGTTGTTCCATACATCCACGCTAACAAAACAAACAAACGAGATTCAAGCCGATTTACGCGAAGCGGTCTTCAAAAGATTTAGCAAGAAGGCTTCGGGTTTCTTGAGGCCTTTTGCTCGATACGTTTTTGCGCCGAGTTTGAAGAGGGTTCCGTCGGCGTGGGATTCGGTGATGCTCGGATGGATGTAGTATTTGCGGCAGACGGAGACCGTGTTGCCGAGTTTCGCGGCGGTTTCGCGAACAGCGTGCAAGACGAATTTCTTTTGCTCGCGCTCAGTGTTGCACGGACCCAAGCCTAACAAGCAGCAGGCGGCGACGACCGAGCCGCCCCAGGTGCGAAAGTCTTTTGCCGTGAATTCTTCACCGGCAATTGAG
>Ga0068856_100008024_pt1 | contig 10307 bp, 4 predicted proteins | sample KBSCornC62_FD_66595 | JGI IMG/M metagenome (GOLD analysis project Ga0068856, IMG submission 66595) | Corn rhizosphere microbial communities from Kellogg Biological Station, Michigan, USA - KBS Corn C6-2 | ecosystem: Host-associated > Plants > Roots > Rhizosphere > Soil ... | reverse complement strand
GCGCCGATGATGGTTGGAACGTTTGAGGTGTTGTTGAGCCGCTTCATGTCGCCGTAGTACATATCCGCGGTATCTCCGCGAATACTCAGCGCGCCCTGAACGCCGAAGGAGAAGGCCGTGTAACTGCTGGGCGAGAAGCGCTCGAGGTCGGAGAGATCGGAAATATTGAATTTCTCAATCATTTCTCCGGTGACCATACTGACCGAACGAGGAGTCTCGAGCGCAGTTTTGGCGATGCCGAATACATTGTTTGGTGGCGGAAGCATGCCATTGAGGTCGTCGCCTTCGACGCTGACGAACTTCTCCATCTTCACGATGGCGTCGTCGCTAGCGTCCTTGGCCGGCGTGCCTGAAGTCGTCGCGGTGTCCTGAGCTCTTGCCTGCTGGACGCTGAGCAATAGTATGAGAAGCGTGCTGTTACGCACGAGGTGATGTCTGCTTTTAGGCATTGTTTTCAATTTAGTGGATGCTGGTCTGTAGTTCTCTGCGCGAACGCCGCCGATGTCCGCTGGCTAATGCCGCGGGCGTCGTTTGACTTTATTCCTTGTAGTAAATAATATAAACCGAGACATTGGGAACGTGGCGTTCGGGGTCGCTTAGCAGCCGTCGTGCCCGCATTTCCGAAGGCGTGGGAGGATGGGGCCCGTAAAATAATATTCACGGAGTCCGATGCGATGGGTGAAAGATCGGCAATAGGGGCGGTTTTGGGTCACGATAACGGCTGCAACGAGGCGAGAGGGCTTTTTTGGCATGCAAGCCGCTTTCTGCGTTTATATCGGGCAGACCGCATACAACGCATGACTTCGAGTCGGAGCTATGTGTGAAGAAGATCGGCCTAACTCTTACTATGAGTGATTTTTCTCAGGTTATCCTAGAACGGCCGGTTCGGCTCCGAAAAATAAATGGGGTGAAGCGACGCAGGCCGTGGAAAGCGTGGACGGCAGTTGTGATGCTCCTCCTTGCCGCCGTCATCACCTGGCGCCTTTTGGCCGGAAACGGTGGAGCCGCGAAACTAAAATCACCGCGTCCCGTTCCCGTGTTGGCGGCGCGAGCCAAACGGGGAGAAATGCAGATTTTCGTTTCCGCGATCGGCACCGTTTCTCCACTCAATACGGCAGAAGTCCGCAGCCGCGCGGATGGTGAGTTGCTGAAAATTCATTTCATCGAGGGCCAGGAGGTGAAGGCTGGGGACTTGCTGGCCGAAATCGATCCGCGCGCTTATCGCGTTGCGCTTGAGCAAGCCGAAGGCGCACTCGCCCGCGATCAGGCTTTGTACGCGAATGCAAAGCTCGACTTGGACCGCTATGTAAAAGCGGGTGAAGCAGTCACCCAACAACAAGCATCCACGGCCAAGGCGGTGGTCGATCAATATGCAGGAGCGATTCGTTCCGACCAAGGCATGGTGGACAGCCAAAGGCTGTTGCTCAGTTACTGCCAGATTGTCGCGCCGATTTCGGGACGGGTGGGTTTGAGGCAGGTGAATGAGGGAAATTTAATCAGAAGTTCGGACTCGACCGGCCTCGTTCTCATCACGCAGGAGAAGCCGATTGCGACATTGTTCAGCGTGCCGGAAGACAACTTGCCCGGGCTGATGAAACAAAGAGTGGGTGGTCGAAAATTGGCCGTGCAAGCTTACGATCGGATCGGAAAGACACTTTTGGCCACGGGCGAAGTTTTGGCGGTCGATAATGAAATCGATCCGTCCACTGGCACCGTTCGCTTGAAAGCTCTGTTTGCCAACGAGGATCAGGCGCTTTTCCCCAATCAGTTTGTTAATATAAAACTAAGTGTTGAGGATCATCCCGACGCCGTGCTTATACCGACCTCGGCGGTACAGACTGGTCCACGTGAACAATTCGTCTTCCTCGTCGACGAGAAAACAGAGACCGTCGAGCGGCGCGTCATCGCCGTCGACGCTGTCCAAGGTGAAATTAGCTCCGTCCGATCGGGCCTCAATGACGGGGACGTCGTGGTGACCGACGGATTAGACAAGCTCGTGTCCGGAATGAAAGTATCTCTCCAATTCGCGGAGGAGGGCAGTCGAGTCGGTAGTGAGAAACCGCATTCCAAGCATCACAAAGCGGGCGCCGCTTCAAAGGGAGGTCCATGAATATATCTCGGGTTTCAATTGAAAGGCCAGTGGCGACGATCTTGCTGATGGTCGCGCTCTTTCTGGCCGGCGTTCTCGGCTATCGACTGTTGCCGATTTCGGCTTTGCCCGAAGTTGATTACCCGACGATTCAAGTTCTCACGCTTTATCCGGGGGCGAGCGCGGATGTGATGACCTCGGGGGTCACCGCACCGCTGGAACGCCAGTTCGGGAGAATGTCCGGTTTGTCACAGATGACATCGACGAGCTCGAGCGGCGCATCGGTCATTACACTGCAATTTTCTCTCGAACTGTCCCTTGATGTCGCGGAGCAGGAAGTTCAAGCGGCGATCAACGCGGCGGGAAACTTTCTTCCGAAGGACCTGCCGAACCCGCCGACCTACAGCAAAGTAAATCCCGCAGATAGTGCGATTCTCACGCTAGCTCTGACCTCGCACACCCTCGAGTTGACGAAAATAGAGGACCTTGCTGATACCCGCATCGCGCAGAAAATTTCCCAGGTTTCCGGCGTTGGATTGGTCACGGTCTCCGGCGGACAAAGGCCGGCGGTGCGTATCCAAGTAAATCCGACAGCGATGGCTGCGTATGGACTCGATTTGGAGACTCTCCGCATCGCCGTTGCTTCGTCGAATTCGAATGCAGCCAAAGGCAGTTTCGACGGGGCAACCCAAGCCTCGACGATCGATGCCAACGACCAGCTCAAGTCATCGGAAGATTATCGTAACGTCATTATCGCCTTTCGTAATGGCGCGCCCATTCGGCTTTCCGATGTCGCCGATACCGTCGACGGCGCTGAAAATACTTATTTGGCGGCGTGGGCGAACGACGCGCCTGGCGTGATCCTTAATATTCAGCGTCAGCCCGGGGCGAACGTGATCGAGGTGGTAAAACGTATCCAGAAATTATTGCCCGTCCTGCGCGCGTCCTTGCCAGCGTCGGTGGAGATGAAACTCCTGACTGACCGGACGACGACGATCCGAGCGTCGGTCAAGGACGTGCAATTCGAACTGCTTCTTTCAATCGGCTTGGTCATTCTTGTCATCTTCGTCTTTCTCCGCAGTTGGCGCGCGACGATCATTCCCGGCATCGCCGTGCCGCTCTCCCTCGTCGGCACCTTTGCCGTGATGTATCTTACGGGATTTTCGATCAACAATTTGACCTTGATGGCGCTCACCATCGCCACGGGGTTCGTGGTGGATGACGCGATTGTCATGATCGAGAATATTGCTCGCTATATTGAGCAGAGGGACGATCCACTCGAAGCATCGCTGAAGGGGTCAGGTCAAATCGGTTTCACGATCGTTTCACTGACCTTCTCCCTGATCGCTGTTTTGATTCCGTTGCTCTTCATGGCCGATGTGGTCGGGCGGCTCTTTCGCGAATTTGCGATTACCTTAGCGGTTTCGATCCTCATTTCGGCGGTCATCTCGCTGACTCTCACTCCGATGATGTGTAGCAAGCTCCTGCGCTTTGTGCCCGAGGAGCAGCAGGGCGGTCTTTATCATGCGACGGGCGCCTTCTTCGATCGAATGATTGCTATCTATGGCCGCTGTCTGAAATGGGTCTTGGAGCATCAGCGATTCACGATGGTCGTGGCTTTGGCTACGCTCTGTTTGACCGGCGTTCTCTACGTTGGGGTAGACAAGGGTTTTTTTCCGATTCAGGACACCGGTATCATTCAGGGAATTACCGAGGCGTCTCAAGAAATCTCTTTTACGGCCATGGGCGAACGTCAGCAAGCGCTCGCTCGGGAAATTTTGAAAGATCCCGCGGTGGAGAGTCTCTCGTCCTTTATCGGCGTGGACGGCAACAACGCTTCGCTCAACAGCGGACGAATTTCTATCAATTTGAAGCCGCTGGAGGAGCGGCGAGATCGCGCTCCGGCCATCATGCGTCGCATTCAGGACGCTGTTTCCCAGGTTCCGGGCATTACTCTGTATCTACAGCCGGTCCAGGACATCACGATCGATACTGCGGTGAGCCGCACGCAGTATCAATTTATATTACAATGCGCCGACGCAAAAGAACTCATGACTTGGGTTCCGCGAGTGATGGATCGCCTCCGGGCAATGCCCGAGCTGGCATCGGTGGCGTCGGACCTTCAGACGCACGGTCGACGCGTCTATGTCGAAATCGATCGGAACGCAGCGGGGCGCTACGGAATCTCTGTCTCCGATATCGATAACGTTCTATATAATGCGCTCGGTCAGCGGCTCATTTCGACGATATTCACCCAGTCCAACCAGTATCGGGTGGTGCTAGAGGTGAAACCAGAATATCGACAGGGCCCCGGTTCTCTGGAAAATCTTCGCTTGAAAACGATGGACGGAGGTCAGGTCAGCCTGAGCACGGTTGCGCGCATCGTGGAGGAGCCTGCCCAGTTAGCGGTGACCCGCCTGGGACAGTTCCCGGCGGTAACGTTGTCGTTCAACTTAGCACCGGGCGCTTCCCTGGGAGGAGCCGTGCACGCGATCAATCAAGCGGTCGCCGAGCTGCAAATGCCACTCTCGATCCAGTCGACCTTTCAAGGAGCGGCGAAAGCGTTTCAGGCCGCTCTTTCAAATGAACTCTGGCTGATTCTCGCGGCTATCGTGACCATGTATATTGTCTTGGGAGTTCTTTACGGAAGCTACATTCATCCCATCACCATTCTCTCCACCCTGCCTTCGGCGGGAGTGGGAGCGCTGTTGGCTCTGATGGCGTGGCATACGGATCTGGATGTCATCGGGATCATCGGAGTGATATTGTTAATCGGTATCGTGAAGAAAAATGCGATCATGATGATCGACTTCGCGATCGAGGCGGAGCGAAAGGAAGGCATGGCGCCGAGGCAGGCGATTTATCAGGCGTGTCTGTTGCGCTTTCGTCCGATTCTGATGACGACTTGTGCCGCTCTGCTCGGCGCCCTTCCTTTAATGCTGGGCCACGGTATGGGCGCCGAACTGCGCCAGCCGCTCGGTATCACCATGGTGGGTGGTTTGATTTTCAGTCAGGTGCTCACTCTATTCACCACGCCGGTTATTTATCTCGCATTCGGCCGACTCGGGGCGAAACCCAAAGTCGTCGCCCCGCCACCACGCACGGTTGAGACCGTCTTGATGCCGTATCTATGAAGTTCATACGTACCTTCATTGATCAATCGGTTGCGACCACGCTTCTCACGATCGGGATCACGCTCGCGGGAGCCATTGCGTTCAAACTGCTTCCCGTGGCTGCGCTTCCGCAGGTGGATTTCCCGACCATTTCCGTGACCGCGAATGTGGCCGGCGCGAGTCCTGAAACGATGGCGGCGACGGTTGCGACGCCGCTTGAGCGCGCCTTAGGCCGGATCGCAGGGGTGAGCGAGATGACGTCGACGAGTTCTCTCGGCACGACCAACGTGGTGCTTCAATTCGACCTCAATCGAGACATCAATGGAGCTTCTCGAGATGTCCAAGCAGCGATCAATGCGGCGAGAAATGTCTTGCCGAGCACGCTGACCAGCAATCCCACTTACCGGAAAGTCAACCCGTCGGAAACCCCGATTATGATTCTCGCCATGACGTCGGACACGTTGTCGCGAGGCCAACTCTATGACGCCGCTTCCAGCATTCTTGCCCAGAAGATAAATCAAATACATGGGGTGGGTGATGTCACCGTCGGCGGTGCCGCGCTCCCGGCTGTTCGAGTTGAATTGAATCCAGTTAAGCTCAACGCTTATAATATTCCCTTGGAACAGGTGCGCAGTGCGATTGCGGCGAGCAATGCCAATCGCGCCAAAGGCCAGCTCGACGATGGCAGGGAAAACTGGCAAGTAACGGCGAACGATCAGACGACGATCGCGGCTGATTATAAATCGCTGGTCATTGGTTTTCGCAATGGAGCGCCGGTGCGCGTCAGTGATGTCGGCGAGGCCGTTGACTCCGTCGTCGACGTGCGCAATACCGCGTCGTTCAACGGCAAGCCGGCCGTGTTATTGACGATCACACGGGAGCCGGGCGCGAACATCATCGAGACCGTTGATAAAGTTCGCTCGATGATTCCGGTCTTCAAGGCGTGGATTTCTAGCCAGATCGACCTCGAAGTCGCGGTCGACCGTTCGATCAGCATCAGAACGTCGTTGCGGGAGGTGGAGTCGACGCTCATCCTATCGGTCTGCTTGGTTATATTGGTCGTCTTCCTTTTTCTCGGGGAAGTGCGGGTCGCGGCCATTCCCGCCGTGGCGGTGCCGGTTTCGTTGATCGGTACGTTCGCGGTCATGTATCTAGCGGGCTTCAGCTTGAACAATCTCTCATTGATGGCGCTGACGATCGCGACCGGATTTGTGGTCGACGATGCCATTGTCGTGCTCGAAAATGTTTCGCGACGGATCGAGGAGGGGATGTTGCCGGCGCGGGCGGCCGTCGTCGGCGCCGAGGAGGTCGGTTCAACGGTGATTTCGATGAGCATCTCGCTCGTTGCCGTCTTCATCCCGATTCTGTTGATGGGGGGAATTGTTGGGCGGCTCTTTCGCGAATTCGCCTTTACGCTTTCGATCGCGATTATGATGTCGCTGCTAATTTCGCTCACCACGACGCCGATGATGTGCGCGAAGATATTACGCAAAAGAGGGACTTCGTCGCGCGGCTGGGCTGGTTCGTTCGACGCGATCTTCGAGCGAGTACTCAGTGGATATGCCAGCAGTCTCTCCTGGGTTTTGCGTCATTCCTTTTTCACTCTGCTCCTCCTATTCGCCACAGTGGGTCTGAGCGTCTATTTATATATTGTGATTCCGAAAGGCTTTTTTCCGCAACAGGACAATGGCTTGCTGCTCGGCACGATGCAGGGAGATCAGAGCATTTCGTTTCAGGCCATGAAGACGAAAATCGAGCAGGTGCTCGACGTGGTGCGAAAAGATCCCGCGGTGAGCGCCGCAACGGCTTCCAGTGGCAGCAGCCGCAACGCGGCCAGCATGAACGTGTCGTTGAAACCGATCGCTGTGCGTAAGGTTTCTGCGGATACAGTGATTGCGCGGCTCCGTCCCCAGACTTCGCAAATACGAGGGGTGAGTTTGTTTTTGCGCACCTCCCAAGACGTGCGAGTCGGCGCCCGCGGGGGCACTGGCCTCTACCAATTCACGATTCAAGCGGACGATCTGGCCGAGCTACGCCACTGGGATCCGCTCATTCGCCGAGCGCTCTCCAATTTGCCGGAACTCGCGGACGTCAACGCCGACTCCCAGGACAAGGGATTGCAAACCAGCCTTGCTTTGGATCGGACGAAAATGGCTCAGCTCGGCCTGTCTATTTCAGCGGTCGACGATGTGCTCTATGATGCCTTCGGCCAGCGGCAGGTGTCCACGCTTTATGAGCCGCTCAACCAATATCAAGTTGTGATGGAGGTTGCTCCGGAGTTCTGGCAGTCGCCGGAAGCGTTGGAAAACATCTACGTGATCAATGACGCGGGAAAGCGGATTCCATTGTCCACGTTTTCGAGTCATTCGCCGTCGAACACATCCCTAGTCGTGAACCATCAAGGCCAGTTTGTTGCGACGACAATGTCGTTCAACCTCGCTCCGGGGGTTTCGCTCTCGCAGGCCTCGGCAGCGATCGATCAAGCGATCGCGCAACTGGGCGTGCCTACGTCGATCCAGGGCGGCTTCCAAGGGACGGCGAAAGTGTTTCAAGAATCGCTCGCGAGCCAGCCGCTGCTGATCTTTTCCGCGTTGGTCGCCGTCTATATTGTGCTCGGCGTGCTCTACGAGAGTTTTATTCATCCGATTACGATTCTATCGACACTCCCTTCGGCCGGCGTGGGCGCTCTGTTGGCTTTGCGCGTTTGTAATATTGAATTCAGCGTGATTTCCCTCGTCGGGGTGCTTCTGTTGATCGGTATCGTCAAGAAAAACGCGATCATGATGATCGACTTTGCTTTGGTGGCCGAACGTGAGCGAGGGTTTTCCATCCACGACGCGATCTACAGTGCCTCGTTGCATCGGCTCCGTCCGATCTTGATGACCACCGTGGCGGCGTTACTCGGGGCGCTTCCGTTTGCTCTCGATTCGGGCGAGGGAGCCGAGTTTCGTCGTCCTTTGGGCGTAGCTATCGTCGGCGGTCTTTTATTCAGTCAAGCGCTGACCCTTTATACAACACCGGTTGTTTATATCTACTTCGATCGGTTGCGCGGTTGGCTAACTCGACGGACGGCGGTCGGATCGATCGATCGAAAGCTTCGTCCGGCGAATTTATAACACGGCGTGCAGGAGTTGGTGAACGGGCGCGCCAAGTAGCGGGTGCTCAATTCTGGTCAGTAAAAAACGTCCGGACGATGCCGTATCCCTCGCGAGCGCACACGTGACCGCGCGATTCCCGGAGGCACGCTAGTCAGTTTAAACGCTCAGATCGCGACCGGAACGAAAAATCGTTTATATGACCGAGTGATTGCGGTTTTAATGTCTTGCTCGCGCCAGGCGGGATCGGTGGCGAGGCAGGCTCGAATAAGAAAGTCTATTCCGGCCCGGTCGGTCGTCCGGGCGGTAGTGAGATCGAAGAACATATCCTCTGGAAATTCCATCTTCTTCAGATCGAATCCCGGTTCCGTTCCCTTGTGTCTTGGAAGGGCCTCGCAGATCGAAGCCCAGTTTTCCGGCTGTGCGCAATAGATAGACGCGCGCTGCATAACTCGCCTGATCGTCTCGCAGGCTTGCGGTTCTTCGAGGACAAAACTTTCTCTCGCGGCTAAGACGGAACGCGCATGATAGGGAAAATAATCGTGGCTTCTCGCGACGGACGAACCGACGAGGCCGAGAACAGCTTCCGACACAATCGGCTCCGCCGCGATGAAGCCATGGACATAACCTTCTTTCAACGCGTCGACGAATTGGCTCACGGCAATGGGCACGGTTGTAATATCGCCGCCCTGAAGACCCCGGGACTGCTGCCACGCTCGCAAAAGGAGTTGGGAGTCGCCAAAAGGGACGCCGACTCCGATTCGCAAAGGCAAGGGGAGGTTCTTTTTCTGTCCCAGGCTAGAGGCAACCTCCGACGAGGCGACCAGTTTGAGACCGCCAAACGAAGTCATCGCCAGCACCTGCAAAGCAGAATGGCCTGTGCGATCGGGACGCCGGCCGAGAACAAGAGGGGACAGAGCGGGAACATTACCCGCCGCCAACGCGCCTTTCGTGAGTTTTGCATTCAATGCCGCCCAGCCGAGCTCATGGGAAAGTTCAACGTCGAGACTCTCCTTTCGAAACCAACCCTGAGAAAATGCCACCAAAAGAGGAGCATCTTCTAACAAACCGACGTAACCGATAATATACGGACTACTCATGCGCGATAGCAGAAGAAGCAGATGTTTTTAAAACGATGAAATAGGCTCTCGGCGAGAAACTCTCTATTTCTTCATGCGAGCCGTGAAAATATTTCACGTACTCTTGGATACTGGACAGGACGCGAGGATGGCATTTCGTCTGCTAAGCACCTCATGTACCAAACACCTTGGTTTACATGAGAGAGCCGATCGATAGTCGCCAGCTTCAAATCTTCTTCACTTTAGCAAGAACGGGCAATCTCACGGACGCAGCAAGAGAACTGGGCATCACGAATTCGGCCATCAGTCATTCTATTCATGTGCTCGAAGAAAGTCTGGGGACCAAGCTTTTCCATCGACCGGGAAAGATGCTGGTCTTGAGCGAACAGGGTCATTACCTCGCGAAAGAGGCGATGAGTGTATTGACTCATATGTATAACATTCGCGCGGTGCTGGCCGGACCGATCTTGGACGATCACACCACCTTACGCGTCGCGGTGGGGTACAATTTCATGAGCCGGCCTTTGCCGGATGTGATGCGCGAATGGCAGCAGTGCTTTCCCAAAGCGACCTTAGCGGCTCAGGCCGCGGAGCGAGATGCCTGTTTGAATTTATTAAAAAACGACTCGGTTGACGGGGCGATCTTGGTTGATCCGCCCGAAGATCTGGACTTGGAGCAAGTCCCTCTTTTCGAGGACGCGTTGCGAGTCCTCGTCTCAAGCGAGAACGCGCTTGGCCGAGCCGAGAGCATAACGATGAGAAGCCTTCATCAAAAGGTACTTCTGGTTTCTCGCATGCAGAGCCATACGACGCAGAAGATTCTCTCGGAAATTCGGCGGCGTGGATTCAGTCTGCGCGATTGTATCGAGGTCGGCAGCGGCCATGCGATTACAGAAATGCTCAAAGCCGGGAACGGGTTTGCTCTCTTGCC
>Ga0068856_100008021_pt1 | contig 10308 bp, 11 predicted proteins | sample KBSCornC62_FD_66595 | JGI IMG/M metagenome (GOLD analysis project Ga0068856, IMG submission 66595) | Corn rhizosphere microbial communities from Kellogg Biological Station, Michigan, USA - KBS Corn C6-2 | ecosystem: Host-associated > Plants > Roots > Rhizosphere > Soil ... | reverse complement strand
CGACCACTTACATGTGATTACGGTCGCGGAGGTTTCTGCGCTCAGAAATGCGGTCCGCCATTTCGAGTATTTAACCCGCAAGGAGATACCGCGAGAACGGTTCCGAATGATTCTGAACCGCCACCAGAAGCGTTCATTGATCTCCGAAGGGGAAATCGAGAAAACAATTGGGCAGCGAATCTACTGGAAAGTGCCTAATCAATATGCGCATGTAGTAAAAGCGATCAACGGTGGCGATCCAATTGCATCGCTTTCCAGTTCAGACGTCACCAGGAACTTGAAGGACCTTGCATCGATGTTGGGAGCTAAGCCTTCGGCGCCCACGGAAAAAAAGAAAGAAGGTACCGGATTCTTGGGACTGCTCGGCAGGTCGTAAGGGGGACTTATGGGAGAGCTTAACTCGGTTTCGGGTCCGATCACCAGTGCGGGTCTCGCTGGAGTCACAGAAACGAAGCGCACGGGGCTGAGCTTTAAGGAATACCAGGAGCTCAAATCCAACGTTCACCGCGATCTCATCAGCCGTGTCGATCTGGAACGGGTTGCAACTCAACGCGATGAGTACATGCGCGGGCAGGTACTTTCTGTCATTCAGGACCTGGTGGGCAACCTTAAGACTCCGCTCAGCGGACGCGAACGTGAACGGCTGTCGCTCGAGGTTCTGGACGAGGTATTTGGTCTGGGTCCACTGGAACCCCTGCTTCAAGATCCAACTGTGAATGACATCCTGGTAAACGGTCCCAAGCAAGTCTATGTGGAACGCGCAGGCATCCTGGAAGAAAGCAATGTAATGTTCAAGGACAATGCGCACCTAATGAACATCATTGACAAAATCGTTTCCGCAATCGGGCGGCGGGTCGATGAGTCATCTCCCATGGTGGATGCCCGCCTGGCTGATGGCTCGCGTGTCAATGTCATTATTCCGCCACTTGCGATTGACGGTCCTCACATCTCGATCCGGCGATTTGGCCACATTCCAATTACCGAGGACGACCTGCTGCGCAATCAAACGCTGACCCAGCCCATGCTTGAACTGCTCAGGGGGGCGGTCAAGGCGCGCCTGAACGTGCTCATTTCTGGTGGTACCGGCGCAGGCAAGACCACTCTGCTTAATGTCCTTTCTGGTTTCATCTCAGACAAGGAGCGGATTGTCACAATTGAAGACTCGGCAGAACTGCAGATGAAGCAACGGCATTGCGTGAGGCTGGAAACTCGTCCATCGAACATTGAGGGGCGAGGTGCGGTCCTGCAGCGCCAGCTCGTGATCAACAGCCTGCGTATGCGGCCGGATCGAATCGTGGTTGGGGAGGTCCGCGGCGAAGAGGCTTTGGACATGTTGCAAGCCATGAACACAGGCCATGATGGATCGTTGACAACTGTACACGCGAATAGTCCTCGTGATGCTCTGGCCCGTGTGGAAACTATGGCAATGATGGCAAATTTGAACCTACCCGAGAAGGCAGTTCGGCGGCAGATCGCGTCGGCAGTACAACTGGTGGTGCAGATCTCGCGATTCAACGACGGCACCCGTCGGGTGACGCATCTGTCCGAAATTACCGGAATGGAAGAAGATATTGTCAGCATGCAGGATGTTTTCGTGTTTGAAAAAAGGGGGATTTCGCAGGACGGCAAGGTTTTGGGCGCATTTACAGCAACGGGAATTCGTCCCAAGTTCGCAGAGCGACTCAAGGCTTCGGGTATTGCCGTGCAGGCGTCATGGTTCGATCATTCACTCGTGATTTGAACTGAGGAATAGCGATGTTACTTTTTGCGCTGCTGCTGATTTTGTGTTTCGGAATTATCTACCTGGTTCTCCGCCCGACGAAGACCGAAACTGCCGTTCAGCAGAAACTATCTGAAATCAAAGAAATTCGGGACGAAGAGACCGGACGCACCATCCTCAAGGAAGAAGGTTACAGCCGAAATGAGGAACTGGCGCAGGTTGTCCGACAATTGCCGGGTGCATACGGGACGTTGAACTTGCTGCGCCAGTCGGGACAACCCTGGAGTGTAGCCGCGGTCATGGGAGTATCGCTGGGAGCGACCGTCTTAACATCATGGATTTCTTCGTATTTTCTTCCGGCAGCTGCACTGGCCTTCATTGCGGGAGTAGCCGCTGGATGTGCGCCATATGCTTACCTGCTCATCATGCGCGAGCAGCGTTTCCGAAAATGTGACGCGCTGTTGCCAGAGGCTATCGACTTAATGGCTCGTGGCCTGCGAGCGGGCCATGCACTTACAGCCGTAATTGAAATGGTAGCGAATGAGATGGCCGAGCCGCTTGCCACGGAATTTAAACGATTGCACGAGGAGCATGCAGTGGGTTTGCCGCTGCGCGATGCCACGATGAACCTCGTGAGCCGACTCCCTCGGGATGACGTGCGATTTCTGGCCACCGCGATTCTCCTGCAAAAAGAGACAGGAGGCAATTTAGCAGTGATTCTCGACAAGACCTCTGCAGTAGCTCGTGAGCGGTCCCGCCTGCGAGGTCAGATTCGGATCTATACAGCGCAGGGACGAATTTCGGGCTGGATCCTGTGCCTGATGCCCTTTATAACGTTCGGGCTCTTAAGCGTCATCAATTGGAAATTCGAGCAATTGTTGATTACCGATCCCCTGGGTAGGGTGCTTGTTTACTTCGGACTTACACTGATGTTCTTTGGGGTTCTGGCAATACGCAAGATCATTGACGTCAAGGTCTAGTCCCATGACTTTTATTATCCTCGGCATCTGTCTGTTTCTCGGTTTTATGTTGCTCTTCCTTGTGTTGTCGCCTCGCCCTTCCGCGGCAGGGGCGCTGCTCAAAGAAGTGACCAGTCCGACGAAGATGACCGAGGTTCCAGCCTGGCGTAGCGCACTCGATGTAGAGTTTTTTGCGACGCCCTTTACTCTGCTGCGCGGACTTTTTAGTCCCGAGCCTAACCCGGCTCTTGTTCGCAGGCTCATGCTGGCCGGATATCGCAAGCCGGCGCACGCAGATATTTTCGCTGGCGCGCGCCTGGCCATCCCCGCGATATTGGGCGTCGCAGTCACAATTTTTTTGAGCACCAATGTGATTATGGCCTTCTTCATCGCCGTCGGCGTAGGCTTTTTTCTGCCTGACTTCTGGTTGAAATGGGCTACACAACGACGAATCGACAGGATCCGGCTGAGTCTCCCCGATGGTCTGGATTTCTTGGCGATTTGCCTCGAAGCCGGACTTGGGCTGGACCAAGGCATAGTGAGGCTGGGACAGGAGCTACGAGTTAGCCATCCCGCATTGGCCGAGGAATTGCTACAGATCAATTTCGAGCAACGTGCGGGTGTACCGCGAATCCAGGCATGGAAGAGTCTTGCTGAACGAGTGGACCTTGAAACTGTGCGTTCGTTCGTGGGGATGTTGATTCAGACGGACCGGTTTGGAACTCCGATTTCCAAGTCATTAGGCGCATTTTCGGATGCGCTGCGAACACAGCGTCGCCAGAAGGCCGAGGAACTCGCCGCGAAGACAACGATTAAATTGCTGTTCCCGCTGGCGCTATTCATCGCACCCTCGATGGGCGTTGTGCTGCTTGGACCGGCAGCCATCGGGATGACACATTATTTTCAGAGCCTGTTTCACTAGGGCACGGTTTTGAAGTGTAAATCTAAGGAGAGGTGAGAGATGGACAACATAACTCTGATTCGAATTATATCGGGCGTGCTGGCGGTCGTTGTTTTCTTCACGCTGGTATACCGGATGAAGAAAAAAGCACCTCGCTAAATTCACACTCCACTTCGTGGAAGGACCACGCATGTTCGAGAAACAGCGGCACGTGTTTGTCTATAACAAGACCAAGGAAACCTTCTTGGCCTTTCGAGTCAAGGTGGCTGACTCCATCCTGGGTCGGCTGGTTGGCCTGTTGGGGCGCAGATCTCTGCAGCCGGATAGCGGCGTCTGGATCGTGCCAGCAAACGCAATCCACACCATCGGAATGCTGTTCTCATTCGATTTGGTTTTGATCGATAAGGACTTCAAGGTGGTTGGCTTGCGCGAACTGGTGCGTCCATTTCGGGTTACCTGGCCAGAACGCCGTGCTGAAAGCGTGCTGGAACTGCCCGCTCATACTATTTTCCGGAGCCGCACCCAGATTGGGGATCAGCTGTTGATCGAACGCTATGAAGCTCGCAAGCCCGTGTCGGCCGGGGCTTCAGACGAACTAGAAGGATTGGCATCGGCGCCAGAACAGCCTATCCCTGTCTCGGCTGAGCCGCCTGGGGTCCCAATGGCTCCTCAAAGCGAAGGTACGGAGCCCCGACGCTCGACTTTTGCTACTTCCAAGACCCGATAGCTAGATCTTCCCGTTGGGGCGGTTCTCTCGAATCGCCCGTTTATTCTCTCCCGCTTTGTCTTCCCTGGTCCAACCTCGCTTTAGGGGGCGATGCGGAAAGCTCATATCCACGCTACCTCGGTCCGAATGTTTGCAATTCTCGGTTCGACAGCTGACAATCCTTTCTGCACTGGACTCGGGCGCTTTGGCTCCGTAGTTCGGTGCCTTGCAATTTTCGAACAAGGAGAATTCTCATAGTGCAACGGCCTCCTAATCGGCGTGACTTTCTGAAATCATCCGCATTGAGCATCGCGGCACTAAGCTCGACCGCCTCGCTCGCAACACCAGCCAGTGCCGCACCTTCGAACGCTGCGGGTCCGCTTTCGGTTTGGATCACGGAGGGAAACCGGCGACTTGAGAAGCAGCCGCCTTCAAAATGGGAGAATGCGCACGGGGCGCCCCTTGCAGCGAGTGTCGTCGTAGACCCGGCCAAGCCCCACCAGGAAATCCTCGGCTTCGGTGCGGCCTTTACCGATGCGGCATGCTACACATTCAATCGCCTGGATCCCGGAGCACGCGAAACGCTCTTTCACGAACTGTTTCATCCCTCCGAAATGGGTCTCAGCGTCTGCCGGACGTGCGTCGGATCCAGTGACTACTCCACCGAGGCTTTCACCTATAACGAGGGAGAGCCCGATCCAGACTTGACCCGCTTTTCGATCGAACATGATCGGCCCTACGTGCTCCCGATCCTGCGGCAGGCGCGCAAGGTGAATCCCGATTTGTTCCTGTTCTCTTCCCCTTGGACTCCGCCGGGATGGATGAAGTCGAACAAATCGATGCTCGGCGGCAACATGCAGCGGCGATACATGGCTTCCTACGCAAACTATTTTGTGAAATTCCTCGAGGCTTACCAGTCCGAGGGAGTCTTCGTCAACGCCATAACCGTTCAGAACGAGGTGGACACCGACCAGGATGGCCGCATGCCCCAGTGCACTTGGCCCATGGAGTATGAGGCAGACTTTGTTCGTATGTTTCTAGGCCCAACGTTCGAGAAGAACGGGGTCAAGACGAAAATCTGGATTGTCGATCACAACTACAACCTTTGGGGACGTGCCATGGGGGAACTGGAAACCCCGAACGTCCGCAAGTACACGAACGCGATCGCATGGCACGGCTACGTCGGCAAGCCGGAGTGGATGATGCGCGTGCAAGAGGCCTATCCCGATGTCGAGATGTACTGGACCGAAGGCGGACCGGACTACACGCAACCCGATTACCTGACGGATTGGGCAAAATGGGGCACAGAATTCGTTGGAATACTGCGAAATGGGTGCCGATCGATTACGGGATGGAATCTTGCTCTCGATGAACACGGTAAGCCGAACATTGGCCCCTTCAACTGCGGCGGAATGGTGACCATTCATTCGCAGACGAAAGAAATCACGCGTAGCGGTCAACATTGGGCGTTTGCCCATTTTTCGCGATTCATCCGCAGAGGCGCGCACAGGATCGAAAGCGGCGGCGGGGAGGTTGCGCATGTCGCTTTCCGGAATCCCGATGGATCACAGGTGTTAATTTTGGCAAATACGGGCGCCGCCCGCGCGGTTGAAGCCCGTGTCGGACAACAAATGACGACCCTACAGCTGGGAGAAAATTCAGTCGCTACCCTGCTCTGGCAGTAGGCGATTCAGATCTTTACCTGCCTGTCCGGATGGCGTCGCAAATACCAGCATGGCAGCAGGCCTTCGTGGCCGAAGAGCGAGTTCACGCAAGTCTCGTCTTCGGTTGAGCCGTACACGTATTCGGTGCGGTTGTTCTTCTCGTTGATCGCGTAATACTGGCGGACGGTGACGCTCCCATATCCGGAGTTTCGGGTGATTCGGATGCGCAATAGGATCCAGTCTCCGCCATAGACCGCCGCTATGAATGCACCTGTGACAGTCAGTGCACCGACCAGGATTTTCTTCACGTTCACTCCGAATCCCGCTAAAAGACGTCAGTTTAGGTCCTCGGCAACCCTGAGTTTAGGCCCATTACGTCCCGATACAGAGATATTACGAATGGCGTCCAAGGGCCTAATTTCGGGGGTCCGGGCGTTTCAAACCGTCGCTCACCTGCCGGAGTTGCGTCGGGGCAACGACCTTGGCGTCACTAAGCAAATATCCTTCACTCGGCCTGGTCCTGTTGCTGCGCCTCCCCATCGGAGGGGCTTGAAAGCACGCTGCCGTGCTGGAGAGCGTTTCCATGGGAACTAGGCTTCAGGGCCGGGCCAAACCAGCAGATGACAACCCGCGCCAGCGGCAGTACTATGGTGTTCCTTGGGTTTAGGTCCACGTGGGGCTAGACGTCTCATGTTGAGCTTAAACCGTTCACTTCGTTGATCAGCACTACCCATTGGCAGCGTGGGTTATGACCGAGGATATTCCTGCCATATGGGACTCACACCCGTCCGGACCCTGATAGTAGATGACTACGAACCATGGCGTAACTTCCTTCGTGTCTCGCTTCTGTCTGAGGAAGGATTTCAAATTATCGGAGAGGCTGCTGATGGTCTCGAAGCCGTCCAGAAGGGCCGAGAACTTCAGCCGGATCTCATTATCTTGGACATTGGCCTTCCAGAAATGAATGGGATCGAAGCTGCTCGAAGGTTGCGGGAGGTCTCGCCTAAGTCCAAAGTTGTCTTCGTGACTTCAAACCGCTCTATGGAAATCATGCAAGAAGCTTTGGGGCTTGGAGCAAGCGGATACGTGCTCAAGACCGACGCTTTCACAGAACTCTTGCCAGCCTTAACCGCGGTTCTCGAAGGCAAGCAGTTCGTCAGCCGCGGTCTGAGTGCACTAGATGCAGCCATGCTTGATCGTGCGCAATTAAGGGCTGGCGACCCGCGAATTGCCGCTGAGAACAATGAAAACCCTCGGTCTCACGCGGCCCTGTTTTGCTCAGATGAACGAGCGCTGCTCGATCGCGTTACCTCTTTCATTGGCGACGCTCTCAAGAGCGGGCATGCGGCTGTTGTGCTCGCTACCGAGGCGCACCGAAGAATTGTTCTTGCGAAAGTGCAGGAACTCGGGATAGACATTGCCCGAGCCATCGAGCAAGGTCGCTATCTCTCGTTCGACGCGGAGGAAGCCCTCGCGGCATTCATGCTCAACGGCGTCATTGACCCAAAGCGGCTGTTGACCCTGTTTCACAGTCTCATTACGACTGCCAGCGCAGCCGGGGATGGACGGGCTTCCCGGGTCGCGGTTTTCGGAGAATGTGTACATCTCTTGTGGGAGCGCGGCAACGCCGAAGCAGCCATTCAGATGGAAAGGCTCGGTAATGAACTCACCAGGAAGTACGACTTGGAAATTCTCTGCGGGTACTTGCTTGCCCAGGGGAGAATGCATCCAGAGATCCACCGACTGATCTGCGAGCAGCACTCAGCCGTTTATGCGCCCCAAATCGCTAGCTAGCGGTTCATGCTCTCTCTCGCTCGCGCTGTTCTTTGCGGCCTGGGGCTCCCGGGCACCGGCCATCTGTAACGTGGGACCGCTCATCTGCGAAGACTCTCCCCAGCCGCACGAAGAGTTTCTCAATCACGGAGACATCGCACGTCTTCGAGAAGAGGCCCTCTTCCAGAAAAATGGCAAAGGTCTAACGGAACACTGGACAAACCAATCCCGAGGAGTACGATAGGGTCGGCTTCATTCTTAATGGATCTGCGGCAAGAGAACAGAACTTCATACTAGGCGTCCGGCTTGCTCCGCAGATCGTGAGGAGGAGTCTATGCCACGCATCTCCGCCGTCCGGCAGTACCCATTTCTGCTTTCCTTGTTGACCGCCTTCTGCTTCCTGGCGTTGGTCCTGAGACCTGCCCTCGCCAGTGAGCCGAGCGCTCCCAAGTACGATTTTCAGACCGAAACCAAGATCAAAGGCACGGTTCAAGACGTCTCCTTGCCCGCATCCGGGCACGAGAAAGATGCTGTGCATCTTGTCTTAAAGATCGGCGACGATGCTATTGACGTTTATCTGTGCCCGAAATCGTTTCTCGACGAAATGGGAGTAGCGTTCAACAAGGGAGACGAAATTGCCGTCACCGGGTCCAAAGTCAAAAGCGGTGTCACCGACCTGGTTCTCGCACGCCAAGCCCAAAAGGGGAACGACACCCTCATTCTTCGCGACGACAAAGGCAACCCAGTCTGGGTGTGGAGCAGTAAGAAATAAGGCAAATGGAATGAGCGGAGCTAAGCTCCTGACCTGACACTGGTCTTGACCTTGACGCGTGGCTCAAGTGCATGAGGGGTGGTGAGTGCCCGCGATACCAGGCATAGCTGTTGGGTTTTCTCGAGAAGTTGAAGAGCGCGAGACTCGTCCGAGTCGCTGACGATCGTCAGTGTGGGACGGGTGCAGAAGGTGGTGAATGCGTAGCCAGACTCCACTTTTTGAAATTTGCCGGTAACCTCAACTTCCAAGTCGGAATACTCGAACTTCGAATAGTCCGCCAATGCCCGGAAGGTCGTCGTATAGCAGCTTGCGATCGCACCGAGCAGCAGGTCTTCCGGAGTCCATCGTCCTTCCAGGCCGCCGAATTCGAGCGGAGCAGTAAAGTGCAAGGCGTTTGGTGCGGAGTCTGTTCTGGCGAGACCCGTTCGTCCGGAGGTCCACCAGGCCTGCACGCGATGTTCACATTCTTGCTGTGGCTTCGTTTTGCTTGAGCGCAGTAAACCCATCGAGCACTCCTGCCTAACAATCGTTAGCCAAGGGTACCGGCTCTGAAACCAGGGAAGATGTGATGCCCATCACAATCCGTTGTGGCTGTGCCCACATGCACATTCCATGGCCTCGCGCTGGTAAAAAGCACAGGACAAGGCAGTGAAGCGGTGCGATCGAGGGTCTCGGCTCCCAGGCGTCCGATTCCCCGAAACAATATAGGGATTCCCATATGTAATACTTTCGCGGAAGGCGCCCTTTCGTTGGAAAGGTACTGTACAATTCTGCGCCTGTAAGAAGTTAAGACGTTCTGAGCAGTATTCGAAAGAAGCAGGAGGTAGATATGAGAGGCTTGAAGCAAGTTAGCCTTCTAGGATTGTGCTGTGTTTTGTTGATGGCCTCAACTCAGGGAAAGCCTGCTTGGCAAATGAAAGCGGATTATGTCGAAGCTTGCAGTTGCCATCTGTTTTGTCCCTGCTATTTCAACAAACACGCCGAGCACCCGCACTGTGAGTTCAACATGGCGGTAAAGGTTCGTGAAGGAAACTCGGGCAAAACAAACCTTGCAGGGGCCAAGTATTGGTTAACCGGGGATCTAGGGGACGAATGGGGAACGAACAAGAAAGGAGCCTGGGTGGTGGTCTCCTTTGATCCATCTACGAGCAAGGAACAAAGGGACGCACTCGCTCCCATGATTCTCAAAACCTACGGTCTTGAATGGGGCGAGGTGAAAGTGCAGGAGGCTCCAATTGAGATCAGCCGTTCCGGTGACATCGTCGAAGCCAAGCTGGGAGGTGGCCAGATGGCCAAGATGAAGTTGCAGCGTGAACCCGGCGCAGACGGCAAGGGGGTCGTACTCAAGAACGTGAAATACTTCGGGGCGCAGAACAACGATGGGTTTGAACTCTACCGCTCCCTTGATCACAGTGCCAACGTGCAAGGACACGAATTTTCCTATTCCGACCGGAACGCGTTCTTGATTTCGATTGACACACATGAAGGCGAAGGCAGTGGCATGACTGCTGGCGGCCATTAGAAATCTGCGTTTTTGCTCTAGCCCCCGCTCGTCGGGGGCTTTTTTCATGGTTCAAACAGGGTATGCGACCGAGAGAGCAGGCTACAACTACATAAAGATGCATCATTGCCCAATTTGAGGAGTGACATCGAAGCCGTAGCTTTGAAGCTCTTTGCGAGCCCCAGCACTCTTCAAGTAAGCCAAGAATCTCTGCGCAAGTGCTTTGTTTTTCGAGGAGTTCAGGATCACGACGGCTTGGTCTATCGGCGGGTATTTATCCGAGGGAATCTCGGCATAGCGTCCTTTCCCTTT
>Ga0068856_100008020_pt1 | contig 10309 bp, 13 predicted proteins | sample KBSCornC62_FD_66595 | JGI IMG/M metagenome (GOLD analysis project Ga0068856, IMG submission 66595) | Corn rhizosphere microbial communities from Kellogg Biological Station, Michigan, USA - KBS Corn C6-2 | ecosystem: Host-associated > Plants > Roots > Rhizosphere > Soil ... | reverse complement strand
CAAACGGGCGAGCTGCAGTTCCGTTCTCAAATGTGGATTTGGAAAAGATCAACGGGCTCCGATCGGCTGGTAACCAGAATTCGTCGTCACTTGGAGGTTCTTGGCACTCGCGTCCAGTAAAATCTGTTGCGGATAGTTGGTGCCGTTGGGCGACCTGGCGAACGTGACGGTCACGGTAACCACGTTCTTCGGATCATCCATGTAGGTGTTCACATCGAACGAGCTAATCTTTTCGCTCCGGTCGAAAGAGAGCGTCAGCTGATCGCGAGCCGGGCGTAGTCTTTAGAGATGAGCCTCGACACGCCGGTTGCGGCGGCGGGATTGAAACAGACGTTGCCGGCCTGGAAGGCTCGTTGCATGTGCTGGGGGCCGGGAGGGACGTACATGCCGAGAAGGGTCTTGACTTGCCCCATGTAGCCCTCCATTTCTCCTTCTTTTTCTCGACTATCTTCCGCTTGATCCTTCCTCCACTCGCTGGTTTCGATGGCGAACCCATCGCCGTTTCTTTTCCGTCAGGGCCGTCTTGGCAGACTGACTGTGTCGGAGGCTTAGCATCCCCGCTTAAGCGTGAGCTGGGTTGTTTCCCATTCACTGATAGTGATGTAGTTTCTGTTGATTCTCAGCAGCCGATTGCTTCGCTGCTGCCATCTTCTGTTGCAGTTCCCCACCCGCTCCTGCACCCGGGGCCGATCGCGAGCACGCTAACGACCAATACGACGACAGGGGTGAAGAGCCTGCGTCTATCTGTGATGGGAGTCGTTTTGGCACCCGACTTCGTCTCGCCGCGACCAGCAGTGGCTCGATTCATTTGTCAAGCTCCGAAATCAACGAACACGTGGCATCAGAGAATGTTTAATTGTGGTCCGCATCCTTTGAAACTGTTTAAATGCGCAGTACCACGATGGAGCCGAGGGCAACGATCGAGTTTGTGGCTCCGGACGAACCTTGCTCAGGTGGACGGATTTCGCAGTCAAGCTTGTTGTGCCACTGCCTGCAAGAACTCCCAGTTATACCGCCGAAACAGTTCCATAGTATGAGGCTATGGTGAGCTCTGACGAAAGGTCAGCATGTCGGGCACGGTTCACCATCGGCGAACACATCCGCGAGCACAATGCTTGTCCGATAGGGAAGCCGCTTTTTATGGTACCTGCTCTCTCCTGAGCGAGAGGTTACCTTGAACTGCAGATGACATTCGTTTGCGCCCCAAAGGAGTTGCAATGTCGAAAGCCCAATTAATCTGCATCTCTGTACGGGTTCTGGTGGTGGATGATTTCCAGCCTTGGCGAGAGTACATTTGGTCCATTCTGCGAACCCGACCACAATATTGTGTGATCGCGGAAGTGGGAGACGGATTTGAAGCAGTTCACAAAGCCCAAGAGCTTAAACCAGACCTGGTCTTGGTGAACATCGGACTCACAAGCCTGGATGGGTTGGGTGCTGCGGCTCGCATGCACCTGGTTGCTCCCGCGGCGCGAATCATTTTCTTAACGCAGAACAGCAATAAAGATGTAGTCCGGACAGCTTTCCGAAATGGCGCGCAAGGATATGTGCTTAAGTCGGACGCTGGGTTGGAGCTCCTAATGGCAATGCAAAGTGTTCTTAGGGGTCATGATTTTGTTAGCAGTGGAATCAGACAAATGGCGCCTCCAGCGAAACTGAAGATGAGAAAACGTCCCCTCCGATTCCAATAAATGCGGCTGATCCCATCGGTTTGGGCCTCCAGTGGACTTACGTTTGCTATCTACGCGAAAACTTCGGCCGTTTCTTCGATCAATTTTTTAAGTGGCACACTAACGCCTGCTCACCCAGAAAAAAGGTTTCAAATTTCCTCGGATTCGGAGTAGAGTTCTTACTACAAAACATAGTTTTGCTGGGTTGTTTTGTGGTCGAATCGCACCGATGAGAGGCAAGGCGCTGAGGCGGCGTCCAGGTGCAACGTATTTATTTCCCCCGCATTTTAGGACACAAATATGCGGGCAATTGCAGAGTACAGATTTTTCGCATCGCTGCTGATTCGTCGTCTCGTGTTTGGACAGCAGGGCCGAAAACCAGGCGGAATATTTTACCTCTGGCTTCCGCTTGCGGCTCTCGCCGCCATTGCTCTGTCACGCTCGATTGCAGCGTCACCCACGACGGAAGTTCGGCGAATCCTGATTCTGAACGAGGTAGGCACTTCCTACCCTGCCATCCCCCTCATCAATCAGGGAATCCAAGCTGCCCTGAATGACTCATCCTATCACCTCGAGTTTTATTCCGAGTACATGGATACCACCTTGTTCCCCGAACCAGCTGTCCAGCAGGAATTTCGCGATTTCTACCTTCATAAATATCAGAATCGCAAACCTGATGTGATCATCACGGTTGGCCCGTCCCCGCTCGAATTCATGCAAGAGGTGCACCGAAGAGCCTTCCCCGGCGTTCCAATTGTTTTCTGCCTGCCTATTGGAAGTATTCCGGGCGCTCCTACACTAAATTCCGACTTTACAGGTGTCGAAAATGATTCAGCTCCAACAGAGACTGTCGAAATAGGGTTGCGGCTCCAGCCGGGTACTGAACACGTGGTGGTGGTGGGTGGGGTCTCGGAGTTCGACAAACGGCAGCAAGCCTACATCAGACAGCAACTGAAGGAACTCGCAGGCCACCTCGACATTACTTATATGACGGATCTGGCTGTGCCTGAGCTGATCGACCGCCTGAAGCACCTGCCACCTCACACCTTGGTCCTGCTCACATCAGTGGCGCAGGATGCTGCAGGGACCCCATTCAAGTCAAACGAAATAGGCACGCTTGTTGCCGCCGCAGCGAATGCACCGGTGCTCAGTCTGTACGATGTCTACTTGAACCACGGCGAGGTGGGAGGCTATGTTTCGACCCTCAGCGAGCAAGGAACGTTGGCTGGAACCATGGCGCTGAGGATTCTTAAAGGGGAAAAGGCCCAGGACATAGCCAGGGTCAAGGGCGCAAATGCCTACATGTTCGATTGGCGAGCCATCCAGCGTTGGGGATTGAAGGAAAGAGAACTTCCTCCCGCCAGCATCGTGATCAACCGACAGCCTACTGTCTGGGGAGCTTACAAACAGTACATCGTCCTCGGCATCGCTGTGATGTTGGCTGAAGGTTTACTGATTTTTGGGCTGCTCTGGCAGAAGGGGAAAAGAAAAAGGGGCGAAGTGCAGCTACGAGAAAGCGAAGAGCGCTTTCGCCTGGTTGCAAACACGGCCCCCGTAATGATCTGGATGTCAGGGCCCGACAAGCTTTGCAATTACTTCAATCAGCCCTGGCTCAGGTTCACCGGCCGTCCAATTGAAGCGGAGCTCGGCAACGGCTGGTCGGAAGGAGTCCATCCGGAAGACTTAAAGGATTGCTTGGATACCTACATGCGAGCATTTGATCGCCGTGAATCATTCCGGATGCAATATCGTCTGCGGCGGCAAGATGGAGAGTACCGCTGGCTCTTCGACATCGGCGTCCCTAGAGTTGCTTCGGACGGCTCTTTTGCCGGATATATAGGATCTTGCATCGACGTCACCGATCGGAAACTGGCCGAGCAGGCAATGACCGAGATACGACGTAAATTGATCGAAGCGCAAGAGCAGGAACGCATGCGGATCGGGAGAGAGCTTCACGATGATATTACCCAGCGTCTCGCGCTGCTGGCAGTTGCGCTTACACAACTTGAATATGATCCTTCTGACATTCGGAGTCGTATTGGAAAACTTCGAAAAGAGACCACCGAGATTTCGGACGACGTGCAAGCCCTCGCGCACGAATTGCACTCCTCAAAACTTGAATATCTGGGCGTCGTTGCGGGGATCAGAAGCTGGTGCAAGGAATTCGCCGATCGGCAGAATATAGAGGTTGATTTTGAAAGTGACGTTACCACGATTCCTCCCTTTGAAGTCGGAGTGTGCCTCTTGCGAGTTCTGCAGGAAGCCGTGCATAATACCGCCAAGCACGGCGGGGTGAAACGTATCGAAGTGCGACTCCTGGAACAGTCAGGCCAAATTCATCTCATCGTGAGTGATTCAGGTAAAGGGTTCGACATGGAATCAGCGATGCAAAGCAAAGGATTAGGTCTCACCAGCATGCGAGAACGGGTGCGGTTAGTGAATGGAACGATTGCGATTGAATCGAAGCCGAGGAGCGGAACAACGATTGCGGTGCGTGTGCCACTTGAATCACCGAACGACTCCCAAGGAACGACGCAATTGACCGGTTAATCGCCAGAACAGTCCCTCAGCAAATTGCTGAGATAAGTCTGACCATCGACTCGAGAAGATTTGTTTGGGTCGTGGCCACCATCACGGCGACCAGGAAGTGACCTGCCAGGCTGCGGCTGACAAATCTCTTACCTTGGAGGACCGCTTTGATGGCAGGTAGTAATTCTCGCCCGGCATCGGACTTAACCACATAGCCGCTCGCACCCGTGTTCAATGCTTCTTTTGCGATTTCAGACGAGCGCGTTTCGCTGACGAAGAGGACTTTAGAAGCGGGAGAAACTTCTCGGATCCGCCTCGCAACTTCAATTCCGTTTAGCGTTGGAAGCCCTATATCCAGCAGGATCAGGTCTGGTTGCAGTTCTTCGGCTCGCTGAACTGCTTCGAGTCCATCGGATACCAATTCGCATACCTCCAGCTCCGACTCACTCTGGAGCACGCTCGATATGAAACGCGACCAAGCCTCATGGTCTTCGACTACGAGAACTCTGATCGATGGACGCATATCGGAGCCGGGAACTATCTTCGACGTTTGACAGTTTAGGACAGCGCGTCTCGAAAAGCTAATCGTTTGATAAATTGCCACTCCCATTGAAGGAAAACGCGCACACGACGGTCAGGCGGGAGGCCATGAACCTGCATTCTATGGGCGAAAAACTCCAGTCCAATCTCCAGCAGCATGAGGCCATGTCTAAGACCGGGCAGAAGAGATACGCAGCTCGACTTCCATTTAATAACAGATCTCATTAATAACAGATCTCAAAAGTGGTCCTTTCGAGCAACATACCCCCGCTCATCGAAGCAGAGAGCGGTGGGGTGTTTCACCTCAGAAACGGCCCTCTGAGCCATTCCTTTCGAGCCAATTTTCAAAACCAGCTCCGAGGGCCGTAAAAAAAGAAACACGCGTTGCTCGCCTCTGCCTGTCAAAAATGACAGTCCCCAGATCGCCTGCCGTGTTGCACCCTGAGTTATCCAATGAAGAACGATGAATGCCTGCCTCAGACGGCCCGCGCGGCGACTCCTGGCAACGGAGGATCAAACAGCCCGAGGGCCGTCTTGTTAACGACCGCCCGGTAGCGACATTCCACCCGCGGTCGCAGAACCCCAAATCCTGCATGGCGAAGCCGCGGCACATCCACGCCTCGACACCGATATCGCCTTAGCACTCGTTGCTCCTAGAGCAGGGTTTGAGAGTTGACTATTATGACGATTCACCTAGCAAATAGGGGCCTGGTGCTGATCACAACTCCGTTCGGGTGATAACGCTCGTACTCCGAACAGTCACGCGCGTCTGCCTGTTTTGTCAGTATTGGCTATCAGAGCAATTCGGGTTAAATCATTTGGACTGTGCAGCGGCTATCGGATTTTCCCAAAGTCCTTTTCTTTGTCTCGTACGCGGTGTTGTGGCTCTCCACCAAAATCGGCGCTTCTCTTCGGAAATGGTGGGGTTGGCGCGAACAGAGAGAGGGTGATGATTTCAATGTTGTTCTCACAGCAACGCTGACTCTTCTCGGCCTAATTATTGGGTTTAGTTTTTCCATGGCAATCGGAAGATACGACCAGCGCAAGAATTATGAGGCAATCGAAGCTAATGTCATTGGTACAGAGTACGATCGCGCTGGCTTATTGGAGAGTACAGATGCCGAGCGAACCCAGGATCTCCTGAAGAAATATCTGGCCCAGCGCATCCTGTTCTATACGGTGCGCGACTCTCGTCAGCTAGTACAGGTTGACCATCAGACCACTCAACTGCAGCATCAGATGTGGGCGGTAGTCGAGGCCGCTGCGACGGCGAAGCCGTCTCCCGTAAAGACGCTGGTGGCAGCTGGAATGAACGAGGTTCTAGACTCTGCGGGCTATACCCAGGCTGCGTGGTGGAATCGAATCCCGGTGTCGGCATGGAGTCTGATGGCAGTTATCGCTGTTTGTTCTAACCTTATGCTTGGTTACGGATTTGATCGACAACGTACCTTCCTGCTCACAGTTCTGCCGTTTGTGCTGTCTGTTGCGTTCTTGCTTATTGCTGAGATTGACAGTCCAAGGTGGGGTTTAATCCAGGTTGGACCAGAAAATTTGATTAGTCTTTCACAATCCCTTACTGCTCGCTAGCTGAGAGGATCGAGGGTGGGCATTATTTTTATTCCGCTTGAGTGCCGCTTTTCAGAGCTGTCGGTCCGGTTCGGCGAACTGCAGCCTGATTGTCTTCCTCGGCATGAAATTTCAAACGCCGCGTGCGGAGCTACCATGTTCTCACATACTCACGCGCCCAGCGCTATTGGTTTGCAATGATCAACTTCGATGTAGCCGAGGCCGAGGGCTTCTGCTGGTACGATGTACGCCATCAAATCTGCCCGATCGAAATAGCTAACTGCCAGGCAAGGAGGGACACACACCAATTTAAATTGACCCCGTAGACGATCATATTGGACCTGAGTTGGTTTGTGATCGAGGGAAATCAAATGCACCTTCCTGCATTTATCGCACAAGATGCCGAATTGCACTGGCATGAACGCTCCTCCTCAAGACGGTGAATGAAGTCCAGTGGAAAATGGAAAGTCCCTGCCGAGCGTCAGACGGCGTGGGGCGCTTCCCCATCTGCGTTTGAGGGCGGAGAAGCCGGAACTGCCTACGGAATCCTCGTGCCTCTGTGAGTGCATGACTGAAATTAAGATCGTTTAAGTCTTGCACGACCTGGCACTGTCAAAGATGACAGTGCTGACGCCTAATATTGTGGATTCCGCCTTGCGAAACACCTTTAGCCTCCTGTCCGGTTGAGGCGTGAAGTCGACGACACCCAACTAGATCCGAGAACGTGACTGCTTCCGATTCTGGAGGAATGAGGCGATGGAAGAGGCTCCGGAAAATGTGCTATTTTCACGTCTCGGAGCACGAAGAGCATAGGCGCCAATTGTGTTTCCGGAGAAAGACTACTAACGAACTCGTCAATACTTGAGGTTTTCAGAGCCCCGCAACAATATTCTAGTCAGTTTTGAGTGGTTCCCAGGTCACTCTTCCTAGAATATCCAAGACTCGTAGTGCGTACTCCAACGCCACACGTTCGTCGTAAGCAGAGTTCGACTGCAACCCTTGCATACGATCACGAATGGCGGCACGGGCATCTGCTACCCGTCCCGGAAGCTTTGCAGAATCGGTTTCCAACAAGGCGGATTGATATAGCTGTTTCCACCCAACCAGAGATGTTCCTTCGGTTGCCATTTTCACGACCTCATTCTCCGAATAGTCAGCAGGAGTTGCTGGTTCGACCCTGAACAATTTACCCGCGAGTGTAGGTCGTTGGACACCTGTCAACAGTTACAGGGAGAGAAGCATCAGTGGAATCCTGCAGCACACAATTAACGAGTACAGGATTAATCGCCAATTACGGGAGCTTCCCGGACGGCTGGGATGAGGTTCTATGGCGGAGCCTGGTGCTCAGACCAAGCACTCTGTAAACAATTCACTTACGGTAACCTGGGCTGAGTATCACCAGCGCTGCAAGTGCCCCGGTCAAGAGTCCGAGCATGGTGGCCACTGATTAAGATTCCCGTCGCGCCGACCAAAGCCGGCTACCAATCGCAATATTCGATCCGCTTTCCCGAGGTTGAGAGCCACGTTCCCAAATTCTAAACGCACTCTCAGGTAGTTGACGAGATCACGGTGACTACGATTAGTGACGAGTCTCCTGGACAGGATCTCCATAAGAGCTTTCTGGAGGCCAACAGAGTCGGTAAAATCGTGCCAATCGAATGACCGAAGCACTTTCCCAGGAAGTCATCGTTCACCCTGGAATGAACGACTTAAGTGTCACAACGGCGGTTTCCCCATCTCTTGTGTGCTTCAATTGCGGTTTCACCGCGTTTGCAATTGGTAAGCAGGAAATCGAAAAAGTCCTGCATGCCAGTTCCGCTGATGAAAGCAGCCGATCATTCGGCATCTAAGCGATCCGTTCTGTCGCTCATAGCAGCATCAATAACGGGCAAGAGTTCCTTAGCAGCATTGGCCTTCAGCACATATCCTTTTGCATTAGATCTCACAGCTGCTTGCCTCAACTCTGTGTCGCTATTGTTAGATACGAAGATGATTCTTGCCTCGGGAGCGGCTTGGCGGATGCAATTTGCGGCTTTCATTCCATCCAAGCTCGGAAGGCCAATGTCAAGCAAGATCAAGTCCGGTTTCAGTTCTTTGGCCTTTTGAACTGCTGCCAACCCATCACTTACTTCTGCGACCACGGAAAATTCCGCCCTGGTCTGTAGCAGGGAGCGGACGTACTGCCGCCACGGCTCAAAATCATCTACCAGCAGAATGCGGATTGGATCCAAGCAGCCCCCCAAATCTAATGAACTCCGAGTTCAGCGAAACGTTGCTGAACTCAAATGTAAAAGTTTCTCATCGCAGAGTCGGCTGGGTCGTTGCTCTGAAGCAATACTTGTCGTTACGAGACGTCATCTCCTTGCTCGTAAGTTCGCTATGAACAGCTCGCCTCTCACAAGAATTCACAAGCAGGCAGTGGATTCCCATGAGAGCTCCCGATGTTCCATCGATGCTGCTAGTGGATCGAGGGTGGGCGAAATAACTAGCGATCCGATGCCTGGGAAAAACCAGATGCCTACGGACAGTCCTGCCTAGAAACTGAATTACGAATCGGATGGGGATGGCACGAACAAGGTCGTTATGCGTCATCAACTCCAGCGGACAGGCCCTGTGGGGACGGTGAATAAACAGTAACCTGAGGAGACAACCAGCAATGTTGATATCAGCCCAGCAATAAGGATAACCGTACGAACGTGCAGCAAGATTAGATTTGCTCCAGCAAGATGCACACTATCGGGGTTGCGGCGGATGTAAAAGAAATTAGGCAAATGAGCGAGCCCAAGCGGAATTCGCCAAGGCACGCAAACCGTATCGGAAGAACGATGCCGCCGCCACCCTGTCGGACACCCCCGTTCGACCTGTGGGTTCTCGCAGTTCCCTCCTCCATTCCTCTAGCATACTTTTACTACTCTGGAGGAGATGAATGGGTTGTGCTTATCCAATGGAGGCAGTACGCCTTTACATCTGTGCCTTTAACAATGGTGATGAAAATGCAATGGCCGCGAATTTTACCGTACCCGGATTAATTCTCGACGGCATGGCTCCGCATGTGTGGCAGGGGCCGACCGCGACGCAGGATTGGTACCGAGACGTGTTAATTGAAGGAAAGCAACACGGTGCCACAGACTATTATGTTTCACTGGGTGAGCCGTTGCACAACAATGCGACCGGTGATAGTGCATATGTAGTTGTTCCAGCGAACATGACATTGAAAGTACACGGGCAACAGGTTACACAAAAAGGTGCAGTATTAACGGCGGCACTTCGCAAGATGCCAGAAGGGTGGCGCATAGCCGTGTGGTCCTGGGCGACAGGAATTGTCAAGCGATTTTAGATCTCTCCGGATTCGAACACCCGAATAGCAGCACCGTTATCCTCTCAAATAAACTGAAGATGGGTGCCGCGCTTGTGACAAGTCTTCCACTGCGATTGTGGACACTTCGTCAAGGGACTTGAGTGATAGCGCTTTTCACGAGAAGGCTGGTCGGGGTTGTTGGTTCTTGTTCATGGTTGCCCTTTCTGCGCCGGGCCGCTGTCTCCCCTTTTGTCCTCGGTGATTGACGAGTATTTTCGCGCCGCGAGGTGGGCGTTCTCGTTTCAGGCGGTACCCGCTCCATTCTTTCGGCCGCATCTTTGCCCTGCCTCGTTACCGAATCTCGGACTAGAATGTTTCAGGGCCGACGCAAGCGACTCAAGGCGAAACGCCTCAGGCGGAACAACACTCTGAGGGAGGCCTGGATAATCTTTGCGGAATTCTCCGCAGTACAGGATAGGAAATATCAATTTTCAGGTTTACGCTTCTCCATCGCGATAGAAAACACACACGGGTCTGAAGTCCTTCTTTCGATATGCGATACGTGAGTCTACCGTAACCTAAAGGGAATAAATTCAGCACGGTATCGGCTCATGCCTGATAAGTTGTCCATCCGCCGTCTGAACGTGTTCCACCTCGCCCAGCCGGCTGACCCGCAGCGAGTGCTACGGAAGTGAAGTGATATAAC
>Ga0068856_100008017_pt1 | contig 10310 bp, 9 predicted proteins | sample KBSCornC62_FD_66595 | JGI IMG/M metagenome (GOLD analysis project Ga0068856, IMG submission 66595) | Corn rhizosphere microbial communities from Kellogg Biological Station, Michigan, USA - KBS Corn C6-2 | ecosystem: Host-associated > Plants > Roots > Rhizosphere > Soil ... | reverse complement strand
CACTCTATCCCCATACTCGTCAAATACAGCTGTAAAAACTTCCATTCGCCTTGCGTCTACCATGGGGCAAAGCAATGTACCCGTATCAATATCGTTTATTTCAGCATAGCCGTTGGCCATAGTCTGAAGCGTCTCAACAGCTATCAATGGCTTGTCTAATGCAAAGCTTAAGCCCTTTGCGGCTGATACACCGATACGTAGACCTGTATAGGAGCCCGGGCCACTGCTAACCGCAATAGCATCTATCTCGTCATAGGTTTTATCCGCGGACTTTAGTACTTCATCAATAAATAAAGTAATCTTCTCGGCGTGGATATTTCGTTGGTCGGCTTCTTTACAAGCCAGGACTTTGCCATTTTCGGCCAGTGCGACTGAACACACAGTAGTTGCAGTTTCTATTTGAAGTATCATTTCTTTAAGTCTTAAGTCTTGAGTCTTAAGTCTTAAGTCTAACCCACTCTTATGGGACTTTGGACTTGGGACTTTGAACTTCAGACTATAATCAAGGTACCGGGTCGTGTCCATGCCCGCCCCAGGGATGGCACCTTAGTATTCTTTTTATGGTTAGCCAGCCGCCTTTAAAGGCACCGTATTTTCTTATCGCTTCAACACCATATTGCGAACAGGTTGGCGTATATCGGCATGAGGCTCCGGTAAGCGGCGAGATAAAGTACTGGTATATTTTAATCAACAGCAAAAAAATCCAGCCGATTATCGTTTTCAATATTTCGATGATCAACATCATTTTGCATCGGGCTGAGCCAGGCTATTGAGCAATTTTAGCATCTTCTTTTCTATAAAAGCATAATCGGCTATTTCCTTACCGACATACCCTATGGAAAAAACGATTTGCTTACCCATATCTTTTAAAGGCAAATACAAATATTGCTCTTTGCTTAGCCGGTAGGCTTCACGCATGCGGCGTTTAAGTAAGTTGCGATCAACAGCGTGTTTGTATCTCTTTTTCGGAACCGAAAATAAAACTTGTGCCGGATATAGCTGTGGTTCAGCAGTGATTAGCCACGAAACCTTGAAGGGATAAACTAAAAAAGAAGAACCGTTACGAAAAAGCTCGTCAATGAGCTTTTTATTACATAACCGTTCTTCTTTTGTAAAAGTGTATATTTTGCTCATGCCTCAACTGCAATTTAGCAATAATGGCCAGAGCCTCAATATAGAGTATAAGCAATTATCGCTATTAAGCTTTGTGCGCGCGCTCGTCAGAAACAGTTAATCTCTTTCTGCCTTTTGCTCTTCTGGCTGCCAATACTCTTCTGCCATTGGCAGTTGCCATACGCTCACGGAAACCGTGTTTATTTCTTCTTTTTCTTTGAGAAGGCTGAAACGTTCTTTTCATCGCTATTGTAGTCTATTCGTCGTTTTTAAAAACAAGAGCGCAAATGTAGTGTTATTTTTCAACTTTTCAAACGCAATTATACTATTTGTTAAATGATTTTTCGTGTCGTAATTTAGGTTGTTGTTATAGTCTGGTTTATTTCATGAAAATCATCATTTTCTTATTCTTCATCATTTGTCCAATAATAGTTCTTGGTCAGGAACATTATAAGATTTACAGTACCAGCCAGCAAAAAGTGGTTACCGTTGACGATGTGCTTACTGGCCTGGATAAGGCCGACGTATTATTTTTCGGGGAAGAACATGACGATACAACCTGCCACGTATTGGAAGCTCTGCTGCTTCAGAAAATAACCGAAAAATATCCCGGGAAAACGGCGCTCAGTATGGAGATGTTCGAAACTGATTGCCAGAATGTCCTTGATGAATACTTGGGCGGACTAATACGTGAAAAGAACTTTATTATCGATGCCAGAGCATGGCACAACTACAAGGATTATCGACCGATGATAGAATATGCTAAGACCAATCATATTCCGATAATAGCTGCAAATGCCCCGTCACGGTACGTCAACATGGTGAGCCGGATGGGAATAACCAGTCTGAGTGAATTGAATAATGTCAGCAAATTCTATCTTCCGCCCCTGCCCATTGACACTGCTACCGGAGCCTATTATGACAAGTTTGTGCAGATAATGGGAGGACACAGTTCGGCAGGCGGCATGCAAATGTATCAGGCCCAAAATACCTGGGACGCCACTATGGGCTGGTCAATAGCGCGTTTCCTGAAAAAACACGATGGTTATAAAATACTACAAGTAAATGGCGGCTTTCATAGTGAAGATAAATTGGGCGCAGCCTCCCAGTTAAAAAGATACTATTCAAAGTCCAGGATCATAAACATAGCCTGCTTCTCAGACGACAGCTTTGATAACCCCGACTGGACAAAATACAGCAAGGATAACGATTACATTATCCTTACTGACCCTAAACTGCCGAAGACGTATTGACAAGCTAAATTCCTTTGCCCCGCTCCAGGTATACAGCTCGATAAATAAAAACCCCGCACGAAAAACGCACGAGGCCAGGCTTTTTAAACAAATAAAACTTATTTCCCTTTCGCCAGCAAGTCGCGTATTTCGGTAAGTAAAACCTCTTCACGGGTTGGCTCTGGTGGTGCTGTAGGTGGAATTTCTTCGGGTCGCTTCAACGAATTGATTGCTTTAACTATCATAAAAATGCAGAAAGCAATTATCAGGAATTCGATCAGGGTATTAATGAAGTTACCATAGTTTATAGTTACATCGGCAATTTTCTTTGTTGGGTCTCCTTTTTTAATTAAAACGGTAAGATTCTTAAAGTCGATACCGCCGGTTAGATATCCTATCGGTGGCATGATAATATCGTTAACCAGAGAAGTCACGATTTTACCAAAGGCAGCACCGATGATAACACCGACTGCGAGGTCGACAACATTGCCGCGCATCGCAAATTCCTTGAACTCTTTTACAATAGCCATAAGTTTAATGTTTAGTTTATTAAACATACAAAAAAATATGAAATCATAAAATGTATTATTCCGTATGTCGTAACTAAACACTTATTGTCATTTTACGTTTAAAGGGAGACCGAAACGTATCCATCAGGTTAAATTTTTCGCGTTTACGGTTAATTGATGTATTTTTGGGGCAGGTCCATTTTATGCTAAAACAGAATCTTCAACAAAAACTTTTACAAAAACTTTCTCCGCAGCAAATACAATTTATCAAGTTGCTGCAGGTACCCACTGTGTCCTTAGATACCAGGATAAAAGAGGAATTGGAAGAGAACCCTGCGCTTGAAGATCTGAGCCTGACAAACCTCAATGAGCCCGAAGATCAGTACGCTGATCATGACTCAGACGACGATAATTTTAATAACGACGAAGATTCGGGTCCTGCCGATGAATTCAATATAGAAGACTATTTACAGGAAGATAACCTGAACGAATACGGGTCCCGCTATGATCAAAATGGCGACGATGACGACGACCGCAAAGAAATTCCGATAGCCGTACAAAGTTCATTTTTTGAGAACTTACAGGCACAGCTTGATCTTGTTCCTTTGTCGGACAAGGATTTCAGAATTGGTCAGCAGATCATAGGCAGCCTGGATGATGATGGCTACCTTCGCCGTTCGGTTACATCGCTGACTGACGACCTGGCATTTTCTCAGAACATTTTTGCCGAAGATGAAGAAGTTGAGGAGATGCTGAAAGTTATCCAGGCTTTCGACCCTCCGGGTGTGGCTGCTCGCAGCTTACAGGAATGCTTGTTAATACAACTGAAGCGCAAGGATCAAAATGACCCCATCGTTAAGAAGGCGATACAGGTTGTTGAACATTATCTAGATGAATTTACACGCAAGCATTATGACAAGCTCGAAAAAGCTTTAAATATGTCGTCGCACGAATTAAGGGGCGTTGTGGCAGAGATACTGAAATTGAACCCTAAGCCAGGTGACTCCAGCGAAGTCAATACGAAACAATTGCAGGTGATACCCGATTTCCATATCACCAATAATGATGGTGTATTAGTATTGACGCTGAATGCAAAGAATGCGCCGGAACTTCGTGTAAGCCGTTCGTACCAGGAGATGTTCGAGCATTACGACAAGGCATCTCAAAGGGATAAAAAGCTGAAAGAAGCCGTTCAATTCGTTAAGCAGAAGCTTGATTCGGCCAAGTGGTTCATCGATGCCATCAAACAACGCCAGCAAACCCTGCTGAAGACGATGAATGCCATTATGCATTATCAATACGACTTTTTCCTGACAGGCGACGAAAAGAAGCTAAGGCCAATGATCCTGAAGGATATTGCTGACCGCATTGGCATGGACATATCAACCGTGTCGCGCGTTGCTAATTCCAAATACGTTCAAACTGAGCATGGTACATTCCTGCTCAAGTCGTTCTTCTCTGAAGCCATCCAAACCGAAAGCGGAGAAGAAGTATCAAATAAGGAAGTAAAGAAGATACTGGAAGAGCATATCGGCGCTGAAGACAAACGTCACCCCCTGGCCGACGAAAGACTTACTGAAATCCTAAAAGAGAAGGGCTACAACATCGCGCGCCGTACCGTGGCCAAGTATCGTGAACAAATGAATATTCCGGTAGCCAGGCTAAGAAAAGAGCTATAATTATTTGCGAAGATTTTCTTGATTCAGATCAGAAACCATGCGGTGGCGCAATCAGGTGGTCGTGGTTATTGAGCATAAGGCCAAGCACGATTTCATGGGTACCATTACTTACCGTTCTTAAAGCTGAGGTAGTATAATCGTATGAATACCCAATATTGATCAGCGAACTGATGTTCAGGCCAAACATGCCTGCAATTGCATCCCCATTACGATAAGCTGCACCAATCCAAAAACGATCCCTAAAGGTCATTTTCATATTGATATCATAGGTGACCGGCAACGGACTTATAAACTTCACCAGCGTGGACGGCATCAGGGTAACATCCTCATTCAGGAATAACTTAACACCGCCGGCTACAAAAAACTGGGGAACAGTTTTGGCCTGGCTGGTGGTATTATTGCTTGTTGTAAAGTACCGGTTCTGTGACAGTACCTGCAGAGCCGACACGCCGAAAAAATAATTTGAAGAATATCCCCAGATACCAACACCGAGATCGGGTTTCCACTGGCTGTTATTGCCATTAACGATCGCCGGATCAAGCGGATTTTCCAGCGTAAGCATAGATGTATTCAAGCTCACATGATTCCCTCCTGCCTCTACCCCAAGTGAAAGGTTAAATGTACTGGACAAACCTAAATGATAGGCATAAGTAATATCCAGGTTAGTAGTACTGATTGGTCCAGCCTGGTCTGATATTGCCATGAAGCCGATGCCATGGTGGGGTGCCGATGCCTCATAGTTTTGTGTATATAACCGACTGTATGGATTAGCTTCGTTGCCTCCGGATAAGGCAGCCGCATCTCCTCCCACAAAATCATTTCCGAAGGGTATGCTACCTGTTATATAGCTGGTTACCGGCGCACCCTGTAAACCGGTCCACTGGCTGCGATAACCTGTTTTTATATCAATATAGTTCTCCATTCCGGTTACCGCCGGATTAATAAGAAGATTATTAAATACGTATTGTGTGTATTGCGGCTTTTGCTGAGCAATAGCAAACTGAAGTGTAAATAAGGATACTAAAACTAGTAAAGCTCGCTTCATCCCGGTGTTATAGATTTACTTCACGCAACTACCCTTTGGGGGTTTAGGCCCGTCAAGATAGTGAATTTTAAACTTAATTTTTCGTTGTTCCAGCCAGAAAACTACAAATTGGTCATACAGGTTGCCTTATAAGAAAAAAATATCGTTAAGGCATAAATTTTAAACCTACATTTTCAACTTGTTTAGTCGCTCAAGCTCCATATTGGCCACTTGCAATTTATAAGCGAGCTCCTTGTTTTCCTTACGCAGGTTATAAATCTCAAGTGCGTTTTGGATATACAATCTAAGCTCCTCATTCTGCCAGGGTTTAACCAGGTACTTATAAACCTGCCCCCTGTTTATGGCGTCCATCACTGCATTCATATCGGAGAAGCCAGTTAATAATATCCTGATAGTATCAGGATAAACTGTCAGGATCGACTCCAAAAATTCAATACCGGTCATACCCGGCATACGCTGATCCGTTATAATAACCCCAATCTCATTTGTGTCCAATATCTTACGACCTTCACGGGCCGACTGGGCAACAAAGATTTCAAAATCGCGTCTGAACGCAGCTTTAAAGCTATTTAGATTATTTATCTCGTCGTCAACGTACAGCACTCCGAACGCCATATTGTAAATTTTATTTTTTGAGTATCGACCAATAGCTATCTTGACACGATAAATTCGCTAAAGTTTAATTTTCTGAGCAACTTTATAGGGAAATAGCATTGCCGTTGGTAAAGCAAATCGTAAAAATGAAAAAAATATTACTAATAATATACCTTCTATTACAAAATAGTTCACTTTTTGCTTTTCAAACCGATACTTTAACTATTCATGAGAATGAGACTAAGCTACTGACAAACAAGTATTTTCTTGAACTCGAAGATTATTCGGGTAATTACACAATAGAACAGGTCGTCTCAAACCAGGGTTTCCATCATATTAATACTATTTTGCCGGTATTAAGTTATTCAAAGCCGGTAACCTGGTTCAAATTTGTTCTTCGCAATAATACAACGCGAGCATTTGTACCAATTACTATCGACGCCAGCGTAATCGATAGTTTTGACATGTACTTCACTAATGTCAAAGGCGGGCCGGTTGTTCACTTATCTTCGTCGATGCCCTATCGGGATACTAAGCTTATCAAGCAAAATAATACGTTTATCAACACCATCATTTTCCCCGATTCTGTCCGAACCATATATCTGCGTATAAAAAGCAATGCGCCTTCAGTCATCCCGATAGAAGTAAATAGTGCCAATACTTACTTCAAAAACGCCGACTTTGAAAACATCCTCGTAGGCGGTTTTATGGGAGTTGTGCTCATCATGGCTTTTTACAACATGGTGCTTTTCGTTATCCTCCGCGACCGGAGTTACCTCTATTATGTCCTTTACATCATTTTTCTTGGCATTACCCAAGTATTGCTAAGGGGATATGGCGCCAGTTTCTTTGTAAGTGATAAAAACGCGCTCAACAATTACATTATACCTATTGCCCGGGTGTTTTTTGGATTTACGATATTGCTTTTTGCTGCGGAGTTTTTGCAGCTGCGGGCCAATCTTAAAAAATACGTACGATATTATAATTTACTCTTTGCGCTATATATCATCGCACTCGGCGCCGTATTTGTGGGCAAAGTCACTTTTGCTTATAACCTGATAACCCTAAACGCCGGTATTCTTTCCGTGGCACTGCTTGCTATTGGTACTGTACTTTATTTCCGGGGTTTTAAGCCTGCCAAATACTTTATGATTGGCTGGGGTTTGTTTTTTATAACGGTTTTGGTTTCTATAGCCCGCAACCGGGGCTGGATAACACATAGCGAATTCACTTCAAATATTATTATCTACAGCTCGGTGCTGCAACTGGTTCTTTTTTCGCTTTCACTGGCTGAAAAAATCAATTTTTACCGCAGGCAAACAGCCGAAACGCAACTGCTATCGCTGACCATAGCCAAAGAAAATGAGCGGCTAATTACCCAGCAAAACATTATGCTGGAGACTGAAGTAAATGCCCGGACGCTGGAATTGATAAACACCAACCGCGATCTTTCAAAAAGTATCGAGAACCTGAAGTCGACACAAATTAAACTGGTAGAAACCGAGAAAATGGCATCGCTTGGGCAATTGACAGCCGGCGTTGCCCATGAAATTAACAACCCCATCAATTTTGTCGGCTCTAATGTAAAACCATTGCGGCTCGATTTTCTCGAGTTATTTTCGCTGATAGACAAATACAAAGAGGCCGGTATTAAGCCCGATCAAAAAGAATTACTTGATGCGGCTAAAGAATACGGTCAACAGATTGATCTTGAGTTTATCAAAGAAGAAATCCTAACCTTATTGGATGGTATAGAGGAAGGCGCGAACCGTACGACCGAAATTGTTCAAAGTCTCCGTACGTTCAGCAGGACAGATGAACTGGTATTGAAACCGGCGGATATTAATAAGGCGATTCTGGGCACTTTAATATTGCTGAGAAGTACCATTCCCTACTACATTGAAATTAAGCCGATATTAAATAAGCTGACGCTTCTCAATTGCTATCCCGGCAAGATAAATCAGGTGCTTATGAACCTGGTGAATAACAGCATTCAGGCCATCAAGGCCAAGAGCCACCATGAACATGAAAGTATTACCATAACGACAATTGATTACCCTGAAAACGTCATCATTGAGATATCGGATACAGGCATCGGAATGAACGGCGACGTGAAACAACGAATATTTGAACCTTTTTTCACCACAAAAAATGTAGGCGAAGGGACGGGTCTCGGACTTTCCATTGTGTTTGGAATTATAGAAGATCACCGCGGAACAATCGAGGTACACTCTGAACCCGGCAAAGGCACTTCCTTTTTGATCAAGCTACCTAAAAATCTCGAGTAAACTGTCTAAAAGAACTTATCCGGATTTGGGACGATGTTCAGGAAGGATTCAAAATTTTCCTTGTAATGAGATTGATCAAGTTTATAATAAAAGGCTCCCTTTTTGGATGAGAGCTTATCCTTTTCAGGCAATTTCACCAATAAACCGGTCGATAAAAGTTTACGGCTAAAATTGCGGTCATCAAACTCGGTTTGATAAACGCCTTCATATAGCGCCTGCAATTGCGGTATCGTAAATTTCTCGGGTAATAGTTGAAATAATATCGGGTGCAGCGCCGCTTTATACATTAGCTGACGTTTCGCCAGTTTAACCATCTCTTTGTGGTCAAAAATCAAATCAGGCATTTCGTTCAGCAGGAACCACTCGGCATGAAACTCGTCATTGAGTTGTTTCTCATACTTATTGATATCTATCAGCGCGTAATATGCTACAGAAAGCGTCCTTTCGACCGGGTCACGATTAGGTTTCCCAAATACATGAAACTGATCCATGTATACGTCATTGAGACCGGTGCGATACTCCAGGATTCGGTTGGCAGCATCTTCCGGAGACTCCGATGGCTGGATGAATCCACCTATCAGGCTCCATTTATTTTTTTCGGGTTCAATAGCACGCTGAACAAGCAGCAGCTTAAGGTTCCATCCGTCAAAACCAAATATGATACAGTCTACGGCTACCAGGATACGTTTCTGGCCGGTATATCTCTGCATAGTATGATCAGGGTATTACAGGTGTAAAAATAATTCAGTGGTAATATTAAGGATACAATCTGTATTTCGCACATTTAAATTAAACAATTTTAAGAAACGTTTCCTAATTAAGACTTTTATATTCTAGCTTTACCCTGGAGGGAGTTGATTAAGTTTAATGGTTGATTAAGTTGATTGGGCTGGCTAATCTTTAATTAATCGGGCTTAACTTAATCAACTTGACCAAAACTCAATCAACTAAATCAACTTAATCTAACTTAATCAACTAACATGAAAATAGCCATGCTTGGTTCGGGCTTTATCGCCCGCTTCTATGCCGACTCCCTCGCGGCACAACGACGAAAAGATACTTTGGTAAGCGTTTATTCGCGCAGCGCTGAAAGGGCAGCGAAATTTGCCAGCGACTACGGTTTACCGCACTCCAGTGATAATATGGACGAGGTGGTTGGTCACCCGGAAGTAGATGTAGTTGTAATTGCTCTATCCAATGAGCTTCACCTCCCTGCTGTTGAGGCTTGTGCCAGGGCTGGTAAGCATGTACTATGCACAAAACCCCTTGGCCGAACCGGCGCTGAAGCAAAGCAAATGCTGGAGATGGTTGAAAAGGCAGGCATCATGGGCGGCTACCTGGAAGATCTTTGCTATACACCTAAGTTTCTGAAGTCATTAGCGAGCGTTAAAGCTGGCAGCATTGGCCGCGTGCTTTGGGCCAAATCACGGGAAACACACCCCGGACCACACAGCGATTGGTTCTGGAACCTGGAACTATCAGGTGGTGGCGCCATCGTCGACCTGGGCTGCCATTGTATTGAAATATCAAGGAACTTTATTGGCAAGGATATTAAACCGGTTGAAGTGATGTGCTGGGCAGCAACGCAGGTTCACCCAATCGCTGCCGAGGACCACGCTATCGGCTTAGTAAAATACGCCAATGGCGTCATAGGTCAGTTTGAAGTAAGCTGGTGCTTCCGCGGGGGTATGGACCTGCGCGACGAGGTGATGGGCAGCGAGGGAACCATTTGGCTCAATAACTTCCTGCGCACCGGTTTTGAAATGTTCAGTACCGGCAAGGGCACTAACTATGTGGCTGAGAAAGCCGAATCATCAAGCGGCTGGCTGTTCCCCGTTGGTGACGAAGTA
>Ga0068856_100008014_pt1 | contig 10313 bp, 11 predicted proteins | sample KBSCornC62_FD_66595 | JGI IMG/M metagenome (GOLD analysis project Ga0068856, IMG submission 66595) | Corn rhizosphere microbial communities from Kellogg Biological Station, Michigan, USA - KBS Corn C6-2 | ecosystem: Host-associated > Plants > Roots > Rhizosphere > Soil ... | reverse complement strand
CGCCGGGGGGATAGCCGCCGGGCGGACCGTAGCCGCCGGGGCCGCTCGGACCCCCGGGCGGACCGTAGCCACCGGGACCGCCGGGTGGGCCGTAGCCGCCGGGGGGAGCGCCGGGGGGCGGACCGCCGTAGCCGCCGGGCGGACCGTAGCCGCCACCTTGAGCGGAGAGAGGATCGTGAACGCTTGTCATGAACGGAACTCCTCGAAAAGATGACTGGCGGACGCGCTTCGAGTTACATGACTCGGCTGAGGTGAGCGGCGCCGCAGTGTGGTAGGCCACGAGCGTCGAGCTCCGCATTCAGCTCGCATCGACCCGCGAGAGTAGGACAAAAGCCCCGTGCTGCTTCAAAGTATTTACTCGCTCGCGGCGCAGTTTCCCGGGCTCCTCCGGGCGCCATGGCTCGTGCGCTCGCTCTTGCTCCTGCCGGTGCTCCCGGCTTTGAGCCTGATCACCGGGGTGTGCTCGTGCTCGAAGCGAGAAGCGGCCCCGAATCCGGACCCCAGCCCGGCGCTGACTCGCGGAGATCGGGTGGTGGTGGAGCAAACGGCGGCCCACTTTTTCGAGGGCCGCGTGCTCGCCTCGGAGGCCGGTCGTTTGCGCGTCCAGGCGGCAGACGGCTCGGACTCGGTGAGCGTCGCGCCGGGCGATGTTTACCGCTTGCCGCCGCTCGCGCACGAGCTCGCGCCGGGAGCGCTCGCGGTCTGCGGTCGGGTCGACGACTGGCTGCCGTGTCGCGTGGCCAGCGTCAGCGCGACCGCGATCAGCGCCGTAACCGCCAGCGGCGAGTCCTTCGATCTGCCGCGCGAGCGCGTGATCTGGCCGTCGCCGCTGACGGAGCTGAACTTGAAGCGCTACTTTGCGCGCAGCGAGGCCGAGCTCGATTTTTCGCGCAGCGCGAACAACGCCGGAGAGCCGCGCCTGGAGCCCGGTTGGCATCCCGCGAAGCACGAGCGGCTGCTCGCCAAAATCGGTGGGGATTGGTTTACGGCCTACGTGCGCGAGCTGGGCGAAGACAGCGTCGTCGTGACGCTGAACGTGGCCCAGCGCGTGGCCACGATTCCCTCGTCGGCGCTGGCGCCGGAGCCGCCGTCCAGCTTTGCGGCGGACCTGCATCGCGGCGATTTCGTGCTCGTGCGCCCGGAAACCCCGTCCAATCCCTGGTCCCGCCGCCTCGTGCGAGCGGTCAACCCCACTGAGCTCAAGCTGTCGGACGCGACCGGCGCGGTAAGAATCGCCTCGCCGCGCGAGGTCGTGCCGCTCAAGCCGTAGCTTGCCGCGCGCGCTTCACTTCGCCGGCGTCGACATGTGGGTGGCGGACAAGCCGTCGGCTTGGCCCGCCGCGACGCGCAACTCGGCGCGCGCGTGCACGGTTCCCCCGGAGCGCGCGTCGAGTGCGCAGGCGCGCGCGCTGGTCGCGGTGGTGCCGCGCGCGAGCGCCAGCTCTTCGCCCGAATCCGCATCGACCAGGCGTACCTCGGCGCCGGTTGCGCCGGGGCCGAGGGCCAGAGTCAAATCGACGCAGCGGCCCACTGGCACGAGCATTTGCTCGGTCTCGAAGTGCTCGGGGCTCAGCTGATGGTGCGTGATCTTCCCGGCCTGAGCGCCGCTGCGGATCAGGCCGTGCTGCAGCATGTGCTCGAGTAAGCGGCCCGCCGCGAGCGGATACGCTTGCAGGACCGGCGGCGCATCCGGCTCGACGCGCAGCTCGACGCTGTACGGCCCAGGGCGCGCCAGGCTCTCGGTGTCGAGGCGCACGGGACCGCCCGGCGAGCACGCGAACAGCACCGGCGTCGCACGCCCGTCACTCATCGCGATCAACGAATCGTCCGCGGCCCACAGCCTTACCGACATCCCGCGCACCGGCGCACCCGCGAGCACGTCCACGCGCGAGCAACCTTTGGGTAGCGCAAACGATGCGCTGTCGAGCCGGCCGGGCTGGAGCGTGCCAGTCTTCAGCACCTTTGCTTTGGGGTAGCCGAGCCCATCCAGGCGCGCCGCGTTCTTCTGCCGCGTTTCATCGAGGGTGCCGCTTGGGTACAGATCGACGCGCAGCGCGTCGTCGATCTCGTTCACGCTGCCGGGCGCGCTCTGCGAGAGCACGAGCACGGCCACGCCGCGCCCCCCTTGCGGGCGAAGCTCGAACGTGACGGAGCTGTCGAGCGGCGAGCAAACCACGAGCGAACGGTCGCGCCCCAAGCTCGCGGCCCGACCTAGGATTTGGCCGTTCTGATCGAGCGCGGAAAGCTCGACGTGGGACAGCTCGTCGGTGGCCAAGACCAACGCATGCAAGCAGCGGTTCTCGGTGACGGAGGCGCTGATGCGCGTCGGGACGCGGGCGTCGAGCGGGACCGCGACGCGGCGCACGTCTTGCCAGCTGCCGCCAAGATGCGCGCGGTGCTCGGCGATGCGCTCAGCGAGCCCAGGCCAAGAGGCGAGGCGCGTCGCGTTTTCGGTCTGACGATGGCGCGCGTGATACACGTCCGCGGCGTGTTCGGCGTCCCGCGGATCGACCCGCTCCACGCCGAGCGCGACCAAGCCGTGGCCAGCCGCAATGCGCGCCGCCACGTACACGCGCCCGGGATGCGGCGGGCAGACGAGCAGCGCCGGCGTTTTGTCGGGCCCTTCGTCCATGCCGAGGACCGCGCCGTCCTCGCCGTAGGCGAGCAGATCCAGATCCTCGATCGAGTCGGTGCCGCGCGCGATGAAGATGCCGCACGACGCTTCGGGCAGATCGACCAAACTTGCGATGCGATCGCCGGCCACGCCGGCCTCCACGTTGACGATTTCGCTTTGACGTGGGGACCGAAACCAGGTCCGGGCATTGGGCGCGCCCGACGCTTTGCCGAACGCGGCGGGTACGGTGCGAGCCGGGGCGCCCGCGGGCGCGCGTGCGCAGCCGGTGCTGCCAAGCACGTGACCCGCCACCGCGAGCGACGACACGAGCCCGCGTAATTTGGCCTCTAGCCTCACAGCGCTTCGAGCCCGGGCGCCAGGCGTCCCGTCTCCCAGGCGGCCAAAATCCAGGCCAAGTTGTTGTCGCGGCCGTCTACCTCCAACGTGGCCACGGTCGCGCCGCGCGCGCAGAACGAAACCGTGCTGCCGAGCGCGTCCCCGGCGCCGCGCGCGGCTTGACCGGGTGCGTGGGCGAGGGCGGACAAACTCAAACTTTGCACCGCGCCGCGGAGCGGGGCGAGCAACACGGTGTAGCAGCCGCTCGGTTCTACTTGGAACGGCAGCTCGGTCGTGCCTTGCACGCCGAGGGACTCGTAGATGGGCGGGCTATTCGCTGCAAAATGCGAAGCCCGCGCCACGCGCGCAAGCCTTGCTCGCGCCTCGGGTCCGAAGCTCATCGGCAAACCTGCCGGCAAATCCCAGCGCGCGTGGGTGAGGAGTAGGTGTGCCTCGGGGCTTCCGCCGATGAAGCGCAGCTCGACGTTGCTCGGCGCGCCGAGGCACACGAGCCCGCTCGCGTCCACGTCTTCGGCGCGATCGACTGCGAGCGGCGCGCTGCCGTCTTCGTCCACGAGCTCGAGATCCAGGTCGACCGGCGGTGCGCCCGCAACGGGGGGGCTCGTTTCGAGCAGTGTGAGCTCGTGGCAGCCCACGCCGAGCGCCAACAGCGCGGAGCCGGAGCCGTCTTCGCGCGCCCGCCACTCGTCGCGTTCGAAACTGAGCGCGGCTTCACGATGCGCGCGGGCCTCGAGGTGCGCGAGCCGCACCGCAACCGGCGCAGGAGCGGGACGCGGGCCCGGATCGCCGAGCTCGAGCTCGGCGCCGGGATTGCGGTCGGCGAGGACATCGAGCAGAGGCGGGACGCCGGCAGGGGCATTGCTGACCAGCGTTTCGAGCAGGCCGCGGGGCGAGCGCAGCTCGACCGAGATTTGGCCTAGATAAGGTTTGGCCGCGCCGCAGCGGACCACTTCGAACGCGCCCGCGGCGCTGCTCTCCGGAAACGCGCTGCTCGGCGCCCCCGGATCGAACTCGGAGAAGCGTACTACGAAGTGTGCGCCCGTGACCCCGAGCAGCGACACGGTCGTGCAGCTCGGCTCTTTCGGGTCCAAGAGCTCGACCGGTAACGCGAGCGGCAGGCGCTCACCGCGCTCCAGAAAGCGTGGCTTCAGGTGCACCACGCGGCCATAGGCGGCGCGCACGGTGCTGAGCGTTTGCACATCCGCCGACAGCTCGCTGCTTGCCCGCGCCGTGCGCGCCGCGAGCGCGCCGTTCGCGCCCACGCCCACCAAAACCAGGAGCAGCAGCGGCCGCGTCATCCGAAGGGGTAGTCTAGCCCAGCTTGGAAAACGGCGCTTCCACGAAGGTTTTGCTGGTTTCGTCCCAAATGAACAGGCGGTGAGCCGTGACTTTGCCTTGGTCGACCGCCGTCACCAGGTAGGCAAGGGCGAAGCTCGGGCCGCCCGTGTTGCCCATGGTCATGCTCGCCGCATCTTCGGCGCTGAAGTATGCGCCGCAGTCGAGGTGTGAGTGAAAAAACACTTTCACGGGCTGCCCGCTCGCCACACCTTCCGCGATCGCGCGCTCGAACTTGAGCGCGTTGATCTTGAAGTATTCGCGCCCGGTGCGGGGATGCCCTTCCGGATCGACCTGATGATATTTGTTGGCCAGGTTCTCGAGCTCGACGGCGCGGTCGGCGAGTAACGGATCGCTCGCGGGGCCGCTCAGGTAGCCGCACGCTTCTTCGTCGCGCGCGTAGGCGGCGATGCCCGCGCGTTCGACTTCGGCCAGCACATGGGCCGGGATTTTTACGCTGCCTTGAATCCAAGGAGTGTTCGTCATGTGTGATCTCGTTCGGTGCTCACCAGAGGTAGCGCTTTTCCCATTTGATCGGCGCAAAGTAGCGGTCGCCGCGATCGCAGGCGATGGTCACGACGCAGCCCTCGCGGCCCTCTTTGGCGAGCCGCTCCGCGATTTTTACGGCGCCGAAAATGTTGGCGCCGGTGGAGTGCCCGACGTGCAAGCCTTCTTCGGCCGCGACGCGGTCGGACATGTCCCAGCCGTCTTCGGTGGACACGGGCAGGACTTCGTCCGGCACCGACGAATCGTAGATTTGCGGCACGATGCTGGAGGCGATGTGCTTCAAGCCTTCGAGCCCGTGCAGCGGTTGATCGGGCTCGACCGCGACGCAGTGGATGGGGCGCGAGTGCGTGTGCAGCCGGCGGGTGGTGCCCATCATCGTGCCGGTCGTGCCGAGCCCGGCCACGAAATGGGTGATGCGATCGCCGAGCGCGTTCAGGATTTCGACGCCGGTGCCGTCGTAGTGAGCAAGGGGGTTCGACGGATTCGAGTACTGATCAGGATAGAAGTATTTGTCGGGATTTTCCGCGACGATTTTGCGAACCAGGCGGATCGCGCCGTCGGAGCCTTCCATCGGATCGCTGTAGATGAGCTCGGTGCCGAAGGCTTGCGTGATGTCTTTGCGCGCTTTCGTGACGTTGCTCGGCATCACGAGCTGCACGCGATAACCGAGCGCCGCGCCCATCAGTGAGTAAGCGACCCCGGTGTTGCCGCTCGTCGAATCGATCAGGATTCGGTCCTGGGTCAGCCGACCGTCTTTGATCGCGTCGAGCATCATGCGCATGGCGGGGCGATCTTTGACGGAGCCGCCGGGGTTCATGAACTCGAGCTTGACATACACTTCCACGCCCGGCGCGGAGCGCGCCACTCGCTCCAAGCGGATGAGCGGAGTGTTGCCGACTGCGTCGAGCACGGACGACAGACGGCGAGAACGAGACAGGCGAATGCTCATGGGGATCCGTGGCTCACAGCGCTAATAGAGAGCGTATTTGTCGAGTCGCGCGCCACGCGCCGGCGGCGAGGCGGCGCGCGGGGTCGTGGCGAAACAGGTCCGCATGCGCAAACGGCGCGGCGGGCCGATCTGGACGCAGCGCCAGGCGCTCGACGCCGGCGCGGTGCAGATAGATGAACTCCGCCAGACTGCCGTCACGCCCGCCCACCTCGAGCGAGGCCGACGCGATGCGCGCTTGGCCGTGGAGCCCGACCTCCGCGAGCCGGATCTGGCGCGAGAGCGGATGCGCTTCGTCCATCAACCGCCCGCGATGGCCGGGACGATGCTGATCTCGTCGCTGGACTTCAGCTTCGTGGCAAGTCCATCGAGAAAGCGGATGTCCTCGTCGCCGACGTAAATGTTCACGAAGCGGCGCACGCCCTTGTCGTCGAGCAGGCGCTCGCGAATGCCGGGGTGGTTCTGCTCCAGATTCTCGATCACGTCCTTCACGGTGTCACCCGCGGCTTGAACTTGATCTTCGCCGCCGGTCAGGGTGCGAAGGGGGGTGGGGATGCGCACGGTTGCCATGATGGTCTCCTTGTTCACGGGTCTTTTAGGCGGCACAGCTGGGCGCTGTGTAGCGATCATAACGGATGCTGTCGATGGTGCGATCGGCACCGCACAGCGCGCACGTCCGGCGCGGGCCGACCGCGACGCTGCGCGCGCGATCGGTCTTGCCGTCGTAACTGACGATGTTGCCGAAAACCGCGCGCTCACCGAGCAGCACGGACAGCGCGCGATCGGCCATCAGCGCGCCGGCAAAGCCCACGACCGGGCCGATCACGCCGGCCTCGGCGCAGTTCGGCGCGGCCTCGCCGCTCGGCAGATCTTCGAACAGGCAGCGGTAGCAGGGGGTGCCCGTTTCGGCGACCGTGAGCACCGTCGCGTTCCAGCGCACTGCGGCGCCGTGCACGACCGCTCGCCGCTCGAGAAAACAGGCGTCGGCGCACAGGAATTTGGTTGCGAAATTGTCGGCGCCCTCGAGCACGACATCCACCGAGCGCACGAGCTCGCGCGCATTTTCCGGTAGCAATCGGGAGCGGACGAGCTCGATGCTGCCGGGCCGTGCGCCCTGGCGATACAAGGCGCGCTCGGCGGCTTCGAGCTTGTCTTGTCCGACGTCGCTCGCGTCGAACAAGATTTGACGATGTAGATTGCTGAGCTCGACGCGATCGTCGTCCGCGAGCACGAGCCGACCGACGCCGGCCTCGGCGAGCGCAAGCGCAGCCGGACAGCCGAGGCCGCCAACGCCGACGACGAGCGCCGACCGCTGCTGGAGCGCTTCGCGCTCAGGATTTGAAGTACTCATCGAGACTGAAGTAGCGCTCGCCCGTGTCACACAGCATCGTGACCACGTTCTTGCCCTCGCCGAGCTCGCGCGCCACTTGGAGCGCGACCGCGACGTTGGCGCCCGAGCTGATACCGGCCAAGAGCCCTTCACGCTTGGCCAGATCTTGCTTCATCCGGTAGGCCGCGTCGTCGGTGACGGTGCGCACCTCGTGCACCACGCTCGGATCGTAGTTTTTCGGCACGAAACCCGCGGCGATGCCCTGGATCTTCGATGGGCCGCGCTCACCGCGCGAGATGGTGGCGCTCGATTCGGGCTCCACGGCGATGATGCGGCACTCTGGGTAGCGCTCGCGCAGGGCGCGGCCGACGCCGCTGATGGTGCCGCCCGTGCCCACCGCGGCCACGAATGCGTGCAAGGGCGCACCCGCGAGCGCATGCACGATCTCTTGCGAAGTGACCCGGCAGTGCGCATCCGGATTGGCCGAGTTCTCGAATTGATGCGGCATGAACGAGAGCGGGGTGGTCTCCGCGACTTCGCGCGCCTTGGCGATGGCGCCCTCCATTTGCTGCTCTTCGGGCGTCAAGATCAGCTCGGCGCCGAAGGATTGCAGCAGCTGGCGCCGCTCGAGGCTCATGCTGGCGGGCATGGTGAGCACGCAGCGGTAGCCTCGGCGAGCGCAAACCAATGCCAAGCCGATACCGGTATTGCCGCTGGTCGGCTCGACGACCACGCCGCCCGGCTTGAGTTGGCCTGCTCGTTCCGCGGCCTCGATCATGGCCAGACAAATGCGGTCCTTGACCGAGCCACCGGGATTGAGCGCCTCGAGCTTGCCGAGCACGGTCGCGCGCGGTGCGTCGCGCCCGAGCCGCCGGATCTCGACCAGCGGCGTGTCGGCGATCAGCTCGAGCACGCTGCCGTAGATGTGCGGGTGCTGGGGAAGCGGCGGGAGTGAGGCTTCAGATGACATAGACGTAGCGCTGGGCTCCGGGGCGTTTCAGACCTTGATCTTCGGCGCGCGCGCAAATGTCGGCGATGGTGACCTCGTCGAAACAAGCTTCCACGCGCGTCGAAAGATCCTTGAACACGATTTCGGTGACTCGCCGGGCGTCGCTCGAAGGCTGGGTGCGGCGCGGTCCGGGCTCGCGATCACCGAGGCTGATCGGCCCCTCGAGCGCGCGCACGACATCACCGAGCCGAATATCGGCCGGGCGTCGCGACAGACTGTAGCCGCCCTGCGGCCCGCGCTTGGAACCGACGATTCCCGAGCGCTTCAAGTCTTGGAAAATCTGCTCCAAGAAGCGCGGCGGGATATGCTGCCGCTCGGCGATGTCTTTGACCTGAGTCGGCTTGCCGTCGTTGTAAAAGGCAATGTCGAACAGCGCGCGCACGGCATAGCGGCCTTTGTTCGACAGCTTCACGCACTCGATATGCATTGGCACATCGTTTTTGTCAAGAACGTCCCAGGCTCGGTTTATGCGCGGTTTGTGGGCAACCAAACGGCCGGCGAGACCGGCCAATTGGCCGCTCGCGCACGCTGTCGAGCGCTTTGGGGCCCGCTTGGTGCCTTCGAGGGAACGGTGTAAAACCGCGGGTCTTTCGCGCACGGAGCGCGGAATACCCACGAAGGGGATTTGCACATGATGAGGAATCTGGGAACTTTTGCCGCTCTGTCGCTCGTCGGTTCCGTAGTTTGCGGCTGCGGGCAGCAGGAACCTGCGGCCGCTCCGCTACCGGCTCCGCCGCCCGCGCCCGTTGCCGCCGCGCCCGCCCCGCCACCGGTCGAGGCCAAGAAGGAGGAGCCGAAGCCGGTTCCGCTCACGGCCGAGCAGAAGGTGAAGATCTACCAAGACGGTTGGGCTGCGTTCAACGCCAAGGATTTCGCCAAATTTCAGGGAATTTGGGCCGACAACGCGACGAGCGAAATGCTCGACATGGGCCCGCCCAAGCTCGGGCCGGCCGCAATCACCGAGAATGCCAAAGGCTTCAGCACGGCGTTCCCGGACGGGACCGCTGAGCTCGAACTCACGCTCGTCAACGGCAACAACGCGGTCGGTGTGGTGCTGATGCGCGGCACGCAAAAGGGCACGTACGAGACGCCGATGGGTCCCGTGCCGGCCACGAACAAAAAGGTCGGCTTCATCGCCGCGCACGGCATCGAGCTGAACGAGGCGGGCAAGGTGCAGCGAGAATGGCTCGCGTACGACGGCGGGACCGTGGCCGGTCAGCTCGGGCTGATGCAGATGCCGCACCGCAAAGTGATCGAGACCGGCTGGACCGACAAGCCCGTCGTCGTGGCGAGCGGCAGCGATACCGAAAAGGCGAACGTGGCCGCATTCAGCAAGGAGGTCGAGGGCTTCAACAAGCACGACGCGGCCGCTGCGCTCGCCAGCGCAGCCGATGATCTGGTGTTCTCGGAGCTGACGGCGCCCGCCGACCGCACCGGTAAGAAGGAAGCCGTGAAGGGCATGGAAGAGATGTTCAAGGCCTTCCCCGACGCGAAGCTCGACGTGAAGAACGCGTGGGGCGCGGGAGACTACGTGGTGGCGACCGGTAGCTGGAGCGGCACCAATACCGGCGACATGCCGTCCGCGCACATGAAGAAGACGGGCAAGCCGGTCAGCGTGCAGTTCGTCGAGATCGACAAGTTCGTCGGCGGGAAGACCAAGAATATTTGGATCTTCTCGAACGGCGCCGCGGTTGCGGCGCAGCTCGGGCTGATGGCGCCGAAGGGGGACAAGGGCACAAAGCCGGGCGAGAAACCGGCGGCAGCCGCGCCGGGCGCGGGGAAACCGGCGACCACGCCGGCGGCGGCCAAGCCCGGAGCGGCACCGGCAACTCCCGCGGCCGCGGCCGCGAAGCCCGCCCCGGCGGCTGGCGCGGCGAAACCCGCGACGCCGCCCGCGGCGGGCAAGCCATCGATGCCGGCTATGAAGTGAGCTGGGCGTCGGCCGTCGAACGGCGGTCGACGTAGGCACCTCGCATCCCCGCGCCAAACCGTGAGCCACTCGTGCTCGGTGTGACGCGGGGTAGGCGTGCGCGCCGCGCCTGGACGATCTCGGCGGCTCGATGAAGCGAGCCGCGAGATCACTCCGCGGCTTGCACCAACACCGCGCTCGGGTCCCGCGCCAGGCGCTCGCGCGACTTTCGGGCGGCCGGCAGCCAATGGCCGCGACCGAGCCGCCACCAGAACATCCCCGCGCCAAAGCAGATGTCGACGGTCA
>Ga0068856_100008012_pt1 | contig 10314 bp, 6 predicted proteins | sample KBSCornC62_FD_66595 | JGI IMG/M metagenome (GOLD analysis project Ga0068856, IMG submission 66595) | Corn rhizosphere microbial communities from Kellogg Biological Station, Michigan, USA - KBS Corn C6-2 | ecosystem: Host-associated > Plants > Roots > Rhizosphere > Soil ... | reverse complement strand
CCGTACTTCTACCTGCCCAAGATGGAGAGCCACCTCGAGGCGAGGCTCTGGAACGACGTATTTATCTTCGCGCAGGAGGCGCTCGGCGTTCCACGCGGAACGATTCGGGCCACGGTGCTGATCGAGACGATCCTGGCCGCGTTCGAGATGGACGAGATCCTGTTCGAGCTACGGGAGCACGCGGCGGGACTCAACGCCGGCCGGTGGGACTATTTATTTAGCGTCATCAAAGTATTCCGGGAGCGGCCCGAATGCGTGCTCCCCGATCGCGCGCAGCTCACGATGACGGTGCCGTTCATGCGCGCGTACACGCAGTTGCTCGTGCGGACCTGCCATCGGCGCGGCGCACACGCCATCGGCGGCATGGCGGCGTTCATTCCGAGCCGGCGGGATCCCGAAGTCAACGCGCGTGCCCTCGCCAAGGTTCGCGAGGACAAGGAGCGCGAGTCCGGCGACGGGTTCGACGGGACGTGGGTCGCGCATCCGGATCTGGTTCCCGTCGCGGCCGACGTATTCGATCGCGTGATGGGCGAGCGGCCCAACCAGAAAGACCGGCTTCGCGAGGACGTGCACATCGACGCATCGCAGCTCACGGATCTCGCCGTTCCGAACGCGGCGATCACCCTCGGCGGAATCGAGACGAACGTCGACGTCGCGCTGCAGTACATCGAGTCGTGGCTGCGCGGGCAGGGTGCCGTCGCGATTCACAATCTCATGGAAGACGCGGCGACGGCGGAGATCTCGCGCTCGCAGCTCTGGCAGTGGGTGCGGCACGAGGCGCCGATCGCGGACGACGGCACGATGAGTGCCCAGGGCTATCACGATGTGCGCGATCGCGTGCTCGCGTCGTTGAAGGCGGCCGGTGACGGCGACCCGACGCGATGGGATGACGCCGCCGCGCTGCTCGACGTGCTCGTGCTCGGAGAATTTCAGGAATTTCTAACGGTCCCCGGGTACAAGCTGCTCGACGATCGGGCCGGCTGACAGGGGCTCACGGGTGGAGGGGATGAGCATGGACGCGACCAACGGCACGACCGGCGCGCAAGCGCTCGACCAGGCGTGGACGTCGAGCGCGCGATGGGCGGACGTGGAGCGCACGTACACCGCCGCCGACGTGATGCGCCTTCAGGGATCGGTGCGCATCGAGCACACGCTCGCGCGCCGCGGCGCGAAGCGGCTGTGGGAGCGGCTGAGCTCCGGGCGTTTCGTGCGAACGTTCGGCGCGATGACGGGCGCGCAGGCGGTGGAGATGGTGCGCGGCGGACTCGAGGCGATCTACCTGAGCGGCTGGCAGGTGGCGGCCGACGCGAACATCGCGGGACAGACGTACCCCGATCAGAGTCTCTATCCGAGCAACTCGGTGCCGATGCTCGTGCGCCGGCTGAACAACGCGCTGCTCCGCGCGGACCAGATCGAGACCGCGGAAGGCGGCGCGGAGCGCGACTGGCTCGTGCCGATCGTCGCCGACGCCGAAGCGGGATTTGGCGGACCGCTGCACGCGTTCGAGCTGATGAAGGCGATGATCGAAGCCGGCGCCGCCGGCGTGCACTTCGAGGATCAACTCGCGGCGGAAAAAAAGTGCGGGCACATGGGCGGCAAGGTGCTCATCCCGACGGCGCAGTTCGAGCGCACGCTCACCGCGGCGCGCCTCGCCGCCGACGTGCTGGGCGTGCCGAGCGTGATCATCGCGCGGACGGATGCGCTGGGCGCGCCGCTCATGACGAGCGACGTGGACGAGCGTGATCGCGAATTCATGACGGGCGATCGGACGGTCGAGGGCTACTACCGCGTGAAGGGCGGGATGGCGTCCGCGATCGCCCGCGGTCGAGCCTACGCGCGCCTGGCGGACGTGGTGTGGTGCGAGACCGCGACGCCGGATCTCGACGAGGCGCGCGAGTTCGCGGACGGCATTCGCGAGCTCTACCCGAACAAGGTGCTCGCGTACAACTGTTCGCCGTCCTTCAACTGGGAGCGGAATCTCGACGCGCACACGATCGCGAAATTCCAGCGCGAGTTGGGCGCGATGGGCTACATGTTCCAGTTCATCACGCTCGCGGGCTGGCATCTCGTCAACCTGAATACGTTCGAGCTGGCGCACGCCTACGCCACGGAAGGGATGCCCGCGTACGTGCGCGTGCAGCGGCGCGAGTTCGCGCGCGAGGGCGACGGCTATACCGCGACCAAGCATCAACGCGAGGCCGGCACCGGCTACTTCGATCAGGTGCTGACGACGATCACCGGTGGGGTGAGCTCGACGGCCGCGCTGCACGGATCGACGGAGGCGGCGCAATTTCGCTCGGTCGTGAACGCGGATGGGGTGGCGCAGGAACGCACCGTCATCCCTCGCGCCGACGCGCCGATCGCGGACGACCTGACGCCGCCCGCGGCCTGAGCCGCGGGCGACACCGGATCAGGGATCGAGGACGACGCTCAGGTACGCGCCGACGCGTTTGCGGAGCGGGGCGTCGAGCGACTCGCCGGCGCCGAGCTGCACGCGTGCCGCGGGCGTGCCGGTCACCGCGATGTGCGGCACGGCGGTCGTCCAATCCAAGCCGATGACCCGGTGCCAGCTCGCGAATCGCTGACCGAGGCCCGCGGCGCTGCCGGCCCAGATGTACGGCGTGACCGTGAACGCCGGCACGGCGACTCGATATGTGAACACTGATGAGCCAATGCTAATGCCCGTCGGGAGCACCGGCATCGCGATGCGCTGGCTGAGGAGCGCGCGGTCGACGAGCGGCGACGGATCGCCGCCCAGCGCGAAACGCTCGAACTGGTCGGCGGCATCGGTGCGGCCGTAGGCGGCGGACGCGGCGAGGGGGATGAGCCGCGGACCGCCCGTCGCGATCCCGACGCTCGCCACCTCGCGTGAGAACGCGTGGCTGAACGTGTCGCCGCCGGTCACGCTGCCGCTCATCGACTCGGTCAACGCCGCGCCGTCGCCGCGCTGCGTCCAGGCGGTCGCGCCCTCGCCGACGGCGAGCGCGCGGAGGCTCCCGAAGCCGTGGCCGTCCGCCGTGCCGCGCCCGAGGGGTAATAATTCGTCGATGCCGCCGGCCGTTGCCGTCAGCCGATAGCTCGCCTGCCAGGTGTCGAACAGCGCGGCGCCGTCGATTCCGAGCGCGATCCCCGCAAGGCCGGCATCGATGTCGTTCGGCGGTGCGACGTGCGCACGGTTTGCGCTTGGCCGCTGCGCGGCGCCGTAGAGCTGTGCCCGGAGGTGGGGCCACGTACCGCGCCAGGTGAAATCCACCGTCGCACCGCGCCAGGTCGCGCGCTCACCGTAGCCGGCTTTCAGCAGCAGCTCGCTGCGTGCGATCAGGTCGCTGCTGACGAGGGTGATGCCGCCGTTCGCGCCGTCCGCGCTGTATTGCGCGGCCGGGAGCCAGCGAAACTGGCGATTAGAGATATCATACGGGCGCGGCGACGAGATCGTGTTGGTCGGGAAGGGCGCAGTGCTCTGCGGAGGCGGCGGGGTGGCTGGCTCGAGCCCGGTCGCGAGACGCGGAGTGGGCGCCACCTCGGCGCTCGCGGGCCGCCGTCGCAGGTCAAAGCCCTTGGGGTACAGCGAGAGAAACCAGATCGAGCTGTCGGCGGGATTCGCGACTGGCGCGACCGCGGCGCCGACGACGTTGGTGAGGTGCGTCCAGTGTTCGTCCGCGAGCTCGACGCGGGCGACATTCGGCACGCCGCCCCGCTCGGTGACCGCGACGAGGGTGTGTGGATCGATCCAGTCGCCGTCGTACGTGTTCACGCTGTCGTCGCGAATCCATCGTAGGCCGCGACCGCTGCTGTCGGCGATGACGAGGCCCCATCCGTCGCCGCGATTCGCCGCGACGACGAACCGCGCGCCATCGGCGGAGACGCGCGGCCGGTAATACGAAACGGTGGGACTGCCGCGCAGCACGATCCGAACGGCGCCCGTTCCAAGATCGACGGCAACGACGTCGCACCAGCCGTGGAGGCATTGGGTCGCGATCGCCGACCGGCCCTCCGGGAGAGGATCTGGATCGCGAACGGACGCGCCGTGCGTGATCCGCCGCACGCGATGCGACGTCGTATCCCAGACGTACACGTCAGGGCGAAGCGATCCGTCGCCGCGTGCGGTATTGCGCCAGAGCAGGATCCGCCCATCGCGCAGGAAGCGCGGGCCCTCGTATGGTGCGCCGCCTGGTGACCGCAGCGATTCGAGAATTTTCTTAGGCGGCGGGTAGATGGAGCGCGCCGGAACGTCTTCCGGATCTCTCATGAGTAAAAGAGAATCGCGCCGCGCCCGCGCGGTGTCGGGCTCCGGCGCGGTGCTCCACACCACGACGCGCGACGGGAGCGTGGCCGAACGGACGACGAGCGCGACCCGGCGACCGTCCGGAGAGATCGCGGGATCGCCGGTGTTTCGCGCGAGCCGCTGCACGATTTGGCCCGTGTCGGCGACGCGTGGCGATGCCGGACTCGCCTCGAACGCGAGCCGCGTCACCTGGGCCGCGAAGCGTTGATACAGCGTGGCGGGCGCTTCGCCGTACACGCCGATGAACGCTTCGTCGAACGTGCGAGTCTGGCGCGCCGAGAGTCGTCGCCACACGGCGATGAGGCTCGAGTCGCCGTGCTCCCTCGCGAGCCACTCGAGAAACGCGGAGCCGGCGAGATAGGCGAACGAGCCCGCCTCGTAGCCGCCCGTCGTTGCGTCGAGCTGCTCGTACCGAGGGAGCTGGCCTTCGCGCGCCCAGGTGCGGAGCACCGCGGCGCGCCACGCGCCGTTCGGTCGGCCGGAGCCCGTCACTCTGCCCTCAACGAAGGTGGCGTAGCCCTCGAACGCCCATCGCGGCGTGCGAAGCGTGAGCGGGCCCAGGTCGACCGGGAGCGCCTGCCAGAGACGGCGCGTGAATGGATTGCGCGACGGGCGGGAGAGGTGTGCGATGTGCGCGAACTCGTGCGAGATGAGCATCTCGCCCCACACGCGAAAATTGCCGATGTCGTCGCGTGGCGACGGCGGGGCCGCCCACACGTCGATCAGCGGCTGATCCAGGTACGGCCATGCCGAACCATTAGGATCTTCATATGGATCGTGCACGAGCACGTGCGTGCGGCGCGGCGGCGTGTATCCCACGAGCCGCGCGACCGCCGAGTCGATCGCGTCGGCGTGGCTCGCCAGCTCGGCGGTCCAATCGCCGAAGTCATCGACATAGTGGAAGACGAAGTGCTTCGTCTCGATGGTATTCCACGGCAGCCAGGCGCGCACCAGCACTTGCGCGCTTGCGACGCGAGGTACGGCCGCCCAGGCGACGAGCGCGACGAACCCGACCACGCGGCACAAAAAAAGGACGGGGAACATCCCCGTCCTCACGAGCCTCCGCACCATCCGCATTGCCAATGGGGCGAGCCGCGGCCCGTCAGCGCTGGCTGTGTGGACGCGGCGGAGCGAGGCGATCCTGCAACCACGTCGACGGAATGATGAACAGCGGCGTGAGAAAGAAGCCGAGCAGCGTGTTCAGCCAAACCAGCGCGATGTAGAAGCAGCCAAGGCCGAGACTGACCCAGAGGGTGCCGAGCGGTCCGTGCGTTTGCAAAGCGAGCGCTCCTGAAGGTTGATCGAACGAGAGAAACTTACATAGCCCGATTCGCCGGTTCCAGAGCCGTCGCCCGGCTATCTTTCGCCGTGTGACGCTGCGCGAGACCACCTCCGTTCGCCAATCCGTGCGCGCCGCTCTCGGCAAGCACGAGCACATCGTGCTCGCCGTGTCGGGCGGCTTGGACTCCATGGTGCTGCTCGATGCGGCCGCGATCTCGGTGCCGCGCGAGCGCCTCGTGGTCGCGACGTTCGATCACGCCACCGGCACCGCGGCAACGGCCGCGGCGGCTCTCGTCGAACGACGAGCCGGCGCGCTCGGCGTCGAATGCGTCGCCGAGCGCACGACCGAGGAGCTGCGAAGTGAATCCGACCTTCGCGTGGCACGATGGAGGTTTCTCCGCCGAGTTGCCGGCGAGCGCCGGGCGGCGGTCGCGACGGCCCACACCATCGACGACCAGATCGAGACCGTGTTGATGCGCGTGCTGCGCATGGCCGGCGCCCGCGGACTCGCGGGACTCTATGCGGACGGCGACGTGATTCGGCCGCTGCTCCGATTCCCGCGCCGCGATCTCGCGCGGTATGCGCGGAACGAGGGGCTCGTCTGGGTCGAGGACCCGTCGAACGCGACGCCGCAGTACCTGCGCAACCGGGTGCGGCACGACCTCCTGCCGGCGCTCCGGCACGTGCGGCCGGGACTCGATGACGATTTGCTCAAGATCGCGCGAAAAGCGGCGAAGTGGCGCGCCGACGTCGAGGCATACGTCGACGGCAACGTGGAAATTCACCGTCGCGAGCAGACGGACGATGTCGATGTCTGCGCGGGCGCGCTGACGCACATGTCGGTCATGGAGCTGCGCGCTCTCTGGCCGGCAATCGCGGCGAAGGCGGGCTTGGTCCTCGACCGTCGGGGCACGGAGCGCGTCGCGGATTTTGCTCGGGACGGCCGGGTCGGTGCGCGCGTGCAGCTCTCGGGTGGTTGGCAGGTCGTTCGTTCGCGCGACGCCTTCCAGATTCGCCGCTTGGCGCTCGATGAGCAGGTGGCGGCGCCGCTCGTCGCGGGCGGGGAGACGCGGTGGGGGGCGTGGCATTTCGCGTCGGTCGCCGTGGCGCCGGACGACGACCACTGGAGCGCGGTTTTGCCGCAGGACCTGCCGCTCACGATTCGGCCGTGGGCCGCCGGCGACGCGATGACCGTCGCCGATGGCAACCGTCCGACGAAGGTGAAGCGACTGTTGACCGACGGGGGAGTGACCGGACACGAACGGGCCGGCTGGCCCGTAGTCCTGGCTGGGGATCAGATCGTCTGGATTCCCGGAATCCGCCGCAGTTCCGCGGCGGCCGCACTGTCCGGCACAGCCGGGTTACCTTTTGCCTGTGAATACGTCAACCGCTGACCCCCGTCTGCTCGGACGAAAAGTCCGTCGGATCGTCTATACCGAAGACATTCTCGCGCAGCGCGTTCGTGAGCTCGGCGCCGAGATCACGGCGTATTATCCCGAGGGCGACCTGTTGGTGCTGGGACTGCTCAAGGGCAGCTTTATATTTCTCAGCGACCTGGTGCGGGAAATCGGACGCCCGATCCACGTCGACTTTCTGGTCGCCTCCGGCTACGGCGATCGGACGGTATCCAGTGGGAACGTCCGCCTACTCTACGACCCCGAGACCGAGCTCGAGGGAAAGCACATTCTCCTCGTCGAGGATATCGTCGACACCGGCCGTACGTTGAGCCGGCTGATGGACTTACTCCAGGCACGGAAACCGCGTTCGGTTGAGATTTGCGCGCTGCTGCACAAGCACATCGCCACCGAGCTCAGATATCCGACCCGGTTCATCGGCTTTGACGCACCCAACGAGTTCCTTGTGGGGTATGGATTAGATCACGCGGAAAATTTCCGGCACATTCCGTACATAGCGAGCTTGCAGTAAATGCCAGGTCCAATTCAGCAGAAACCCAAGAAGGAATTCAGTTGGGGGCGCTTCTCCAAGACGCTCTCATTCTGGATTCTCATCCTCCTCATTCCGGTGGTGCTGATTCAGCTCTCGGGCAGCAAGTCCGAGGCGTCGAAGCAGATCACCTATACGCAGTACCGGGACGAGTTGGCGCAGGACAACATCTCGAAGGTCACGATCACCGCGGGAAAAACGGTGAACGGGACGTTCAAGAACCGCGTCGCCGTGCCGGGCGAGGGTGACACCAAGAATTTCAACGTCCGGCTCCCGGTCGAGAACTCCGAGGCGGAAGTCGCTGCGCTCAATCAGAAAGGCGTTCAGATCGACGCGAAGGACGCCGGCGTGTCCGTCACGGCGTGGATTCTCAACTTCGTGCCGTGGCTGCTGCTGATCGGCTTCTACCTGTTCCTGTTCAAGCAGATGCAGGCGGGCGGCGCCAAGGCGTTCTCGTTCGGCAAGTCGAAGGCGAAGCTCCTCACGGGCGACACGCCCAAGATCACGTTCGCCGACGTTGCCGGGGCCGATGAAGCCAAGCAGGAGCTTCAGGAAATCATCGAGTTCCTGCGCGACCCGCAGAAGTTCACCAAGCTTGGCGGACGTCTCCCGAAGGGTGCGCTGCTCGTCGGCCCGCCCGGCACGGGCAAGACGCTGCTCGCCAAAGCGGTCGCCGGAGAAGCCGCGCGCCCGTTCTTCTCGATGTCGGGCTCCGACTTCGTGGAGATGTTCGTGGGCGTCGGCGCATCGCGCGTTCGCGATCTCTTCGAGCAGGGGAAGGCGCACGCGCCGTGCATCATCTTCATCGACGAAATCGATGCGGTCGGCCGCCATCGCGGCGCCGGTCTTGGCGGGGGACATGACGAGCGTGAGCAAACGCTCAACCAGTTGCTCGTCGAGATGGATGGGTTCGAGTCGAACGACGGCGTGATTCTCATCGCCGCGACGAACCGCCCCGACGTGCTCGATCCGGCGCTGCTGCGGCCGGGCCGGTTCGACCGGCAGATCGTGGTCGACGCGCCGGATCTCAAAGGGCGCGAAGGCATTCTCAAGGTGCACCTGCGCAACAAGCCGATCGCGGACGACGTGGACATCACGACGCTCGCGCGCGGAACGCCGGGCATGGCGGGCGCCGATCTCGCGAACCTCGTGAACGAGGGCGCGCTGCTCGCGGTGCGCCGCAACCATGACAAGATCCACATGATGGATCTCGAGGACGCGAAGGACAAAGTGATGCTCGGCGCCGAGCGCAAGTCGATGGTGATGAAGGAAGAGGAGCGCCGGCTCACCGCGTACCACGAGGGCGGACACGCCATCTGCGCGATGCGCGTCGCGGGCAACGATCCGCTGCACAAGGTCACCATCGTCCCGCGCGGTCGCGCACTCGGCTTGGCGTTCACGCTTCCCGAGGACGACCGCGTGTCGGTGACGCGCCAGCAGCTCGAGGCGCGTCTCGTGATGGCGTACGGCGGCCGTGTGGCGGAGGAGCTGATCTTCGGCCACGACCACGTGACCACGGGCGCGGCGAGCGACATCCAGCAGGCGACGCAGATCGCACGCCGATATGTGACGCAGTGGGGCCTCTCGGACGCGATCGGTCCAATTCTCGTCGGCGACAACGAGCAGGAGCTCTTCCTCGGCCGCGAGATTCAGCACCGGCGCGAGGTGTCGGAGAAGACGGCGCAGTTGGTCGACGCGGAGGTGAAGCGGGTGATCGACAACGCGTACGAACGCGCGATGGCGACGCTGCAGGCGAACATCGAGCTGCTGCACCAGGTGGCCGCGGCGCTGCTCGAGCGCGAGACGTTGACGCGCGGCGACATCGAGACGCTCGCGCGGGGCGAGAAGCTGCCGCCGCGCAGCACCGGATTGCCGCCGAGCACGCCGGCGCCGGTGCCGCAGCCCGTGCTCGAGCCGCGTCGCACGAATCCGCCGCTGCTTGGCGGACCGGAGCCCAGCCCGGCGTGAACCGCGGGCCGGCATCGATGATTCCGGATCTGCAAAGGCCCGTCGCTCATGGCGACGGGCCTTTGTTCGCTCGATACATTCGTCACATCGAGGAGTGAGACTCAGGTCTCGATCGGCTTCCGGTAACCATTCTCGCATGCATTGGCACCACGCGACGGGATCGCTGTCACTCGACAAGCCGCGCATTCTCGGGATCGTGAACGTGACGCCGGACAGCTTCAGCGACGGCGGCCGCCTTCGGACCGTGGACGACGCGAGGCGGCACGCCGCGCAGCTCGTGCGCGAAGGCGCGGACATCATCGACATCGGCGGCGAATCGACGCGGCCGCAGGGCGCCATCCCGGTATCGGCCGATGAGGAGCTCCGGCGCGTGCTGCCGGTGATCGAGGCCGTGCATCGTGATCTGCCGGACGTTCCGCTCTCGGTCGACACGGTGAAGTCGCGCGTGGCCGCCGCCGCGCTCGCGGCTGGCGCCTCGATCGTGAACGACGTCTCCGGCTTCAGGTTGGACGAGCGCATGGCGGGCATCTGCGCGGAGGGCAGGGCGGGGGTTGTCCTCATGCACTCGCGCGGCGACGTTGCCGACATGGCGACCTTCGTGCACGCAGCGTACGGCGGTGATCCGGTGAGCGAAGTGCTGTCCGAGCTGCGGGCGCGCGTCTCCGCGGCGGAGGCGCGCGGCATCGATCGCGCGCGGATCGTGATCGATCCCGGGATCGGCTTCTCGAAACGCGCGGAGCACTCGCTGGCCATGCTGCACCACCTGGCGCGCTTTAGAGAACTGGAATTGCCGGTCCTCGTCGGGATCTCGCGCAAGCGGTTCATTGGCGAGATCA
>Ga0068856_100008009_pt1 | contig 10315 bp, 7 predicted proteins | sample KBSCornC62_FD_66595 | JGI IMG/M metagenome (GOLD analysis project Ga0068856, IMG submission 66595) | Corn rhizosphere microbial communities from Kellogg Biological Station, Michigan, USA - KBS Corn C6-2 | ecosystem: Host-associated > Plants > Roots > Rhizosphere > Soil ... | reverse complement strand
TTTTTGAAATTCTCGTTCGTGTTGCCTGCAATATTCCAAAAGCAATTGAGTTCATTGTTTTATAGTCAGCAACTTTATTTGCATCTCCATAATGATAACCTAAGCAAATGCCATTTCCAAAGCCATCAATAAATAGTGCGCCTGTTTCGATTGCATAATGAATAAGGCTTTCATCCATTGTATCATCATTGCTGTAGCATATAAAGACGACTGGATTTTTGATATCATGTTCATGCAATTCAACCAGCATTCTTCTAATGCTTTGCATTGCATTTTTGTTGGATGAACTTAAACAAAGAGCTGCAGTGGCATCATGTTTAATCTTTTCAAAAAAATTCTTTTTATCAAAAGAATATCCTTCTGAATAGCAATCCAACATAACGAAGTTTATGCTTTGTGACTTTATCATGGTGTTATCCAAATATTGCTTGTCATCAAAAATGGGAACACATTTGTCTTTATCTGCAGATTGTTTCCACGCGTCGTAATAATTAATTATTCTCAGCGTTCCTGGCAATGCGAAATCAATAATATTGTTGGCGCAAAAAATATAATCAGCAGCCATGTCACCAATATTCCATTTATCTGTAGTTGCCTCATATTGATAACCGATATCTTCTAGATCTGCAGGTATTATATTATTTTTTTTGCTGAAATCGGCGATCACAACAGGCACATGTTTCCCTCCAATATTTTGTATCTCGAACGAAGAACGTTTCGAATGTAGAATTGATAACGAAGATTTTTCAATTGGCGGAACGGCAGCACTCTTTACGTCAACATATCTTTCTACAATATCTCTGCAAACGGGGATTTCAAATTCCGGGTCTTCCGTTAGCGAAACACGAATCGTATCTCCAATGCCATCTTCCAATAAAGTCCCAATTCCAATAGCAGATTTTATTCTTCCATCTTCACCATCACCGGCCTCCGTAACACCAAGATGTAACGGATAAGAATGTCCTAATTCGTTGTACATATTTTCAATAAGCAACCGATAGGCTTGTACCATCACCTGGGGATTGCTGCTTTTCATACTTAAAACAATGTTGTAATAATTTTCACTTTCGGCAATACGCAAAAATTCCATAGCGCTTTCAACCATTCCGATTGGTGTATCACCATAGCGGCTCATAATCCGGTCGCTCAACGATCCGTGATTGGTGCCAATGCGCATTGCGGTTCCATATTCTTTACAAATTTTTACCAATGGGGTAAAGCGATTTCTGATGCGTTCAATTTCTTCCTGGTAATCCGCATCAGTGTATTCTATTAGCTCAAACTTTTTTTTATCAACGTAATTGCCCGGGTTTACTCTTACTTTTTCTACAATGCGTGCCGCAATCTCTGCGGCGTTTGGTGTAAAGTGAATATCTGCAACTAACGGTGTGGTGTACCCTCTTCTTCTTAATTCATTTTTTATGTTGAGTAAATTCTCGGCCTCCTTTTTTGATGGCGCTGTAATACGTACCAGTTCTGCTCCTGCTTCAATACAACGGATACTTTGCTCTACGGTTGCTATCGTATCCATCGTGTCAGTTGTGGTCATGGTCTGTATGCGGATAGGATTGAAATTTCCCAATAGCAGATCACCCACTTTTACCTCGAGTGTTGCCAATCTTTTATATTCAATTAAGGATTCTGCATATAGGTCCATACAATATCAATTTATGATTTACAAAAATACGACTAAATGAGGGTCGGGATTTTACCAGTCTTTTTCAGGTTTATCAAGGGCTGCGGCTCCTTTTATTTTATGTAATTTATCCTGCAGTTGCTTTTCATTTTCAAGCAAGGATTTCAATTTTTCTTCTGCGTCCTGTTTAGACAACTTTGACGGTTTTGGTTTGGGTTGATCATTCTGTTTTTGCTGATCCTGTTTATTTTGCTGGTCTTGTTTCTTTTGGTCAGGTTTCGGTTGTTGCTTTTTATCTTTCTGATTTTGTTGCTGCTGATTTTGTTGCTGCTGCTTTTGCTCCTTCAAAGCACGTTCCAGGTTTTGCCGGGCATCCTCATCATTAGGATTCAACATTAAAGCATTTTTGTATGCATCAATACATTCGGGAAGTTTTTTTGCCTTCTGATACGCCACTCCTTTATTGTAGTAAGCGTTCTCTTTTATTACGTTATCGCTGCTGTTCTTTATCGCATTATCAAAAGCTTCAGTGGCTTCATCAGTGTTATCTTTTCTATACAATGTATTTCCCAAATTAAAAGAGGCGGTAGGATTGTTATCTGCAATTTTGAGGGCATCACGATATGAATTTTCAGCCGCATTATAATTATTCTTTTTATAAGCCTCATTGCCTTTTACAATTTCATTTTTTGCATTTTGGGCAAACGTGGTGTTGCTTATGAAAAAGAAAATTATAAGGGTAGCAGCAATTTTTTTATTTAATCTCTTTCTTTCGGAGATGAAAAATTCTATTATTAATAAAAATAAAGCTGCGGCTAAAAAATATTGAAAATATTGTTTGAAGGCTTTATACGAGCTATCGCTTATTGTAGCTTCTTTGCCTATTCCGGATAGTTGTTTTTTAATATTGTTAGCCACTTCGTTTGTGGTAGAATATAATTGATATAAGCCGTTACCATTTTTAGCCAGGTTGCTTAACTCATCCTGGTTTAGTTTAGTAATGACCGTATTGCCCTTATCGTCAACTTTATAGCTATTGGTGGCAGGATCCATAATAGGGGCACCCTGCGGAGAACCTATACCAATTGTATTTAACATAATGCCTTCTTTCCCCAATTGTTTGGCAATCTTTAATGCGTCATCATCATGATCTTCACCGTCGCTGATTAAAATAATAGTCTTATATGTTTTTTCTTTTGGATTGAAAGCCCCGTAACACATTTTCAAAGCATCACTTATAACGGTGCCTTGTGTAGGAACGTCATCGGGTGATGCAGTTGCCAGGTACATTTTAGCGGCTTCGTGGTCCACGGTCATCGGCATTTGAAGATAAGCTCTGCCGGCAAAAATTACCAACCCTATTTTATCTTCCGGTGAATTGTCAATGATTTTTGATATCACCTGCCTGGCACGTTCCAATCTCGAAGGTTGTATGTCCTGCGCCAACATACTTTTGCTAACGTCAAGGGCTATCATAATATCAATGCCTCTGCGATTGATCCTTTGGGTTCCATCCGGTTCCACTAACCCTGCCACTGCAAAGCCGCACAAGGCAAAACCAACTATAAAAAAAACAAGTTTCAGTTTAAATTTTTTTGGAGAAAATCCTTTGGTCAGCTGTTCAACAAGCAGGGGATCGCCAATTTTTTTATTGGCTTTCTTTTTCCACCGAATCAATAACAGGTACAACAAAACCATTACGGGAATTGCTGCAAGCGACAGAAGGTATGGAGCGTATTGAAAATGTATCATTGTAGTGCTGCTAAATTATTAACGATTACGTATGAAGAAGTGTTAAAAAATGATAATATTTTTCTCTTTGTTCAGCGTTCTTCCGTGGCAATCGCTCATTTCGAATTTATTATGCTTCTCTTTCCTGCGCCCTCAGCCAGCGTTCCGGGATCTCATTATTGCTGGCAAAAAGGTAGTCATTATAGCTGCAGGCAATCAGCTTTTTATTGGGCAATTCCATCCACCATCTTCCCGTTTTTTTACTTTGAATAAAAATCGTATCCACTTCAGCAAAGGCAGTATGGTACTCATTAAAGTTTTGTCTTTCGCTCAGTTCCGTTTCCTGCTTGCTGCGACTTTTGCCATCAATAAAATACCAAATCATTTGGGCAATTTGCAACGCAGTCAAATCATTGATGTCTTTTTTAGTATCATAGCCGTAAATACCAAGTGAGGAAAGATTGGGACTTAAGCCTGCATAACGGGAAAGTGTACACGCTTCTTCCCCGCTAAATCCATTAGGGCTGCAGTCGGAAGCGGGTGCATCACTATATTTTATGGCTGCAATGTCAAAACTTACCATGTTGGAGTTTCGTAAAACCGGTTCCATTTCATCAATCTGTTCCTTTGCTTTTCCCAGCCTGTAACAGTCAAAATGCAGTTTATCCATAGTTTCAAGCATACGCGGGTGAACGAAATAACTTTGAAAGCCGATATGATTATAATGTTTAATCATATTAGGCTCACTGGTTAGCATTTCCATTAAGAAGTTCTGACTTCTCACCGAAGAATCACTTTTAAGATCAATTGTTGCATCAATTATGGTTGCCTCAATAGCCTTTTTAAGGTCTTTGTAGGCATAGTATTGAGCAAGCGTATTATCGTGAGATCCTCCAATAATAATTACCGTCTTATTCAATTGTAATAACTCACGCACCACGGTTTTTATTGCAGCGTAAGTGTCAGCAATGGCAGCGCCGCATTTTATGTTGCCCACATCGGCAATGGAAATGTCTTTATGCCAGAAATACAATTGATATAGTTGCTTTCTAACCGCATCAGCGGCGTTTCCATCACCGATTAATCCATCACCCCGAAACTCGTTTATACCCACTATTACAATATCAATATTATCCATGTCAGGCATTTCCTCTTCATAAACTTTTACAAAACCTGCCAATTGGCTTTCATTATAACCTTTGTCGTCATTTAGAAAAGCTTTGTTTACAGGGTTTAAAAATTCGTGGAGATCGAACATACTTTTTTTTATTTTGAGCAAACCTAAAAGATAAAATGCATAAATATAATGTCGCTTCTATTTTTTTGAGGTGTAACCACATAAAATTTTTGCATAATGGATTCGCTTATTTTTGCAGCTATGGATAATTTGTTGCAACAAATAGAACATGCTAAAGAAGAAATAAAGAAATTTTCGTCACCAGATAAGAATCCTGCTGAAGTTTTTCGTATACAGTTCCTGGGCGGTAAGGGGTTAATAAAATCTTTGATGGGAGAAATGAAAAATGTTCCTGCGGAAAACCGGCGGGAAATGGGACAGGTATTAAATGATCTGAAGTTATTTGCTGAAAATAAATATGAGGAGTTAAAAACAACAAATGGAAATGACCATGAGGAAACAGAAAGTGACCTTGATTTGTCGTTGCCAGGGGAGGCTTTGCCATTAGGCAGCAGGCATCCGATAAGTATTGTAAGAAATAAGATTGTTTCTATATTTCAGCGTTTAGGCTTTGCCGTTGCAGAGGGACCTGAAATTGAAGACGACTGGCATAATTTTACTGCGCTTAACTTGCCGGAGAATCACCCGGCGAGAGATATGCAGGATACTTTCTATGTGTCTCAAAATCCTGACTGGATGCTGCGCACGCACACCAGCAGCGTACAGGTGCGTGAAATGGAAAAAGGAAAATTGCCCATACGAATTATTTGCCCCGGCCGTGTTTATCGCAACGAAACTATTAGTGCACGGGCGCATTGTTTTTTTCACCAGGTAGAAGGTTTATATATTGCCAATGATGTTTCGTTTGCCGACCTTAAGCAAACATTGTATTTTTTTGTACAGGAAATGTTTGGCGAAAATTTTAAAGTTCGTTTCCGGCCGTCCTATTTTCCTTTCACGGAGCCCAGTGCCGAGATGGATATTAGCTGCCTCATTTGTGGTGGCGAAGGATGTAATGTTTGTAAACATACCGGCTGGGTAGAGATTTTAGGCAGCGGTATGGTTCACCCAAAAGTGCTTGAAAATTGCGGAATAGATAGCAGCAAATATTCAGGGTTTGCATTTGGAATGGGTATTGAAAGAATCACCATGCTTAAATATAATATAAAAGACTTGCGGCTGTTTAGCGAAAACGATTTGAGGTTTTTGAAACAGTTTACGAGTGCTGTGTAAATAATTTTCTCAAAGTAAAACATGACAATCACCATTTGTATATGCGGAGCCGGAACCATGGGAAGCGGCATTGCACAAGTGGCTGCCCAAAGCGGCTTTAATACGATTCTTTTCGAAGTAAATATTGCTGCTCTTGATAAAGCAAAAATTTTCATTGAAAAAAATCTTCAATATTTAGTTGACAAAGCAAAAATATCTCCTAAAGAAAAGAATGAAATCTATAACCGAATTAAGTTTGTTACAGATGTTGAGAAATGTACCGGCGAAATAATTATCGAAGCCATTGTAGAAATTGAAGAAGCAAAAGTTTCGTTGTTTAACGAACTGGCAAAATATAATAATGAAGAAGTAATCTTTGCAACCAATACTTCTTCACTTTCGGTTTCTGCTATCCAGGAAAAAATAATTTTCCCTCAAAGAGTTGTGGGTATGCATTTTTTTAATCCCGCTTACATTATGAAATTGGTAGAAGTTGTAAAAGGTAATCAGACACGTGATGAAATAGTCAATATAATTTTTGATGTATGCAAACAGATGGGCAAAGAACCTGTCGTATGTAAAGATGCGCCCGGTTTTATTGTAAACCGCATCGCCCGACACTATTATTTGGAATCTTTAAAAATTGTTGAAGAAGGCATCGCATCTTACGAAGATGTTGATACTATTTTAGAAGCAACCGGATTTAAAATGGGTCCATTTAAACTAATGGACCTGATTGGTATGGATGTTAATCTTGCAGTATCGCAAAGTATGTATCATGCATTTAAAGAAGCAGAACGTTTTGAACCTTCTTCAATACAGATTGAAAAAGTGAAAAATGGCGAACTTGGCAAAAAAACAGGAAAAGGCTTTTACGATTATTGAAACTAACGGTACATAAAATATTTTCCCTTATTTAGTTTTTTATGTTGAAAGAAATTCCGAAACTTTATTGATGCAAGACGAGAGAGATTCACCCGAAAATATAGTTATTGACAAAAATATTTTAGTAACCGGCGCAACTGGCCTTGTAGGCAGTGAAGTAACAAAACAATTGCTTAGTGATAGTTACCGGGTAACAGCGCTGTACCATTCCACTCCTCTAACAATATCTCATCCCAATTTAATTATCAAACAATGTGATATCCTGGATACATCTTCCCTGGAAGACGTTATGCAGGATGTGACGCATGTTTATCATTGCGCCGCAATAATTTCATTTGAATCAAAAGATGAAAACAAGCTCTTTAAGATTAATATTGAAGGAACGGGCAATGTGGTTAATGCCTGCATTAACGCCAACATCCAAAAGTTAATTCATGTAAGTTCGGTATCAGCGTTGGGGAGAATGAGAAATGGAGAAGTGGTTACGGAGCAAATGAACTGGACTGAAGAAACAAGCAATAGTAATTATGGTAAGTCAAAATACCTGGCAGAACTTGAAGTGTGGCGTGGAATCGGCGAGGGACTGCAAGCTGCAATAGTAAATCCATCTACCATCCTTGGCGGTGATAACTGGGATAATGGTTCTGGGGCATTATTCAAATCTGCTTATGACGAATTTAAATATTATACGGAAGGAATTAATGGTTTCGTTGATGTTAGAGATGTTGCAAAAGCGATGATTTTGTTAATGAACAGTAAAATATCCAGCCAACGTTTTATTTTAAATTCTGAAAATCTATCTTACAAAGAAATATTTTTCTCAATGGCAAAATGTTTTGGAAAAAAACCGCCGCAAAAAAATGTATCTCCTTTGCTTGCAGAAGTTGTATGGCGATGGGAAGCAATAAAAAGTGCGATAAGCGGAAAGAAACATTTGCTTACAAAAGAAACGGCACGAACATCAATGGCTTCGGTAAAATATGATAGCAGTAAAATTTTAGAGGCCTTTCCAACGTTTCAATTTGTACCAATTGCTGATACAATAAATTGGACGTGTAAAAACCTGAAAGAAAAATATCACCTATAATCACCCGGCTAACAAAATCCTATGACTAAAAACCTTTTTTTACCAACGCTCTTTTGTATTGCAAGCATCTTAATTTTCAATAGCTCTGCCATTTCGCAGATTACTTATTATACCGTGAAGGGAAGGGTAATCGATAAAAATACAAGAGCGCCACTTGCCGGTGCTTCGGTTTTTGCACAAAACACAACCTTTGGCGAAGCAACTAATTCCGATGGATATTTCACGCTTAAAATTCCCGGCGGTGGCTATTCGTTGATAGTAACCTTTACAGGATATGAAACCGGCACGGCTCGTATCTCCAATACTTCCCTTCAAAATGATAGCCTTGATTTTGAATTAAGCCCGAAAGAAAAATCGTTAGAAGAGGTTACTGTTTCTATCAGCACTGAAGTTAAAGATGGTTGGAAGAAATACGGAGAGTTCTTTACGCAAAATTTTATCGGCCAATCAAAATTTGCCAGGCAATGTGTTATCAAAAATCCGGAAGTTTTGCATTTTTATTTCAGTAAGAAAAGAAATCGTTTAAAGGTTTTGGCCAATGAGCCTTTGATCGTAAATAATTTTGCATTGGGATACAATCTAAAATTTGCCATCGATTCATTTACGAATGAATATAATACCAATACCAATTTATTTATCGGGTATCCTCTTTTCGAAGAAATGCAGGGAACACCTGAACAGCAGCAAACCTGGAAAGAAAACAGGAACATCGCTTATAAAGGTTCCATGCTGCAACTTATGCGGAGTATCTATAACAAAACATTGACGCAGGATGGTTTTGAACTGCAGTACATTGTGAAGAGCAGCGATAAAGAGTATCCTATACCGTTAGAAAATTTATATGCAGCCTTAAACTACGATAAGGATGATAGTACCAACACGGTTGAGTTTATGCCCAACCAAAATGAAGTGGCTGTAATTTATGACAAGGCAAAACCTGACCAGTCTTACCTTGATACAGACTCATCTATAAAAAAAGATTTCCAATTATCAACCTTGCTATTTGCCCCGGGAGAGCCAATCGATATAGAACAAAACGGGTATTACTACGACCAGACAGATATAACAACTAACGGTTACCTGGCCTATAAAAAGATTGGGGATATGTTGCCATATGATTATGTACCCGAATAACGTGGGATGTACGAAGTACGATGTACGATTTTGAAAGTGTCTATGATTTCACTAAGTAATAAAATGTTAAGTTGTTACATTTTACATCGTACATCAAACATCGTACTTCGTACATTACTTTAATCCTTTCACTTTCTGCCAAATTTCCGGCAGGCGCTTTATTAAAACCAACTCTTTTCTTTTGCTGAAAAATTCCTGTATGGGTGTTCCCCAATAGGTTTTATTTCCTTCGATGCTTGAAGTAATTCCGGCTTGCCCCATTACAACTGCGTTATCGCCAATCGTAATGGTTTTATTAACACCTACCTGCCCCCAAAGAATTACGCCATCTCCTAAAGTGGTACCACCGGCAATGCCAACCTGGGCAGCAAGAATGCAATTTTTGCCAATCACTACTTCATGGCCTATGTGTACTAAATTATCAAGCTTTGTTCCCATTCCAATTATTGTTGCATCGCTCACGCCTCTGTCAATGGTGCAATTGGCGCCTATTTCAACGTCATCTTCAATTATAACGTTACCGCATGATGGCATTTTCTTATACCACGCTTTACGGTTTTTTTTAGTGTTTAAATAAAAGGCATCACTTCCTATTACTGTTCCGGAATGTATTTCTACATTGTTGCCGATAACGGAATAATCATATACTGAAACGTTAGGATGAATGATACAATTGTCGCCGACAACAACATGATTTCCTAAAAAAACATTCGGCATTATCACCGTATTTTTTCCTGTAACTGCTGAGTCGTTAATCATTTTGTCCGATGATGTAAAAGGACGAAAATGCTGAACAATTTTCGAGTAGGCCTCGAAGGGTTCATTCGTTATGAATAATGTTTTACCAAAAGGGGTATCTGTTTTTTTATTGATGATTATAAATGTAGCATTGCTGTTAAGGCAGGTATCATAATACTTGGGATGATCAACAAAAACAATATCGCCATCATTTACTTTATGAATTTCATTGATGCCGGTTGCAAAAGAATTTTCGTTACCCGCAATTTCTGCATTGATAAAACCGGCAATCCATTTGGCTGAAACTGGTGAAGGAAATTGCATAAAATATTTTTTAATAGTCAAAGATAGAGCTTGTAAAATTTATGCGAAATGTGCTTTTTGTTTGTTTTAGACTCAGAATTTAAAAAAGAAAAGATTTTTTTTGGAAGTCATTGTTAAAAGAAAATATTGTCGATAAGAAGAAATAAAAAAATAAAAGTCACGTTATTAACAGAGTGAAGCATTTAAATTTATAATTTATGATTCTTTGCAAAAGATGATGCAGACTGATTTGTGTGAGGTGCAGATGATTTTAATTTCGTAATGATTTTTTTTCAGGACGATAGGAAACGAAATTTGAAAGACAAAAATTGACTAGCCTTATCCACAACACAATTTTAAATGTTGATAAAAAAAGCAATAAAATTTTTCCGTATCGAAAAAATTATTTTTA
>Ga0068856_100008006_pt1 | contig 10319 bp, 10 predicted proteins | sample KBSCornC62_FD_66595 | JGI IMG/M metagenome (GOLD analysis project Ga0068856, IMG submission 66595) | Corn rhizosphere microbial communities from Kellogg Biological Station, Michigan, USA - KBS Corn C6-2 | ecosystem: Host-associated > Plants > Roots > Rhizosphere > Soil ... | reverse complement strand
CTTCTGGAACTGGTTGCGCAGATCGAGCGCTGTCGTATCGGCGATCGGATCTGTAACATCGAGGAGGATGGCCGTTTCCGCTTTCGGGCCATCAATCGGGCAAAGAGACGCCTGGTCGACGGCGACATTGCCGCTTGCCTTGTAGCGCAGCCAGCCATAGGCGCCGACGATCCCGAGGGACAGGACGGCGAGACAAACCGTTGCGATGATGAGGCCGGCGGATCCGCCGCCCCGGCTACGCCGCTTGCGTCGAGCCAAGGATGCTCTCCGGGAAAAGATTGTCGAGCTGATGGTATTTCTCGATGGCGCGCTCGAATTCGTCGCCGATCCCCTTGATCTGCTCCGACAATTCCGCCTGGGCGCTCTGGATGCGTGCGCCGAGTACCTTGTCGTCCCATTCTTCTTCGGTGCGAATGACAGGTGCCAGGCGCTCCATCTTGTAAGCGGTTTTGAAATAGGGTGGCTCTGCCTCTGTTCGCGCAGCCCGGTTCGCATCGCGATAGGAGGTGAGCAGCACATTGGCGGCGCGCTCAAGATGGTTCTGGTGTTCGGCAAAGAGACCTGCGGTTCTGGCGCGATGCGCGATGATGGCAGCCGTTTCCTGCCGGCGCAGCGAAAGGTCGCGAATGATCTCCTCGATCTTGCTGTTGTGCTCGTCGCGGATCTCGCGGAGATCTTCGATCAGATCAAGCTTGCGGTCGATGTAATTGTCCCTCGCGGCATCGAGACGTTTCTGCACGCCGGCAAAACCCGGATAGGGGTCCGTCAGATAGCAGCCGTCGATGAAGGCGACGAGCGAAAACATCAGGCCGATGGCAAAGAGCATCCACGAGTTCAGCTCTTGCAGCCCGAGCGGTGCTGCCTTCAGACGCTGGATCACCTCGGCGCCGGCCCCGCTCAAGATCGTTGCAGAGACCTCGCGATAATGCGCCAGCGCAATATTGATGCCCAAGGCCACGGCGACATAGGCGACAAGCCCTAGCAGGCCGAGCAGCTTCAGCGCATAGGAGCGATGCACCAGAAAACGCACGCAGAAGAAGGAAAACATCAGCGCCGTGCCGATGTTCAGGAAGGCGAAGGCGGCCGCCTCGGTTACACCACCGACGAGACCCTGCTCGCTTCCCTTGGCCAGAAAGCTGCCATTCATCACCATTTCGATGAGCACGAGGAAGACGATCAGCGAGACCTTGAAGCCCCACGCCGCACGGCTGGAAACCTTGGCGGCCCGCTGCAGCTTGTGCCTAGCCTTGAAGCCTACCATCTCGTCCTCGGCCGTCTTCAGCTTGCGGCGCAGGCCATGCAGCTCGTCGACGCCGCTTGCCACTTCCGCCTTGAAATCCGAGACGCTTGACGCGTTCGCCTGGCGGATCAGCCCGAACTGGCCCTCGAAATCGAGGTTGCGCAAGCGGCTATCGAAGGTCTGGAACTGGTCTTCGAGGATCTGGTAGGAGCTTTTCTTTTCCGCCTCGACCCAGGCGACGATGCGCTGCTCCGTCTCGTCATGCGATTGCGCATCCGGTGGTGGCCGATTCTGACGGCCGGCAGCGGCACCCTTTTCCTTCAGGTCGAGGGTCGTGCTCAGCTTTTCGATATCGACGACGGGAAAAACGTCCGTCGACGCACGGAAATCATGGCTGGTCTCCCGAACGCTATCCCAGAGACGGTTGAGGGCTTCGAAACGCAACGATCTTCCCCGGCGAATTCATCAACTTAGAAAGGACAATTGAGAGATCGATATCGCACCGGTTGTCCGCGGTCCAGAGCGATGTGACAGAGGTTAGGATGTGATTGTGGTAAAGACTAGCCCAAGCCTACGCCGAATAAAAAAGCCTCTTATTCAAGCCGCACAAGCATGGTGAAATTGCGAAAGACCCGTAGTGTGTCGAAAGGCTACGCCATTTTCAGTTTCAACTGCCGGCAATCGGATAAACCACTCGCCAAATTGCGGTCCCGCCATATCTTGGCAGGGGCATGCGACTTCGTTCGGAGCATCAAGTCATGACGTCCTCTCCCATCAAGAACATCTGTGTCTACGGCGCCGGCGCGCTCGGTGGTGCGATCGCGGCCAAGCTCGCCTCCTCCAAAGAAAGCCAGACCAAGATTTCCGTCGTGGCGCGTGGAACCCATCTGGAGGCTATTCGCGCTGGCGGCATAAGCCTGTGGGAAGCGGATGCGGACAGTCCTATCGTTGCGCAGATGATAGCAACCTCGGATTCAGGCGAGTTGCCGACGCAAGATCTCGTTATCACCGGCCTCAAAGGTCATCAACTTGGCGAAGCCGCTCCGGGCATTGCGAAATTGCTGCATTCCGGTACGCGCGTCGTCATGATCCTCAACGGCGTACCGTGGTGGTATTTTCACCGGGATAGCCGGAGCGGTTACGCCGAACACCAGATAGAAGAGCTCGACCCGAACGGCGATCTCTGGCGTCTGATCGGGCCGGAGCGGGTCATCGGCTGCGTCGCCTATCAGGGAGCGGAAGTCGTCGCACCCGGTGAGGTCAAGCTCGCCAACAACGGACATTTCATCCTCGGCGAACCTTCCGGCGAAACGACGGGCGATATCGAAGCCATCGCAGCACTGCTACAGCGGGCGGGCGTCAATGTTTCGATTTCCTCGCGCATTCGCGACGATATCTGGAGCAAGCTCATGGGCAACGCCGCCTTCAATCCGATCAGCGCGCTCACCCGCGGATTGATGTCCGATATCATGGAAGACTCGGCACTAGCCGCCATGGTTGGTCAGGTGATGAGCGAGGTAAAAGCCGTTGCCGAGGCTTTGGGATCGCACATCGCCATGTCCGTTGAGGAACGTCTTGCGCGTTCCCGCCAGATCGGACCCGTCCGCACCTCGATGCTGCAGGACCTGCTGGCAGGCAAGGCGCTGGAAATCACGCCTCTCGTGGGCGTCGTCGTCTCGCTCGGAAAGCTCGTGAATATACCGACGCCGGTCTCGACGACCATCCTGGCGCTGGTGACGGAGCTCGACCGCAAGAACCAGCAAGGCGCCGAGTAGGCGGCGGTCGACTACGCCAGATATTTTTCGATCCTCCGGCAGCGATCCACGGGCCAGCTTCCGGAGGAATTCCTGGCATGTCGGTTCTTTATATTCCACTTACTTCTTCGTCTTTGGCCCTGAATGGATTTCCTATGGGACCCGGCTCTACACTTGCGGTGGAATATGGAGATAGATCCCATGCTCGACACGCACGCACCCAATCTCACGGAATCAATCCGTGTTCTCGTTCATAACAGCGACGAGAAGCATCATCGCATTCCGGCATCGGCTGAAACAACGAAGAGACCGCGTAAGAATCAGCCTCGCTCGCGCCAGGTTCGGGAAAAGCGCACCTTTCAGGCCATGCTCGCCTTCGGCCTGCTGCTCGGCGCCCTCGAGCTTTTCATCGTGCTGCATTATCTCTGAGATTTCACAGACATGAGTAGACCGACTTTTCGAAGGCGTGTCGGCGGTGCGATCACCGCCCTCGTCGCGCCTTTTCGCGACGGCGTTTTCGATGGCGTCGATATGATGGCTCATATCGAGTGGCAGCTGCTAAGCGGGATTGATGGGCTTCTCGTTTGTTCGCTGACCGGCGAAGGCCCGACGCTGACGGAGACCGAGCGCATTCGTGCCATCGAAATCTGCATCGAGCTTTCGGAAGACAAGGTGCCCGTCATTGTAGCGACCGGAACCAACGACACGAAGACGACCCTGGAGGAAACGATACAGGCACAGCGCCTTGGCGCAGATGCGGCCTTCGTGACGGTGCCCTATTATTCCAAGCCGACGCAAAAAGGGATCATCCACCATTTCGAGCAGCTGGCGGCGCGGACCGAACTGCCGATCATCATCCATAATCAGCCATCGCATACCGCCGTCGACCTCGCTCCGACAACGGTCGCGCGGCTTGCCGAAATTCGAGGGATTATCGGGATCGCCGACGACGGCTGCGATATCTCGCGCATCGATCTCTGGCGACATCTCCTGCCGGAGGGGTTCGGCCTGTTCACATCCAACGACGCCAACGCGCTCGGCTTCACGGCTGCGGGCGGTCATGGCTGCTTCTCCAGTGCGGCCAATATCGTCCCACGCCTCTTTCGATCCATGCAGTATTCGGCCGCGTGCGGCAACGTCAGCGCTGCCCGATCCATCGACGAGCGCCTGCAACCATTGTTCAGTGCCCTCGCCCGCGAAAGTGAGCCGGCGACGATCAAACATGCCTTGTCACTAGCCAGAGATATCGAAGCGGAAGTTCGCCTGCCATTGGTCGGCGTCGGCACTGAGACAGCCGCGGCCATCCAGGCGGCAATTGCTCCGTTTCAGCTTGATGGCAGCGGCCGGTTTGCCTCGCGCCATGCCTATCGCCGGGGATTGTGAAATCGCTTCATCCCTATGAGATTTTTATATTTTTGCCATTTCAGGCAAATGGAAAACCTAGCAGCCCCCTCATAGATTCAACAGCGTCGCACCAAAATGGTCTTATCGGACCCGTAGTGCTGGTGACACTGAAAGGAACCATATGTCACGCCACAGGCAAGTCGGCCTATCCGCCGACCCTCTCCAACGCCCTCGCGCCGTCGCGTTTGCGCGCAACGAGCGGCACTTCTCTTCGGACGCATTGCTGGACGGAATTCGTTCCGTCGCTCCGCGCCTCGGACTTGTCCTCCTGATCGCCGCCGCCCTGCAAATGGGGCTGTATCTGACCGGACACTGAGTGAAATCGAAGAGATCCAAGAGGGAATAACGATGGCAAACGCACAACATCTTCAACGTCGCTTGGCCCACAGCCCGCTCGCTCCGGCGCCGGCGCGCTTCATCATCGGTCGTGACCGCCGCGGCAGCTGGATCGTTCAGGACCGGCAAGGCCTCGTTGGCGGTCTGTTCCGCAATGAAGCGGCGGCACTCCACTTCGCCGCCGAGGAATGCAACCACAATCCGGCCGACATCTGCCTGGCACCCGAAGGCGTCATCCTCGATCTGGATGGCTTTATCCCCGCCCCGTCAAACCTGCACTGAACTTGCCCTTGGCAGGCTTCGACAATATCTCGCCGAACGCTTCCTTAACCGCCCCAAGGTAAACTTTCGCCAGATATCCATAGAACAGAAGACAATGTCGAAGCCTGCCTTCCGCTATAGCCACTACGATCTCGGGGAACAGCGCGCCGGAACGGTGATCGAAATCACGCTCTCGGCCATTGCCAATGTCAGGCTGATGAATGGCTCGAATTTCGAGCGCTTCACCGAAACGCTGAAGCATCAGTTTCTCGGCGGCGTTGCCAAGAAATCGCCGATACGGCTGGTCATTCCGGAGGCTGGCCATTGGCATCTGGTGGTCGATATGGAAGGTCATAAGAGCCTGGCGGAATCGAGCGTCAAAATGGTGGACAGGGTAACCGTTCCACGCATGCAAAAAGCATAGCGGCAATCCGTCACCGCCAGGTGATATATGGACTAGCGCTCGCCACGCTCCTTGCGCAGCTTCGCCCACCAATCCAGCCGCTTGCGGATTTCACGCTCGAAGCCCCGTTCCGGCGGATCGTAGAAGGTCTGGCGACCCATCTTCTCCGGAAAGTAATTCTGCCCTGAAAAAGCATCCGGCTCGTCGTGATCGTAGCGATAGCCGTCGCCATAGCCTTCCGTGCGCATCAGCTTCGTGGGCGCGTTCAGGATGTGTTTCGGCGGCAGCAGCGAGCCATTCTGCTTGGCGGCCTGGGTCGCCGCCTTGAAGGCCGTGTAGACGGCATTGGATTTCGGGGCGGTGGCAAGGTAGACGCAGGCCTGCGCCAACGCCAATTCACCTTCAGGCGACCCGAGATAATCATAGGCATCCTTGGCAGCATTGCAGATGACCAGAGCCTGCGGATCGGCAAGCCCGATATCCTCCACCGCCATGCGCACCAGCCGGCGTCCGAGATAAAGCGGATCCTCGCCGGCATCGAACATGCGGGCGAGATAATAGAGCGCGGCGTCCGGGTCGGAACCACGAACCGACTTGTGCAGCGCAGAAATCAGATTGTAATGCCCATCCTGCGCCTTGTCATAGACCGGAGCGCGGCGCTGGACGATCTTGACCAGCATATCGGGATCGAAAAGCTCGTCCTTGCGCGCGGCACGCCAGACCTCTTCCGCCAGCGTCAGCACCGAGCGGCCATCCCCATCCGCCATGCGGATCAGGCTGGCACGGGCATCCTCCGTCAATGGCAGCGGCTTGCCCTCCACGGTCTCGGCCCGGCGCAGCAGCTCTTCCAGACTTTCCTCGTCGTGCGAATGGAAAGTCAGGACACGGGCGCGGGATAAAAGAGCGGCGTTGAGTTCGAAGGATGGATTTTCGGTCGTCGCTCCCACAAGAATGACAGTACCGTCCTCCATCACAGGCAGGAAGCTATCCTGCTGCGCGCGATTGAAGCGATGGATCTCGTCGACGAACAGCAGGGTCTGGCGGCCATCCATGCGGCGCAACCGCGCCGCCTCGAACACCTTCTTCAGATCGGCAACGCCGGAGAAGATTGCCGAAATCTGTTCGAAGGCGAGGCCCGCCTCGCCCGAAAGAAGCCTTGCAACGGTCGTCTTGCCGGTGCCGGGCGGTCCCCAGAAGATCATCGATCCAAGCGAACCCGCCTCGATCATCCGACGCAATACACCATCCTCGCCGGTCAGATGTTCCTGACCGGTGACTTCGGCCAGTGTTTGCGGCCGCAGGCGATCGGCGAGAGGCCGCTTGTTGGCGACCTCCTCCGGTATCCGCGGTGCAAACAGATCATCGCTCATCGGAAGAACTGCCTGATACGCTGTCCGTCACGCTCGATCTCAACGCGCCAGAAGCTGGGGTTTGACGTGACGGTCTTCTGAAGGATTTCCGTCGTGTTGATCGCGACGCCATTGATGGAAATGACGATATCGCGGGCGGCAAATCCAAGCCGGTCAGCCGGCGAGTTCTGCTTCAGGCTTTCGATGACCACGCCCGTGGAATCCGGCGGCATATGCAGATCATCGGCAACGCGCGGCGAGAGATTGGCAACGGTCGCGCCGGAGAAAGGATTGTTGCCGTCGATCACCCGCTCGTCGCGCGGTGTCGATTCGGGCGCTGCGGCCAGCGTCATCGTGGCCTGATGTTCCTTTCCGTTATCCAGCACCGTCAATGCCACCGTCGCGCCGAGGCCGGCCGTCGTCAGGCGATAGCCGAGCGCATCGGGATGCTCGATCGAGATATTGTTCAGGGCTGTGATCACTTCGCCGGGCTTGAGGCCGGCCTTGGCAGCAGGGCCACCATCGACCACCTTCGTTACCAACGCACCGCGCACTTTGTCGAGGCCGAGCGCTTCGGCGACGTCCGATGTCACCGGCTCGAAGGAGGCGCCGATATAGGGGCGCTCGAAGGCCTTGTCGCCGCGATCGGCTGCGGCAAGGAAAACCTTGACCAAATTTGCGGGGATGGCGAAGCCGATACCGTTTGAGCCGCCGCCCTGGGAGAAGATCGCCGTATTCAGCCCGATCAGCTCGCCGGTCATGTTGACGAGCGCACCGCCCGAATTGCCAGGGTTGATCGAGGCATCGGTCTGGATGAAGAAGCCAACCTCGTTCTTGACCTGGTTACGGGCAAGCGCCGAGACGATACCGCTCGTGACCGTCTGGCCCACGCCGAAGGGATTGCCGATCGCAAGCACGAGATCGCCGACTTCGATGCCGTCGGAATTACCGAGCGGCAGAACCGGGAAGCTCTCGTTCTTCGACTGGATCTTCAAGACGGCGAGATCGACGCGATCGTCCTTCAGGACGACCTTGCAGGGAAATTCGCGGCCGTCCGAAAGCGCGATCTTGATATCGTCAGCACCATCGACGACGTGGTTGTTGGTGATGACGGTACCATTTGCCTCCACGATGACGCCGGAGCCGAGTGAAGACTGCTTCTCGGTGCGATTCGGCATGCGCTGACCGAAAAACTGCTCGAAAAAGGGATCGCCCGCGAAAGGCGACTGACGCTGCACCACACGCTCGGCATAGACATTCACCACCGCGCCGGAGGTCTGCTTGACCAGCGGAGCGAAGGAAAGCTGCATCTGCGTCTGGCTTTGCGGCAGCGTCTTTGCCGTTTGAGCCTCAGCGGAAAGCGGCATCGCCATGACGAGGGCAATCATCGAAACGGCAGTGCGCTTCAGGAAGACATGCATAGAAATTTCCCTTTTTAATTCTCTTTAAACAACGTTGTAGCGCCCGACGCTAGAAAGAAAAGAGGGCGGAGCCATGAAGCATAAATGGAAGCTGGCGACGATAAAAAACAGGCTCGCCGAACAAAAACATGCTGTGATGCATTTCGCGTTGGGAATCGTCAAAAGGGAACCAGACATGCGATTGAACCATCTTGCCGCCGCCACTTTCCTCGTCTCTCTGGGCATGGCCGGTGCCTCTCACGCCGCCAGTTTTGATTGCGAGGCGCAGAACCTGAAGCCGGATGAGAAGACGATCTGCGACGTGAGGGCGCTCAATGATGCCGACGTGAGAATGGTGACGACCTTCGACCTGCTTTCGGGGCTGCTTGCCATGGGTGCGCGCGGCACGATGCAGGACCAGCAGACCGAATGGCTGAAGAAGCGGCAGGCCTGCGAGGCGGATGTCGCCTGCTTGAAGACGTCCTATGAAGAGCGCCTGAAGGTGCTGAACGACACCTACAAGCAGATCAATCGGCCACTGTAAGGAATTGGTTCGAAAGGTTTGCGGGCTTGACCGGACAAAGTCCTCTCTCCCCGCATGCGGGGAGAGGGTCAGGGTGAGGGGCAAACGCAGGAACGGCAAGCTGTGCCATCGCGATGGAATTCGAAAAGCCCCTCATCCGCCCTCTCGCAGCCGAGCTCCGCTCGACCGCTCAAGTCCACCTTCTCCCCGTTTCACGGGGCGAAGGGGCTTTGTTACTTCCCACCCAAATCCCGAACAGCGCCGCGATCAGCACTGGTCGCAAAAGCGGCATAAGCCTTCAAGGCCGTGGTGACGTTGCGCTTACGCGCTTCCGCCGGATGCCAGCCCTTGGCGTCCTGCGCTTCGCGGCGAGCGGCAAGTTCCTTGTCATCAACGCGCAGGTTGATGGTGCGGTTCGGGATGTCGATGTCGATCATGTCGCCTTCGCGCACCAGGCCAATCGTACCGCCATTGGCCGCTTCCGGCGAAGCATGGCCGATCGACAAGCCCGAGGTGCCACCGGAGAAGCGGCCGTCGGTGATCAGCGCGCAGGCCTTGCCGAGGCCCTTCGACTTCAGGTAGCTCGTCGGATAGAGCATTTCCTGCATACCGGGGCCGCCCTTCGGGCCTTCGTATCGGATGACGACCACGTCGCCCGCCTTCACTTCGTTGCTGAGGATGCCTTTGACGGCCGCGTCCTGGCTTTCGAAGACCTTGGCCGGGCCGGAGAACTTCAGGATCGATTCATCGACGCCGGCCGTCTTCACGATGCAGCCGTCAAGCGCCAGATTGCCCTTGAGGACAGCAAGACCGCCATCCTTGGAGAAGGGATGCTCGACGGAGCGGATGACGCCCTTCTCGCGGTCCGTATCGAGTTCATCCCAGCGGGAGCTCTGGCTGAAGGCAACCTGCGTCGGAACGCCGCCCGGAGCCGCGCGGAAGAATTCGCGTACGCTTTCGCTGTTGGTACGGGTGATATCCCAACGGTCGATGGCGTCGCCGAGCGTTTCGGCGTGAACCGTCGGGCAATCGCGGTTGATGAGGCCGCCCTTATCGAGTTCGCCGAGGATCGACATAATGCCGCCTGCGCGGTGCACGTCTTCCATGTGAACGTCGCTCTTGGCGGGCGCAACCTTGGACAGGCACGGGACGCGGCGCGACAGCGCGTCGATGTCGGCCATGGTGAAATCGACCTCGCCTTCGTGCGCAGCTGCCAGGATGTGCAGAACCGTGTTGGTGGAGCCGCCCATGGCGATATCGAGCGCCATGGCGTTCTCGAAGGCCTGCTTGGAGGCGACTGAGCGCGGCAGGATGGAGGCATCGTCCTGCTCGTAGTAACGGCGGGCGAGGTCGACGATCAGATGGCCGGCCTCGACGAAGAGGCGCTTGCGATCGGCATGGGTTGCGAGCGTCGAGCCGTTGCCCGGCAGCGACAGGCCGAGGGCTTCGGTCAGGCAGTTCATCGAATTGGCGGTGAACATGCCCGAGCACGAGCCACAGGTCGGACAGGCCGAGCGCTCGATGACCTGGACGTCCTCGTCGCTGATCTTGTCGTCGGCCGCGGCAACCATGGCGTCGACGAGGTCAAGCGCGACCTTCTTGCCATGGAGAACGACCTTGCCGGCTTCCATCGGGCCGCCGGACACGAA
>Ga0068856_100008005_pt1 | contig 10319 bp, 7 predicted proteins | sample KBSCornC62_FD_66595 | JGI IMG/M metagenome (GOLD analysis project Ga0068856, IMG submission 66595) | Corn rhizosphere microbial communities from Kellogg Biological Station, Michigan, USA - KBS Corn C6-2 | ecosystem: Host-associated > Plants > Roots > Rhizosphere > Soil ... | reverse complement strand
CCCGAGCGCGCCCCCGCAGATTCCAGGCCCTAGGATTTTTCACTCAAGCTTAACAACCGAAGGGCCTGGAATCTGCGGGGGGGCGCTCGGGGTCTGGTTGGTACTGGCTTGTGTTTGGTCGCTTGCCCCCTTCCTGACTGCGCTTTGATTTTTTGATTTGCGTTTGCCGCTTTCTTCCTAACTGCTCTTTTGATCTTGCTGTTTGCTTATTTTCACAGGTTCGGCACTCGTGCCTCACCAGAAAAAATCATGACACTACTCTAACTGTCATACCGCCGCAGCTTCCCTTCTCCGAAATAACCTAATAAGGCGTTGGTCGGAAACTGATCAAAAGCTAAGGGGGCAACAATGACATCCAAATCTCTCGCATCCTTTCTCGTCTGTGTCATGATTTTGACAGCGCCGCCCATCAGAAAATCTCAAACCACAAATCCAGACTCATCTCCAAATTGGCAAGGCTTGCTGAATCTTAAGCGGGGCAAAAAGATTTTCATCGAGTACAAGCGCAATGTTGGCGGCAGCCTGGAATGCAAGTTTGTGCGTGTAGCAGGTTCCGTGCTCACTGTATCGAATGGAAAATCTCAGGCCACAATAGATCAACGTGACATTCAGAGCGTCTACAGATTGAACGGTAGATGGTCGCGCAGTACCATGGTCAAAATCGGCGCAGGGATCGGTATGATTGTGGGTACTCTTATCGGCGCCGGCAGGGGTCTTAGTCTCGAGCGAGAACCTGGCCATATTGGTTCAGAGCAAGATGAGGTTCCAGCTATTGCCGGGTTCGTAATCGGCGCGGCCGCTGGCGCCGGGCTAGGCGCGCTGGTCGGCGGCAAGCGAAAAGGGAAACTCCTGTACGACGCGAAATAGCGCTGTCAAAATGGTCTTGAACGCTAACGTAGAAATTCTTTCGGATGCAGTAGCGCTCGCAAACCGGGCGGCTCAGCTGATCTTTACACAAGCGATATCAGCAAATAATCGCTTCACGATTGCGCTGTCTGGTGGCTCAACTCCGAAGCGTTTGTATGAGTTAATGGCCGACCCCAATGCTGAATATCGCAAACAGTTACCCTGGCAGAGAATGCATTTCTTTTGGAGCGACGAACGTCCAGTTGGACCTGGCGATTCGGAGAGCAACTATCGAATGGCAAACGAAGCGATGCTCTCCCGTGTTGCCATTCCGGAAGTCAACGTTCACCGGATATTAGGTGAGAAGTCGAGCGCGCAAGAGGCGGCCGATGCATATGAGTTGGAGCTCAGGAGTTTCTTTCGACTCGCGAATGACGAACTACCGCGTTTAGATCTCGTGCTGCTCGGCATGGGTGCAGATGGCCACACCGCATCAATCTTCCCCGGTTCCGAAGTACTGCAGGAAAAGGAGAGACTTGTCGCTGCTCCCTGGGTGGAGAAGCTTCATACTTATCGGATAACGATGACGCTTCCAGTACTAAACAACGCGGCGGCAATTCTGTTCCTGGTAAGCGGTGAAGACAAAGCCGCGATGGTTAACGAGGTCATCAATGGTCAGCCAGGTAGGTTTCCTGCTCAGAGCATCTACCCAAGTAACGGCTCACTTACATGGTTATTAGACGAAGCGGGTGCAACCAAGCTGCCATCGAATTAATCAAAAACCATTGTCCTGGGACCGCAGGCGTCCCCGCCTGCCCGCGTCGAGAAGAACCAACTCGATGGAGAGTGCTCATATCAATGTTCTTGGTTAGGTTGGACGCGGGCAGGCGGGGACGCCTGCGGTCCCAGGACGATGGTATTTGATTACTCTCATCGCTGTGTCATCGCCTGGCCTTGCGCGATCAACAACTCTTCGAAGTCTTCGGTCGAAAGCGCCTTGCTAAATAAGAACCCCTGAACCACGTCACATTCGAGCTCCGCCAGTGATTCCAATTGTTCGCGGGTTTCGACGCCCTCCGCAATCACAGTTAAGTCAAGTGCATGTCCGAGAGTAATGATAGCTCTGACGATAGCGGTGTCGTGTGGATCTTTGCAGAGATCGCTTACAAAGGAACGATCAATCTTCAAAGTATCAATAGGAAATCGTTTCAGATAGTTCAACGAGGAATAGCCCGTACCAAAGTCGTCAATCGCAACTTTGATCCCCATCATCTTCAACTCGAGTAACCGCTCGATCGCTTTGTCCGGATCCTTCATGATCGAACTTTCGGTTATCTCCAACTCGAGCCATGCCGGATCCAGATTCGTCTCCTTCAGTATTTCTTCGACACTGGAAATAAAACCTGGCTGCTGGAACTGACGCGCAGAAAAGTTTACAGCTAACCTCATCGGAACCATTGCTGCGTCTTGCCACGCCTTGTTTTGCAGACACGCAGTCCGAAAAACCCAATCACCGAGCGGAATGATTAAACCGCTGTCCTCCGCCAGATGAATGAATTCGTTCGGATAGAGCAGTCCCAGATTCGGATGCTGCCACCGAACCAAAGCTTCCATTCCGACCATATGAAAGTCGACGCTGCTTACTTGCGGCTGATACTGAACAAAAAACTCACGCCGCTCCAGCCCCGGCCGCAAATTGCTTTCGAGCACTAACTGTCTCAGAGCGCGCGTAGTTCGTCCTGCGGTGTAAAACTCATAGTTGTTGCCGCCCTGTTCCTTTGCACGATCGAGTGCAGCACCTGCACTCTTTAGCAGTGTCGCGGTGTCTCGCCCGTCGTGTGGATAGAGGCTAATCCCGATGCTGTTTGAAACAAAGATCTCCTGGTCATCAAACAGGAATGCTTGATTCAACGCCTGCCTGATCGCATTTGCAGTCGTCGCAGCATCCTGGGCGCGGGAAATCTGAGTGAGCAACACCGCAAACTCATCTCCACCAAACCGCGCAACGGTATCGCAGTCACGCACGCAACTTGTCAGACGCTGTGCCACGGATTGCAAAAGTAGATCGCCCGCGAGATAACCGAGAGAATCGTTGACAGTCTTGAATCGATCGAGATTCAGCAACATCACCGCTTGCTTTTGATTGGTGCGGTGAGAGAGTGCAATCGCCTGCTTCAAACGATCCTTGAAGAGCGACTGGTTTGGAAGATCCGTGAGCGCATCGTGGTAGGCAAGGTGATTCAGACTACCCTGCCACTGCTTGTTGCGCGAAAGGTCAATAACAAAACAACTGATCTCATTGCCGCTAAGCGCAGCACCAAACAACACGGGAACGCGCGATCCGTCACGGCGAGTGAATTCCTTTTCAAAGGGAGTGCAAGTGCCGAAGGCGAAGAGTTTCTCGAAGGCATCGTCATCTAACCGGTGATGCTCGGGGGGCGTTAGATCACAAAGGCGCTGAGGAAGCTCATCTCGCGAATAGCCGACTGCTGACAAGAACGTTTCGTCCGCAAACTCAATCGTTCCGTCAGCGTCTGTCACAACGAAGCCAATCAGGTTCGACTCGACTATGCGTCGCACGCCAGCGTTTATTCGATGAGCAGAGAGTTCTCGCGATGTCACGTTAGAATGCGCGGTCGAAAGTTTCATCGGTCAGCACCAAACAGAGTTGCTTAACTGAAGAATGGGAGGTGTTTTTGACTGAAATGTGAGCAGGACAAGGAGGTTGGCCGTCAACCCGACAGCTAGGCTAACAGAGAAGTGTGAGATTTTTCAACGAGTTTTTACACCCCGCGATCTCAGATCTCAGATTTCAGATCTCAGATTGCCCTAGTAAACGGGCCTATCCCCCTCTCGTGGCTTTTAGATCTGAGATCTGGAATATCTGGAATCTGAGATCTGAGATCTACTGGGCGGCACTGCTCGTCTGCATTGCCGCACCTGCCGGCAGCTTCTCCGTCAGATATCGCGTCAACAAACCGTACAAATGTTTGGTGGTTCCGGGCCCTTCGTAGATTCCGTGCGAACGATTTGGATACGCCATCATTGAAAACTGCTTGTTTGCCGCCACCAGTGCGTTGATCAAAGCCTCCGTGCCTTGGTAATGGACGTTGTCGTCGCCCGTCCCATGCACGACAAGGAGGCTTCCCTTCAACTGACCCGCAAATGTGACTGGTGAACTCTGTTTCCATTCTTCCGGGTGCTCTTGCGGTAAGCCGCAATACCGTTCCTGATAGATGCTGTCGTAGTAATGAATGTCAGGAACAGGAGCCACAGACATCCCGACGGAGTAGACATCGGGATAACGAAACATCGCATTCAAAGTGGACGACCCGCCACCGCTCCATCCCCAGATTCCAATCCGTGTCGGGTCAACAAACGGCCACTTTGCAATCGCCTTTGCCGCAGCCGCCTGATCACCTGAATTCACAATTCCCATCTTGCGGTAAATGATCTTGCGCCACGCGCTACCTTTCGGAGCGGGAGTTCCGCGATTATCAACACTCATGATGATGTAACCTTGTTGTGCCAGCATCTGATGCCATATGCGATTGAGCCCTCCCCAGCTATCCAGAACGGTTTGTCCCCACGGTTCACCATAAACATAAAACAAAACCGGGTAGCGCTTTTGACTATCGAAGTCTGGCGGTTTGATCATCCAGCCGTCCAGCTGCACGCCCTCACCGATGTCGACTTTGAAGAACTCGGTTGTGCTTGGTTTCAACTTCGCCAGGCGATCCTGAACCTCGTGATTATCAATTAGTGTGCGAACCAGCGTATGCTGCGGCAACCGCACGATATCTGTAACGCTGACATGCTTGAAAGTTGAGTAAGAATGAATCGCCACATCTCCACGAGGTGAGATGTTGTAGCCATTGGTGCCCGGATTTGTCTGCGGCGTCAGACGCTCTTCTTTGCCTGAGCCGTCAATACGAACCCGGTAGAGATATCGTTGTGTTGCGTTATCGGGAGAAGCGATGAAGTAGATGAAGCCGTTTCTGGCATCGACTTGTTCGACGCTGATCACGTCGTAGTTTCCCGGGGTGACCACTTTGACATCACGACCATCACGCGAGACGGAATAGATGTGTCGCCAGCCGTCACGTTCACTTGTCCAGAGGAAACGTTTGCCATCATTAATCCATTCAACATCGCCGCGGCCCAACCCAGTTTTGTCCCAGTCGATATCGCCCCACGCGACATCAACCCAGGTGTCATCTTTTTCCGTCAGCACTGAACGCACTTTGCCGGTTCGCACATCACCCAGCATGACTATGTTGGTATTCTGCAAACGATTCAACTGTTGGATTACAACTTCATCTGAGTTCGCAGCCCATTCCATACGAGGCAAGTAGTTATTTCGAGGATCACCTGCGATATCGAACCATCGAGTTGGACCGCCTTCTGCCGAGATCACTCCGACGCGAGCTGCCGAATTTGTTTCGCCGGCTTTCGGATATGGAAACGAGGTAATAATCGGATAGAGCGCTGCCGTATCGTTGATCAGCTTCATCTCTTTCACGCCTTCAGAGTTCAGCTGCCAATAGGCAATCTGTTTGCTATCTGGACTCCAGCGAAAGCCGTCGCGACAAAACAACTCTTCTTCGTAGACCCAGTCGAATGTCCCGTTGATGATGTAACGATTGCCGTCAGTTGTGATCTGATTGATCTTTGAGTTCGCGTCCAGGTTTTCGATGAAAATATTGTTATCTCGAACGTAACCAACTCGAGTTCCATCAGGTGAGAACTTCGCAAACATCAGACTCGAAGGTGCCGCGTCTTTGCCACCAAGTTTGCGGAGCGATCCTGTTTTTAAATCCAACACCCAATAATCGCCCCTGGTATTACTCCGCCAAACGCGCGCGGTGTTTGTAAAGATGAGAACCTTTTGTTCGTCGGAGGTGAAATAGAATTCATCAATTCCCAGTGGTCCTCCTCCGGTTGGAGTGAGTTTTTCTGCGGCAACCTTAATGGTTCGGTCACCGGTAAGCGCGTCGTAACGAACTATGTCAACGGCGTCTTTCTTTGTTGTTGAAGGTTCGAGCGCGAGGTACCCAGAACCATCACTCTGCCACTGCACAGGCCCCAGCGAACGCGTCCGATATGTAAAGATCGAATCCAGCGTTAGTAAGGAGGGATCCTGTTGCGCAAATGCAGGGACAAGGAGAAGCAGAAGGATTGGGATTAGTAGAATTCTATGTCTCATATTTTTGAACCGCTTTAGATTTGATTGGGAGCGTAGGGATAATACTGTGCCAATGCGTTATTGCGAAATGAGCGCGTCGAACAGAAGGCCCGACCCTTAACACACGAAAGCTCTTCTGTCGGAGCGCGTCCGTCCTCGGCCGCCCCCGTCGATCAGAACCACCTTGAGAGTATCGAACCTCGTCTGCTTCTTTGCGGATATCAGATGCTCAAATGTTTTTTCCGTCGATGCTTGTGTCATGCGAGTTGCGCTGTACGAGTTGGTTCTCTTCGACGGGGGCGGCCGAGGACGGACGCGCTCCGGCAGAAGAGCTTTCGTGTTACCGATTTGGGGCTTCTGTTCGAGGGCAGATTTGGTTTGAGATCATTTCTTCCTCACTAACGAAGAAATCGCAGAGACCAGCTGACTTTGTTCGATTGGTTTCGCAATATGCAGTTGGTAACCTGAGGCAAGTGATCGGTCGCGATCTTTTCGAGTGGCATAACCTGTTAAAGCAATTGCCGGCGTGAGTCCTCCCGCTTTGTCCGACAGTCCCCGTATTTTCTGGATTAACTCGTAACCATCTTCGTCCGGCATGCCTATGTCGCTAATAACAACATCCGGCAACTTCTCGCAGAACATACTAAAAGCATCTTTGGCGGAAGCTGCCGAACTCACCTGCGCACCGTGTTGCGTGAGCATCGTCTCAAGTAATTTTCTGGAGTCCTCGTCGTCTTCAACGACTAGTACGTGAACGCCATCCAAACTAACTTTGTGCCCTGTCAAACTCCGGCGACGTTCTACCTCTTTTCGCCTTTCCTCGGCTCGAGCTGGATCGCGCCGCTCCTGAGCCATAGGCAGATCCACAGTGAACGTCGAACCCGATCCTAAGCCGCTGCTTCCCGCGCTCACATTTCCACCATGTAACTCGACCAGATGCCTGACGACTGCGAGTCCCAATCCGAGTCCACCTTGTCGACGTGAAATCGAACCTTCAGCTTGTCGGAATCTATCAAACACATACGGAAGAAACTCGGCTGAAATACCTTCACCCGTATCACTCACTTTCAGACGCACAATCCCTTCTACGCACTCTAGAACTACCTGCACAACACCACCACGCGGCGTAAACTTGATCGCGTTTGAAAGCAGATTCCAGATAACCTGACGCAGGCGGTTGGCGTCTCCGCGCACCAGACAGGCAGAGGAAAATTCCGTTTTTAGTTCGAGGCCTTTTGCATCTGCTGTAGGCCGCAAAGCATCAAGTGCGGCTTCGACGATCGGCACAAGATTCAATGGATTCAGTTCGAGGCGAAGATTGCCGGTGATAATCCGGGAGACATCCAGCAAATCATCTATCAACCGGGCTTGTGAACGTGCGTTTCGTTCGATTGTTTCAATTGCCCTCTCGGCACTTCGCCCTTCTACTTCGCCGTTCCGAATCATCGACGCCCAACCCAGAATGGACGTCAATGGAGTTCTAAGTTCGTGCGACAGCGTGGCTAAAAACTCATCCTTCAAACGATCAGCCTCTTCCGCATGTCTTCTCGCATCGCGTTCACGTACCAACAATGCTGCGCGTTCTTCTTCTGCCGCCTTACGAGGTGTGACATTAAGTACAAGCGAGAGCACCGAAACGAGTTTGCCGAAGTCATCATGAAGTACGGAGTTGTACCATTCGCAATGAATGACTGATCCGTCTTTGCGGTAGTTGCGATTCGAGAGAACGCCTTGAACTTCGACGCCTTGACGCTGGCGAAAAGTCACCGATTCGACCGCATTCAAATCTTCCGGAAAAACAAATTTCCACTCATTAACATGCTTTCCCAGAACTTCTTCAGCCTTCCAACCAAACAGAGCCTCGGCTGATTCCGACCAGCGCGATACACGAAAATCGCTATCCCATTCGACAACCGCCAGTGGTGAATTTTCCAGATGAGAGGTAAGTCTCTGATATGCGCTTCCAGTTTCGAGGTCCGCATGTTTGCAACTCGCAGGACGAACAATGCCCATGCCGCCAACTATCTCGCCGCGTTTATCAACCAAAGGATAATAATGAGTCTCACTTTGGGCTGACGCGACGCTGGTGAGCGAACTCTTTCTACAGATTGCTCTTTCACCGGTTAACGCACCATGGAAGAAAGAGTCTTCTCCTGTTTTCGTCAGCGAAGGGAACAACTCGAGTGCATTGCGTCCGATGACATTTGTACGGCTAAGGCCGGTGATCTCCTCCATGCCCTTATTCCAAACGGTAAAGCGGCTGTTTCGGTCAAACGCAAAAATGCCTTCCACAGCGGCATCAAGGAGTTGAGTCAGAAGATGTAAGGATACGTCGGCCAAGATTAGTTGTCGGGAAAAAGATTGTAACGGAAAACGCGCGGCGTCGTCAGGGGTTAGTGGGCAGCGGTGTGTCAGTGGTCAATGATCTATAGGTCCAATAGGTCATATAGGTCGTATTAGTGGCCCACACTGCCTCATGCAATGCTGTTATCATTACGGTCATATGCGCAGGTTTGGCAAAATTGTCCTTGCAATTATCGCCGTCACAGTAGTCGTAATCACAGTCACGGCCGCCAGAATCTACAGGTACAGCAGTGTTGCAGTTGATAAGCAGGCCGATGCAGCGGTAGTGCTCGGCGCGGCAGTTTGGAGTCAGAACGTCTCACCGGTTTTTCGGGAACGCATAAATCATGCGGTGGATCTTTATCGGAAGGGCAAGGTGCGAAAACTCATCTTCACAGGCGGCCAGGGAAATTCAAATGAGCCGACCGAAGCGGCCGCAGCCAGCAGCTACGCCCAGGCCAACGGTATCCCCATCCAGGACATCTTAGTCGAACAGAAGTCGCACACGACCTTTGAGAATATCGTCAACGCCAAGCAGCTTGCCGATGCAAATAGTCTTAAGACAGTCCTGATCGTAAGCGATCCCATGCACATGAAACGGGCAATGACGATGGCGAGAGACGTCGGTTTACGTGCTTATCCATCACCGACTCCAACAACCAGATATGTTGGCTGGAGAACGCAAATGTCAGAACTCGCGCGCGAGACGTTCTACTATCTTGGCTACTTAATCGCACGCTGACTGTAGGCGCGAAATGCGAATCGCAACTCTACTCACCTTCCTGTTACTCCTTGCGATCGGCTGCGACTCGAACCGAGGTCCCGTTAAATCGATTGTCGTTCGACCGCGTCCCGCTGAGATGGCCGTGAGCGTCTCTTTTCCGGAGTCTTTTAATGCTGCCACGTTTTCCAAATCAGACTTCGACCAGCACATCAGGGAACTTAAGAAGCGAGTACCGAGTTCAGAATTCTCAATTGTCGTTCAGCCACCATTTGTCGTCATTGGTGATGAGCCGCCAGATGTGGTTACGCAACATGCCGAGGAGACAATCAAGTGGGCAGTGGAAAAACTCAAACAGGATTTCTTCCCAAAAGATCCCGAAGAGATTTTGGATATCTGGTTGTTTAAGGATGCGCATTCCTACGAAAAGTACACGGGGTCAATATTCAACGATAAACCATCAACTCCTTATGGCTATTACTCGCGAGGCCACAAAGCGTTAATCATGAACATTGCCACGGGTGGCGGGACGCTCGTTCATGAGCTGGTGCATCCGTTCGTCGAAGCAAATTTTCCCAGCTGTCCGCCGTGGCTTAATGAAGGCCTCGGCTCTCTGTACGAAGCATGCGGCGAACAGGACGGACACATTCACGGTTTTGTAAATTGGCGACTTCCCGGACTGCAGCAGGCGATTAAGGCCGGGACCGTCCCCTCGTTCAAGACATTGACTTCCCTGGATTCAGGTGATTTTTATTCAGACGGGCGAGGAGTTAATTACGCGCAGGCACGTTATCTCTGTTATTACCTTCAGGACCGAGGACTACTCATCAGGTTCTATAGACAGTTTCATGCACAACACGTAAACGATCCTACCGGTTATAAAACTCTGACCACCATTCTCGGCAATCCCAACATGGATGTCTTCAAGAAGCAATGGGAGAGGTATGTGACGGAATTGCATGAGGAGTTCCGGTTGCGTGCGGCAGAGTAGTTAATTGTACGACAGGCTGTCAGCCTGTCGCTGCGTGTTGTACAAGTGGTTCATACAACAGGCACTGCGTAACCAACCCACGACAGGCTAACAGCCTGTCGTACGATATTACTGAGCCAAAAACTCGCGGATTATTTTGCGTTCGTTTTCGTCCTGGATCCGAGTAAAGAGTTTTGTGCCGAGGGTCTTGATCGTTTCAGGACGATCAAACGGCAGCTTGTCATAAACTTTTC
>Ga0068856_100008003_pt1 | contig 10320 bp, 2 predicted proteins | sample KBSCornC62_FD_66595 | JGI IMG/M metagenome (GOLD analysis project Ga0068856, IMG submission 66595) | Corn rhizosphere microbial communities from Kellogg Biological Station, Michigan, USA - KBS Corn C6-2 | ecosystem: Host-associated > Plants > Roots > Rhizosphere > Soil ... | reverse complement strand
CGCGTGCTGCGCTACACGCCAAAACCGTGGACTGCCATAGATTCGCTGCTTTGCGGCATTCTTATGAATGAAAATCTCAACCATGGTCTTTTTGAAACCAAACTCGTTCGCGAGAAGATGATTGCCAGGTTGGGCGCAGAGCGTGCCTCTGATTTGTATCCCAATTCTTCTTGGCGCGACCATCCTCCGGGCATCGATCAAACTGGCGCACAGAACCAGAGTTCGCCCACACAAACCAACTCTGAGAATCCCAGCAGCAGCTCGGTGGATGGGGAGATCCAGGCAGCTGCGCATAGCGCGGATGATATCGAGCTTCCCGGTTCCAACAACTGGGTAGTTTCAGGAAAGCATACGGTAACCGGCAAGCCAATGCTTTCTAATGACATGCACCTGGGGCTTCGAATTCCTAATACCTGGTATGAAGCACATTTGGAAATTCAAGCTCAGGGTAGCGAACCTAATTTCGACGTGGTGGGATTCACATTGCCGGGATTGCCTTATGTTCTGGTTGGGCACAACCAGCGCATAGCGTGGGGATTCACGAATCTTATTCCCGATGTAGAAGATGTTTTTATCGAAAAGATCAGACCAGATGGAGAATATCAAACTCCTGACGGATGGCGTCCGATGGAAAAGCGGCAAGAGGTAATTCGCGTAAAAGGCAAGCCGGACGTTGTTTTAGATGTGCTACTGACTCGGCATGGCCCAGTGATCAGCGATCTTGTGTCCCATGAGAAGCGCGCGCTTACTTTAAAGTGGACTGTGTTTGATGACCCGGTATCGGTGCCGTTCTTTGATGTTGATGCCGCGCAGAATTGGCAGGAGTTTCGTGGTGCTCTGTCCCATTTTTCCGGTCCGGCGCAAAACATTGTGTATGCTGATGTCGGCGGCCATATTGGCTATCAAGCGGCAGGGCACATTCCCATTCGCAAAGCAGGAGATGGTTCATTACCCGTGAGTGGAGCCGATAATGCTCATGAATGGACCGGGTATGTTCCTTTCGATCAGCTTCCGAGTGTTTACGATCCTGCGTCCGGAGTGATTGCTACAGCCAACAATCGAGTCACGCCTGTGGGATATCGGTATAGCCTTAGCACGCAATGGGGCTCGCCCTACCGGACTGAGCGCATCTATCATGTGCTGGAGTCAACGCAAAAGTTCTTCACTGAGGACATGCTGAAGTTGCAGACTGATACATATTCAGTGTTCGATCGTTTTTGCGCGGAACGCTTTGCTGCTGCCGTCAACCATTCTTCTAAAGCCTCACCGCGTGCCCGCCAGGCTGCCGAACTGATGCACAACTGGAGCGGCTGGGTATCTGCAGATCTGCCTGCGCCAACATTGATTGCGGAGACCAGGCAGGAACTGTTCCGGCTGTTGCTTGAGTCCAGATTAAAACCGGCAAACGAAAAACCTGAAGATCAGGACCTCGACTGGCATAGCTATGAATGGTTCATGAGCTCCGTGGCCCTGGAAAATATTTTGACGCAACAGCCGGCTCGCTGGCTGCCGGCTTCATTTACGAATTATGACGATTTGATAACGGCGGCAGTTGAAAACGCCATCCATCTGAAGGAAGCTCCTCGCGATCTGGCAACTTGGAAGTGGGGAACACAATCCGCGCTGAACTTGCAGCACCCAATTTTTGGCAAAGTGCCAATCCTGAACCACTGGACGGGCCCAGGCATCGCGGTGCAATCAGGAGACCGTTACACGGTGAAGCAGACCGGAAGCAGCATTGGGCCTTCCGAGCGGATGACTGTTGACCTGGCGAATCTTGATGCCAGCAATTTCAATATTCTGACTGGGCAATCCGGAGAGATCTTTAGTCCTTACTACATGGACCAATGGCAAGCATGGTACAAGGGCTACAGCTTTCGCATGCCGTTCACAGATGAAGCACTCCTAAAAGCCAAGACGCATGAATTGATTCTATCTCCCCAGTAGATCTGCCTTTAGAAAATCAGCACAAATCCGCTGCGCAAAACGTTTTCGAGATTGAAAAGAATGCAACTTACGTTTGCAAGTCAAGGCAAAAATATTCGTATAGATGTTGTAACGCCTTCCATGGACGGCATGCGACCCGCAGTGCTGGTGCTTCATGGCTCCGGCGGAATCAGTGATATTCCGGAGCACGTGCGCGAACTGACGACACACGGATACACAAGACTGGCACCCCATTATTTTGAAAGCACTGGCACGTCATGGGCCGATCCTGATTCCATCCGGCAGTACGGGCTAACCTGGGGCAAGACGATTCTTGATGCCGTGGAATTCGCCCGGCGGTTGCCCAATGTTGATCCCGAATCGATCGGTTTACTTGGCTTTTCTCTGGGAGGGTATTTGGCTATTGCAGTTGCAGCAAATGATCGTCGCATAAAATGTGTCGCAGAGTTTTTTGGCGGCGTGCCAGAAAAGTTTCTGCCTTCGCTGGATCATTTACCGCCCACCCTGATTCTTCATGGATCAGATGACCGCGTTGTTCCCATTCGCCACGCCATGCGGCTCAAGCAGTTGTGCGAGGAAAAGCGATTCTGCTTTGAAATGGAAATCTATTCGGGCGCGGGCCATAAATTTTCAGAAACATTGATGCAGACGGCAATGGAACGCGTAATGGTTTTCCTGAAACAGCGACTACAAGCGCAGCAATTGATGCACACCTTAAGCAGTTCGTTGTAGTTGCAATTCCTCCAGGTCTGCTGGAGATGCAGACGGAACCGTGAAAGCTGATCCAGCCAGACCTGATTGTTCTGAGTTATTGCTAACCCATAGGGGTAATATCGTGCAAACGCAAACCTGCTCCAACCTGATGGACATCTTGCGCCTAAGGGCGTCTTTGAATCCTGATCATGTCCTCTACAGGTTCTTTGGAGAAAATCTATCGATTGATCAAGAAATAAGCCACAAGTCCCTTGATTTACGGGCACGCGCCATTGCGGGATTCCTGCAATCCAACACTTTGCCCGGAGAGCGTGTCCTGTTGGTTTATCCATTTGGCCCCGGATTTTTAGAAGGGTTCTTTGGATCGATTTATGCAGGAAGGATCCCAATCCCTGCATACACTCCCCGTCCCGGCCGCCCAAGCCAAACATTGCAGGCGATCTGCAATGACGCCGCGCCTGCTATTGCTCTTACCAGTCGTGAGCAATTGCCGCGAATTAAACAAACGCTGGCACAGAGTTTTTCCTCGGCGGAACTGCGGTCGTTCTGTTCAGAAGATATTTCTGACGCCGCTGCCTCCGAATGGCATGACTCGGAAATCAAATCGGACTCGGTCGCATTTCTTCAATACACATCCGGGTCCACAGCGACGCCTAAGGGAGTAGTTGTCACCCATGGAAACATCATTCACAACGAGAGGATGATTCAGGATGCTTTTGGTGAGAATGAATCTTCCATAGTGGTGAGCTGGCTGCCGCTTTTCCATGACATGGGATTGATTGGAGCGATATTGCAGCCGTTGTGGGCCGGAAGTCGTTGTTTCCTGATGTCTCCGCAAGCATTTGTGCAGAATCCTTTTCAATGGCTGAATGCGATCAGCCGATTCAAGGCAACAACTTCTGGAGGACCAGATTTTGCATATCGTCTATGCACCGCAAAAATCAGCGATGAACAGCTAGCCAATTTGGACCTCAGCAGCTGGAGAGTTGCCTTTAACGGCTCTGAGCCGGTCCGGGCCGCAACCCTGGGTCAATTCGCCGCGAAATTTGCGCCATGCGGGTTTCGCAAGTCCGCATTTATACCTTGTTATGGATTGGCCGAATCCACTCTGTTAGTCACAGCCAGGCGGAATTCAGCTGAGCCGGAAATCAGGAGTTTCCAAAGTCGGGATATAGAGCGCAATCGCGTCGTGCCATGCGACGAGAATGATCCTGCAGCGCGCACGTTGGTGGGCTGCGGCATAGGCGACGCCGGCCAGGACCTGGTTATCGTGAATCCGGAGTCGGGCGTGCCGTGCGGAGGGGAAGAAATCGGGGAGATCTGGGTGTCAGGGCCGCACGTGGCGCAAGGCTACTTGAATAAGACAAAAGAGACTGAAGAAATTTTCAACAACAAAGTTGCTGGAAAAGAGGGAAGCTACCTTCGCACCGGCGATTTGGGTTTTGTGCTGGGCAGCGAATTATTTGTTACAGGACGAAGCCGTGACCTGATTGTGCTTCGAGGCCGGAATTTTTACCCGCAGGATTTCGAAATGTTAGCGGCCCATTCGCACGAAGCATTGCAGCAAGGATTGAGCGCCGCCTTTGCTGTGACCAATGACGCCGAGCCGGAGTTGGTGATCGTACAGGAAACACAGGATCGAACCCTGGACTTTGCATCGATGTGCCGGACCATTCGGGAAGCAATTGTTGGGGAATATGATGTTTCTCCCGGCAAGATCATATTTGTAAGGCAAGGAACTCTTCCCCGGACCAGCAGTGGAAAAATAAAACGGCAAGAGTGTAAATCGAAATTTCTGAACGGCGAGCTGAAGGTTGTATTCGAAGAAGCGGGCCAGGGCGCATCAGTCTCAGAAGATGACGACATCCAGGCCGCAGTAGCAGACGACGAAGCAAAGACCGATCATCCGGGCATTCGCGAAGTTTATCTGGCTGGTCTCATCAGACGGATCTTGCGTCTCGGTGTCCGGAAAATTGATCCGAAAGCGTCATTGCTTGCGTTGGGAATGGATTCGATTGCCGCAGCAGAACTGAAGACAGCCATCGCCAAAGATTTTAAGATCGATGTGCCGTTGGAAAGCATACTGCAAGGCATCAGCCTCACGGAACTTTCCGCGCTGATTGGCCGGCAGCCGCAGATTATTGCAACGGACGATCTGCCCAGCCCTGCCATGTTTGCTGCCACCTACCCGCTTTCGCAGGGCCAACTGGCAATCTGGTATCTATCGCGTCTCTCTCCGGAGAGTGCGGCTTACAACATTTCCATCGCTGTCGAGTGTGCTCAAGAGCTTGATGAGGATGTTCTCAAAAAATCGTTTGACGTCCTTGTGAATCGCCATCAGGCCCTGCGCACCGTGATCAGAAATGGTGAGGAGGGACCGTATCAAGTTGTATTGGAACGGCCAAAGCTTTCTTTCACCGCAGAAAACGCTGCAGGCTTGTCCGAGACTGCATTGCAGGAATTACTTTCTGCAAAAGCTGAGCAGCCTTTCGATCTGGAGAATGGTCCTCTATTCCGTGTGTCCGCATTTCGAACAGACAAAACAAAGGTGCTGTTATTTGTCTTCCATCACATTATTGTAGATTTCCTCTCCCTGGAATTGATACTTGGCGAACTCGGCGCTGTCTATCAGGCGCTTTCGAAAGGTGAAAGTTTTAACTTCGAAACGAACGCCGGACATTACCACGATTACATCCAGTGGCAGCGGCGCATGCTGGCCGATGATCGAGGAGCGGCGCTGAAAACGTTCTGGTATCAGCGGCTCCAGGGCGAATTGCCGGTAACAGAGCTGCCGTTCTCTCGAGTACGTCCCGCAGTGCAGGGCTATCGCGGAGCATCTTGCCGGTTTCAGATCGATCCGGCTGTCACAAAACTCATTAGTGAACAGGCAAGAGCATTGGGCACCAGTCTTTATTCAATGCTGCTGGCCGGGTTCGAGGTTTTGCTTCATCGCTATACCTGGCAACAGGAGATCACGATTGGTACTCCCGTATCCGGAAGATTATCTTCGCGCTGGGACCAAACGGTTGGTCTCTTCATTAATCAAATCGTCTTACGTGCAAAGTTTTCTGGCGAGATGAAGGTATCTGGCTTTGTGCAGCAAGTCCACCGTGACACGGCGGCTGCTCTTGCGCATCAGGAATATCCATTTTCCCTTTTGGTGGAGCAACTGCAACCTCGACGCGATCCAAGCCACTCACCGCTCTTTCAATTCATGTTTTCGTTTTACCGCGCACGCCAACCTGAACATAAAGGGCTGGAAGCTTTCTTGATGGGTGTGCCGGGAAAAGAGCTTCACGTAGGAAACCTTAAATTCCGTTCCATGGCACTGGAAAACAGGACTGCGCAATTGGATCTAACGCTGTCTCTCGCTGAAGTGGATGGCGAGCTTTGCGGCAATCTGCAATGGAATGCAGACCTCTTTGACGTTGAGTCCATGGAAGACATAGCTAGACATTACGCCGCGCTGATTGAAGCTATGGCGATGAATCCAGCCGCGCGGATTTCAGAGCTCGCATTGCTTAAGCCGGGAGATGAACGGTTCATTCAGAGCGCCGGTGACCCGATTTTGCAACTCGAATCGGATGAATGTGTTCACCAACTTATTATGGCCCAGGTTGCTTCTTGTCCTGCAGCAACGGCTCTGGCTTCAGGCCATGAGAGTTTGACTTACGGAGAATTTGGTAAAAAAGCGGCGGGACTTGCGGGCTATCTGCGTACTCAAGGGATCGGCCCTGATGTTCCCGTCGCGATCATAGCTTCGCGGTCGATAAAAATGCTGACCGGCATAGTTGGCACCTTGATGGCGGGAGGCGCGTTTGTTCCGATTGATCCTTCCATCCCGGCAGAGCGCGCGGCACTCATGATTACGGAAAGCCACGCATCAATTCTTCTGACTGAAGAAAAGCTGCTCTCGCGCCTTCCCAAGACAACCGCCAAGGTAATTTGCCTTGATCATGAATTCCCTGAAACACCGGCGCACTCAAGATTGGATTCTTTTGAGGTCAGCCAGAAAAATCTTGCCTACATCTTGTTTACTTCGGGGTCTACAGGAAAACCAAAAGGCGTGATGATTTCCCATGGCAATTTAATAAGTTTCTTCAAAGCCATGGACCAGCAGATTTCATGCGGCAGCGGCGATACATTTTTTGCAACAACAAGCATCTCATTCGACATTTCTATTCTGGAATTGCTATGGCCGCTCACGCGAGGCGCCCAGGCGATGCTCTTGCCGGAGCAATTCAGGTTCGGTGGAACTGCAACAACAAACGGTAAGCCGCGGCAGAATGTGGATTTTAGCGTCTTCTATTTCTCAAGCGTGGATCGAGCTGACAATCCAGACAAATACAAACTGATGATTGAAGGCGCTAAATATGCCGATCGTCACGATTTTTGCGCGGTCTGGACTCCGGAGAGGCATTTTCATGAATTTGGCGGGCTCTTTCCTAATCCTTCCATAACAAGCGCGGCGCTTGCCACGATTACAAGCCGCATTGGGATACGCGGAGGCAGTGTGGTATTGCCATTGCACGATCCCATACGCGTCGCGGAAGAGTGGTCAGTCGTGGACAATCTGTCAAAAGGCAGGGTTGGAATGGCGCTGGCGTCAGGATGGCACGCGGACGATTTCGCATTCTTTCCTGACCGGTATGAGAGCAGAAAAGAATCGCTGTACCGCAACATCGTGACACTGCAGAGCTTGTGGAAAGGCGAGCCGGTTTCGGTCCAAAGCGGAAGCGGCAAAACGATCGAAGTCAGAATCTACCCCAAGCCCTTCCAGGCCGTTCTTCCAATCTGGATTACGGCAGCAGGTACGCCAGAAACATTCGTACGCGCGGGAGAGATCGGCGCAAATGTCTTGACTCATCTGCTGGGGCAGACAGTTGAGAAGCTTGCTGCCAACATACGCAGCTACCGTGAGTCGCTGCGCAAGCATGGCCACGACCCCGATGCCGGCAAGGTCACCTTGATGCTGCATACTTTTGTGGCAGATGATGTCCAGTCCGTTCGAGACCAGGTTAGAACACCATTCAAGAACTATCTAAGGTCTTCGGTCGACCTGATCGCCAACCTGATCCGTAGTGAAGGCATGAACCTGAATCTAAGCACGATGAACCCAAAAGATTTTGACGATCTGCTTTCATTTGCTTTCGATCGCTATTTTGAAACCAGCGCGCTTTTTGGCACGACACGAACCTGCCAAGCCATGGTTGACTCGCTGATAGAAATAGGCGTGAATGAAGTCGCGTGTCTGATTGATTTTGGTGTTGAACCGGTCGCTGCCTTGGCCAGCCTGAGTGAAGTAGCCATTCTCAAGGATAATTGCTGCAAGGTCGATCATCAGCCTAATCCGGCAGCTATGGTGAGTGAGCCAGGGTTGCGCACGATCCTGCAATGCACGCCTTCCATGGCGAGAATTATTTTTTCAGAGGCCGGGAACAAAGAATTTCTCAACGGCATAGATACTCTGCTGCTGGGTGGCGAAAGCCTGCCGTCTGATCTTGCCGAAGAAGTCAAAAAGGTTTCTCCGAATTGCAGCGTCAGCAACATGTATGGGCCAACCGAGACCACCATTTGGTCTGCTACCCATCTTGTAAATGAGATAGATCCGCTGATTCCAATTGGAACTCCAATCGCCAATAACAGCATTCACATCCTGGATAATTACGGACACCCTGTTCCTGCCGGCATGACGGGAGAAATCTATATCGGCGGAGACGGCGTGGCGAGAGGGTATCTCAATTCGCCAGCCACGACGGCGGAAAGATTTGTGCCGGATTATTTTTCAGAGCGGCCAGGAATGAGGATGTACCGCACGGGTGACATGGGCCGGTATAGAAGTGATGGAAAGATTGAGTGTCTGGGTCGAAACGATTCTCAGGTGAAGATTCGCGGTTATCGAATTGAATTGTCGGAGATTGAGACGGCACTGGCGGCCCATCCGGATATTCAACAGTGTGTGGTGACTGTTTCGGAGAATGGCGGCGTCAAGTCTCTGGTCGCCCATTTCACTTCAATCGAAGGCAGGGACCTGAAAGCCGATGAATTGAGAAAGTTTCTCAGGCAAACCCTGCCTGACTACATGGTTCCTTCACAGTTCATTTTGCTGCAAGAGATGCCTCTCACAACCAGTGGAAAAGTTGATCGGAAGAGGCTTCCAGAGATGGAAAAGCTTCGTCCGCTGCTGGAGACCAGACTGGTACCGCCGCGTGATGAGGTGGAAGGCGCTGTTGCCTCTATTTGGAAACGCGTGCTGCATATTCCAGAGCTCGGCATTGACGATAATTTTTTTGATCTTGGCGGACACTCTCTCCTGATGGTGCAAGCGCATCGAGAAGTTCAGGAGCACTTTGAAGTAACCATTCCTTTGATCAAACTCCTGGAACACCCAACGGTGAGGGCCTTCGCCGGCTATGTCCGCGGTACTGGAGACAGTGATAGTCCGGGCAACCTGGAAGATCGTGCAACGAAGCGGATGAAGGCGATGTTGCTGCAGCGAGAAAATGCCACACGAGCGAGGTCATCAGCATAATGGCAAGTCATCACAATTCGCTCCGGCCAGAGTTGGAAGTCGCTGTCATCGGCATGGCAGGACGTTTTCCGGAAGCCGCGTCAGTAGAAGAATTCTGGAAGAATCTGTGCGCAGGTGTGGAATCCATTTCCAGCTTCACGGATGAGCAGCTTGCAAGTTTCGGGATCTCTCCGTCCGTATATAAAAACCCTGACTTTGTGAAGGCTGCACCGGTCTTGGAATCAATGGAAGAGTTCGATGCTGAGTTTTTTGGGTATTCGCCCAGGGAAGCCCGGCTCATGGATCCGCAGCACAGGTTGTTTTTGGAGTGCGCCTGGTCAGCGATGGAATCTGCTGGATATGCTCCTGATAACTGCCAGACTTTGACCGGAGTCTACGGCGGTTCGAGTCTCAGCAGCTATTTGCTTTACAACATCCTGCCAAACCTGCGTGATCCTCATGCTGAAGACACATTTCAGGTGATGATTGGCAATGACAAAGACTTTCTCTGCACCCGGGTCTCTTACAAACTCAATTTGCGCGGGCCCAGCATCACGATCCAGACCGGATGCTCAACCTCATTGGTTGCAATCCATTTGGCGTGTCAGGGACTTCTTGGTTATCAGTGCGACATGGCCTTGGCAGGGGGCGTCTCTGTGCAAGTGCCTGCCAGAACCGGATATTTGCACCAGAGCGGCGGTCTGACTTCGCCCGACGGACATTGCCGCGCCTTTGATGCCAAAGCAGAAGGAACCTTGTTCGGAAGCGGTGCTGGCGTGGTTGTTTTAAAAAGGTTGAACGATGCTCTGGCAGATCGCGACTCTATCTATGCAGTGATCAAAGGGAGCGCCGTTAACAATGACGGAAATCTTAAGGTCGGTTATACGGCTCCGAGCATTGCCGGACAGACCGCCGTTATTCGAGGCGCCCACGCTTTGGCAGAGGTGGATCCTGAGAGTATTGGTTATATCGAATGCCATGGAACCGGGACCGCATTGGGTGATCCCATAGAAATCCAGGCATTAACGGATGCATTCGCAAACCGCAAGCAAGCGAAAGCTGTCTGCGCTGTTGGATCGGTCAAAACGAATATTGGCCATTTGGATGCGGCAGCAGGTGTTGCCGGCTTCTTAAAAGCTGTTTTGGCT
>Ga0068856_100008002_pt1 | contig 10320 bp, 6 predicted proteins | sample KBSCornC62_FD_66595 | JGI IMG/M metagenome (GOLD analysis project Ga0068856, IMG submission 66595) | Corn rhizosphere microbial communities from Kellogg Biological Station, Michigan, USA - KBS Corn C6-2 | ecosystem: Host-associated > Plants > Roots > Rhizosphere > Soil ... | reverse complement strand
ACCATGGCCATGGGTACGCTGTCGAACGAACAAATGGGAAACGCATCAGGAGTCTTCAATTTGATGCGGAACACTGGTGGAAGCTTGGGTATAGCAGCGATGACCACGATGCTGTCCCGAGGTGGCCAAATACACCAGGCCGCACTAGTTCAAAACATCAATCCATACAATCCGGTTTTACAGGAACGCATTCGACAACTGACTGGCGCGATACCGGGAGCAGGATCGGTGGAGAGTCAGCAGGCGTATGCCGCCGTCTATGGACAAGTCGCAAGGCAATCGATGGTTTTGTCTTACATCGATAACTTTCGAATGCTGGCGTTTCTATGTTTGCTGTGTGTGCCGGCGGTATTTCTATTCAGCCGTGTGAAGCGCAAGGGTCCGGTCGCGATGCACTAGCAAATGTCCGATATGCTTTAGCTTGTCGTGTCGCAACCAATCGAGGCTGATGTGATCAGAGGTGTACTTGATCACGGTGGCTCGATGGTTGCGACACGACAAGCTAAAGCATATCGGACATTGCTACCTTACCGGACCGCCAACTGCGAATTCTCGAATCCTCTTCGATCTCGCACAATTGTTGGATTGCTCGGATCGACTAACCAGTTACCATCCACAATGAACTTGTATTGATACGTTCCCGCCGGCAAAGGCAGTTTGCAAATCCACTCGTCACCCGCTCGCTCAAATAAATACTGCGATTGGTTCCAACCATTGAACGTGCCGGCCACGGCGACGATTCTTGCCGTTGGGAAACCACTTAGTTTGAACACGACATTTCCGTCTCGACTCGGCGAGGGCAGTACAAGGCGCGGTGCGATTACGGTTTGCCCCAAGCCGCGAACGATTAGGTTCTTGACTATTCCGATCTCATCGAAGTCAAACGTGATTCGAATGTTCGCCGACTCCGAATCAACATACTCCACCGGTGATTCGGCTATTAATCTTCGCTTCTTCGAGTGAGAAGGTTTGAGAAAGACCTGTCCATCCTCAACAGTAATATCGAAAACGAAATTTTCCATCACGGTTGGATCCGCGGCATAACGACCAACGAGCCGGTCCAGATTTAACGCGTGAGCGGAAACAAAGTTGGGGGGCGGTTCCGTGCGTGGGGCTGGAACATTGACGGGCTGTGTGGTCGCTCGTTCGTTCAAGTTTGCAATGGAGTTCGTCGCAGTTTGAACTGCTGCGCCGCTGTCAGAGTGGATGACGACCTGGGCCAACGTGCCTGTGGCTTGAATGCCCGAGCTCTTCGTGTGTAGACATTTCTTGACATCGCTCTCAAAGCAGTCAGCAGCTTTTGAATTATCTATTTGTTCCTTGAGGCTGTGCGCGGCCTGCACCAACGCGTTATTGCTGTCGATCACAAAAGCATGCGCCGGACGCACTCCCGCAACGACACTAAGCAGCACGCTGCCAACAATCACTGTGGAAACCAATGCTTTGTGAACTGAAGAGAACCGCCGTTGCGTATCGTCGTTTTGTATGCGCTCGAGGCGATGCTTCAGTTTGGAACCGCCCGCCGCTGATAGACCCGACACGTGCGATTTCAGGCAGAGACGATAGATCTTTCTTAGACTCCGGGCGTAAATATCGGCTGTCCCGCTCCAACACAACACCATTTCATCGCAGGCTTCCTCGCGTTCCTTAAGCAGACGTCGATCGATCAACCAGATAATTGGAGTGAACCAGAAAATGCAACACAGAATCATGTTGAGGTTGCTTACCAGATTGTCCCAACGAAGAACGTGACCCAACTCGTGCATCATCAGCGCTTCAAGTTCTTCCTCACTAAGTTCACTGACAATGGCTGTGGGCAGGAGAACAACCGGCACAAATACTCGCCACACGCCGGGTTCCTTCGCCTCGGGCGTGACGATCAACTCGATGGTGCGATCTATCTTCAACCATTCCTTCACTCGTTGCAGAGCTTCCCACTCACGTCCGGCGCGAATAACCGGACCATTCTCTATTGCGCGCGAAATTTGACGACGTCGCTTCAACCAGATCGAAAGGAATGTTAGTGCTCCTGAGAGCCAGACAGTACACACCGCTAAAGGGATCAATCGATTGTCGAATGGTTTCGATGGATTGCGAGCAGGCTCTGTCGGGTATTCGAGTTGATCCACCGCAACATAAGTAGTCGGAATGACGATTGGTGAAACAACGGGCTGGATATAACTTAAAGTGTTGGTTGAGTGCTGCGATTCGCTAACAAGAGACTGAACATTAATGCCAGCTGCGCTGACTGCGAGAGCAATTGCAGCTGAGGGAAGAGCGAACTTTAGCGATACTGCCAGCCACAGAACATAACGCCCCCGTGCTGATCCACGACGGAGTAATAGGGAAATAGCAAAGGCAATGACAAAGAACAGCGTTGCCTGCCACAAATGATTGAATGCTGCACGCCAAATCCAGTTTGACCATTCAAGTAAAACAGTTGAGTGACTCATGGCTTGTTCTTTCCAGGTAACTAGCGCCCTCGCGTTTTCTTCTCGTTCTTATTTTCCGATGGCTCGGCAAGATCGCCTTCCAGTTCTTTAATGTCGTCCATCGTTAGCTTGCCAATTTCTACAAGGTGGGCCATCAACGGACGCGCAGAGCCGCCAAAAAGATCCAGCAATTCATTGATCAAACGGTGATGTGCAGCCTTTCGCGTGATAACTGGTTCAAAGACATGAGCATTACCGATCTTTTTAAGACGGCGGACTGCGCCTTTTTCTTCAAGGCGATAGACAATCGTTTGGACGGTGGTATAGGCAGGACGTTTCTGACTGGGTAACTGCTCCTGGATCTCACGCACGGAAGCGGTTCCCAAGTCCCACAACGCGCTCATCACATCCAGCTCGAACCGAGTAAGTTTGATGGGCTTCTTCTTAACCAAAAAATTGGAGGGTCCTTCCAAAAGTTTAATACTACAGTTGAGGGTTAACCTACGACGAGAGTAGTAGAGTAGTCAATAGAAAAGATCGGGTCTTTGGTCTTTGGCTTAGGTCTTTGGTTCGTGATTGAGGGTTAACGACAAAGCGATCGCCACGTGCGAACCAGACCCAAGACCAAAGACCTAAGGCCAAAAGCCAAAAGCCAAATCAGTGCTCCCTCGCGTTGATCACCTGACCCGCATAAATCACATCGAACAAGTTGTCTGCTAACTGTGGCGCTTCTTTTTTGAGGATCGCATATTCGCGAAGTGCGCTGTTCCGCGCGTTTAGTCCGAGGTAACCAATTGCAAGGTTGTAGCGTGCTTCCCAATATTCAGGAGCAATTGCGAGTGCCTGTTGATAAGCAGCGATTGCGCGTTTGAAGTCGCGAACGGCGTTATAGACGACACCGAGGTTGTTGTAAACCTCCGCATCACGAGCGTTCAATTTTAGTGCCTGTTCATACGACTCGATGGCTTTTTCATATTGTCCGTCTTTGAAGTACGCATTCCCGATGTACCGTCTAGCCGCTTGCGAACCCGGATCATTCGTCAGGGCTTCAGACAGGATCGCTATCGCTTCGTCGATACATCCCTCGTCGAGATACACAGATCCCAACGCCGTCATTGCCTGCGCATAGTGGCGATTAAGCCTAACGGCTTGTTCGAGAGCGATCGCTGACTTTCTGATCTGGCCTGTCTGGTAGTAGGTAATTCCAAGGTTGTAATAAGCACCTGCGTAAGTGGGATCCAGAACTGTAACGGTCGTGAAGCATGAAACTGCTTTTTCGTAATCCTTTAGTTGCGAGTAGACCATTCCAAGATTCATATACGCAGTCGGGTAATTAGGTTGAATTTTGATTGCGTTCAGGTAAGCCTTAATTGCCTGAGGATAGCGGGTAGCGAGGAAGTTCACGTAACCAAGATCGTTATGAAATTGGGCGACACCTGGTTTGAGTTGAATAGCCATCTCGAACGCGACTATAGCTGCTTCATAGTCACTCTGTTCGAGTAAATGTGTGCCGGAACGGTGGTACGTGTCAGCTTCTGCAAGGTCCCGGCTTGCGGTTTCGTACACCGAAGACACGCGAGTTTGAGCACTAGTTACGCCGCTCTGAATTCCAGTTACCACTATCAAACACAGCCAGAAATTTCTCATCGCGCGCCCCCCGCTATTCCTTTTTACTGCTATCTACTACAACTGTGGCGCACACTACTACAAATGTAGGTAACACGTCAATGGAATTGTTTGTGAGTACGACAGGCTGTTAGCCTGTCGCCGCTGTTTTGATAACAACGACCCGACAGGCTAACAGCCTGTCGTACTTAATCTACATCTGATAAGTGGAGAGAAGTACTTCGTCACGGTCGGAGATAAGCTCCATGTCGGGAGTGAGATCTCGCTGACTATCCGCTGCAAGTAGTCGTAAGGCCGCCTCGGCGTTAACTGGACGCGAGAAAAGATATCCTTGTCCATATTCACAGCCGAGCGCTTTCAGCTGGCGGCACTGTTCTTCCGTCTCAACGCCTTCCGCGATAACTTCCATGCCCAGGTTGTGAGCGAGAGTGGAAATCGTCTTCACTATGGCGTTGTCATTATCGGTCGTCATACGCATCACAAACGAGCGATCGATCTTGAGATAGTTAACAGGGAAACGATGCAGGTAACTCAGCGACGAGTATCCTGTTCCGAAATCGTCAATGCTGAGCTGCACACCAAGAGCACGCAGTCTCTTCAGCATTTGAGCTGCTGCTTCGGCATTGTCCATCACGACGCTTTCCGTAAGTTCGAGTTTGAGGAAGTGCGGATGTAGTTTACTTATGTTCAGAGCACGTTGGATTCGTTCGACCAGGTCGGGCTGGCTTAACTGCCGTGCCGACAGGTTAACGCTGAGAGAGAGTCCTCGATGCGCCGGGGATGTTGTTTGCCACTCTTTGATTTTCTTGCAGGCTTCTTCCAATACCCATTCACCGATCGGGACGATCAATCCAGTTTCCTCGGCAACCGGTACGAAGTCGGACGGAGTAACAATTCCTCTGCGTGGGTGGTTCCAACGGACCAGAGCTTCGAACCCGGAAAGGTGCCCTGTTTCTAACGCTACGATTGGTTGATAGAAAACAGAAAATTGCTTCTCTTCGACAGCTTGCCGCAGATCGCTTTCCAACTGTAAGCGAGAGACCGCGCGCGCATGCATTCCCTGATCGAACATTTCGTATCGTGCCTTGCCGTTTTCTTTGGCTCGATACATCGCGATGTCCGCGTCGCGCAGAATGTCCTCAGGACGATCGTACCCAGAGGAACTCGATGCGATTCCGATACTCGCGCTGGCAAAAGTCGAATTACGGTTCAGGTCGAAAGGTAAACTCAGCTCACTGTGAATTCGTTCTGATACTCGAACGGCGTCTGTGGTATCGACGATACCACTCAACAGAATGGCAAATTCATCTCCACCGAAGCGGGCAAGAGTATCAACTGGCCGCAGAGTGCGTTCTAAGCGTTCGGCAAAAGCGACCAGCAATAGATCGCCATAACTATGGCCAAGGCTGTCGTTCACATTCTTAAATCGATCGAGATCGAGAAAGAGGACGGCGAATAAGTGGTCTTTGTTTCGTTTCGAAGTTTCGATTTCGGCCTTTAGCAGTTCCGTAAACATCGCGCGGTTCGGAAGGCCCGTTAATGGGTCGTGGAAGGCCGCGTGACGGAAGTGTTCCTTTGTTTCTTCCAGGACGCGGCTAATTCGATCTTGCTCGGCGATGTAGTTATTTAGCTCCTGGACGTGGCGTTCAGCCTGCTCAGCTCGTTCATGTTCGAGTTCTGCCCGGCGACGTTCAGCTTCTTCAGCCTGGCGTGCCGAAGCTCGTACTTCGCGCATGTAACGGTCGTAGCTGAAGTAAACGATCAAGACGACTGGAATTGCGACCAGGAACGCCCAGAAGCGTGCTCTTCCGATGCTGCTGACTATGAAGCCGGCAGCGATGGCGCCGGCGAAGTAGCTAATTGAGATCCAGAGGAAGTTTTTAGTCCACATCTTCCAGATTGAGACGTTAATCTTTAATGCGGTGCCGATTGCGCCAAGCCCAGTGTGAGTTAAGTACTGTACGAGACCCATCAAACTTAGTCCGATAAGGGCAAGCGAAACGTCCTGATTGAACAGTTCGGTAGCCGGACCAAAGATTTGTCGGAGAACTGTTGCAGTGATACGAACAGCGCAGGCGAGCGCTGCACCTCCAAATGCAACTGTTCGGAACTTTTTGCTAATTCTTAGTCCTGAGAAGACTCCGGCGATCGCTCCCAATAGGACCGCGGCTTCACGTCCGTACATCAGTAGTCCGATAAAGATGAACGTATCGTCAACAGTAATGTTGATGTTGATCTGGGGAATTCGAATCGCGACTCGCGATCCAATGAAAATTGTTGCTACGGTCAGGATCAGAAAGTAGAGGTCGATCCGTTCGAGTGGCAGAGTCAGACCGGCGTAAATACATGAGAGCGTGCCGGCAGCGATAACCAGCCACATGTAAGTGACGTAGGCATATTGTTTCGAGTTTTTCATTCCGCACGAGTATTCGATCAAGATCCAAGAGCTTTGATGTCTTTCAACTATTTCATTCCGGTTCCCGCGTCGCCGAGCGAACAGTCTCCGATTGCGAAACCGTCGCCGAGGGCAAACCCATCGCCCAACGCGTATCCATCGCCGAGTGCATAGCCGTCGCCCAGGGCATAACCATCGCCCAGGGCAAAGCCATCACCGAGGAGGAGCGCGTTTGGAACGAAGATCGATCCACCAAATTGGGACGAGCCATCGCTTTGGACGAGATAAGTGCTGAGCGCGAGACTCTTGACCCACATGTTTGTATTAAGGCTTTGAGTAATCAGTCCTTCATTGATTCCATCGCCAAGCAAGTAACCTCGACCGTAACTGACCTGATACTTGTTAATCAGATCTTTGCCGGTGATTGTTGTGTGCTTAAGGATGAGTCCCTGTGTCCAGGGGAAGGTGGAATTCGAAATAGTTGTTTGGGGGGTAGGAGCGGACGAGCTGAGGAGAGTTTGACCAAAACTAGTGCCGCCAAGACCGAGCAAACCGGTGTTATACGTGACCAGACGAGCGACGCTTACCGCGCCGGCGATGTTTAGTTGTCCGGCACCCTGATCCAACGCATTGAAATTGTTCAATGGTTGCGCGGTGTACATCAGCAGCATCTTAACGAGGTTGGGTGTTAGGTTTGAATTTGCCTCGAGAAGAACGGCTGCAGCGCCTGACACCATCGGTGTGGACATTGACGTACCACTCAGGTACATCAGTTTCATATTGCTGGTTGAGTAGTTGTTTGTTTCGAGAGTCGGGTACTTGGCGACAAGTTTATTGTTGGCTGCTTCAGCCGAGATGATTTTATTGCCGGGAGCAACGAGGTCAGGCTTGATCAGGTTGTCGAAATGTTTGAGACCGTATTGGTCTACGGAAAAGCTCCGTGTGGGACCGCGCGAACTGTAAGTCGTAACTGTGTCATCACTCCTCGGATCGGTGCCGAAGCTGTTGCTCGCGCCAACAGTGATCGCAGAAGGTTCATTGCCTGGACAGTGGATCCCGCCATAGATCTTCTGCCCGTTCGCATCTTTGCCGATGTTCCCAGCAGCTGCGACAACGACGACGCCCGAATCCACAAGTTTCCGCACTGCCTTGCAAATGGGATCGTCTCGATAAGAGTTGATCGCGGGCGTGCCCAAACTCATATTGACGACGCGAATGTTGTAGAGGGTCTTGTTGGCCATGACCCAATCAAGCGCTGACAGGATGCCGCTGATAGTTCCAACGCCATCCGAATTCAAGACGCGGAGGTTGACAAGATTTGCTGCCGGGGCAACTCCTTCGTACGCACCACTCGTGGGCGCACCATCGCCAGCCGCAATCGCAGCCACGTGTGTTCCATGACCCCACGGATCATCCGTGCGATTTTCGCCGGTGAAGTCTTTACTAAATTTGATTTTTCCAAGGGTGGCGAATGATTTGTGTTTTGAATCGATTCCTGAATCGAGTATTGCGATGGTCACTCCGAATCCATCAAGTATTGCGGAGTTCTTTTGCGCGCGTACCTGCTGAACTCCAGTTGTCGTTGTAACGTGACCCGAACCTCTGACCGGAGCATCGAGTGAAACATAAGTAACATTGGAGTCGGCTGCGAGAACGTTGGCGCCATTCGCGGTGACATTGACAATGCTGATGTTCAGATTAGAGAGAAGCGCATTAAGCGTGCCGCCGACTGTTTGGAGCAAACTTCCCAGCAGGCCCGTCGATTTCGACTGGACAATTACCTTGACTTGCTTGTTGCCATTTCCAGACTCAATCAACCGCTGTAGATCGGGTGAGAGTTTCAGGGTTTGAGCACTCAGTAGAGTTTCGCTGGCTCGAACTCTGATGTCGGATGTAACAACAAACGCGGTGCAAAGGGAGAAGAGCACGACCGCGGTTACTATTTTCTTTGATGATTGGGGGCGACGCATTGTTCCTCCGGGGGTCGGGGCAAATGTCCTTATGTCTTGGAATCGGGTGCGCCTTTAAATCGGCGGCGCAGAAAGCGTGCTCATAGTTCGAGCGAGACTGATTAGAGCGAAGGTTGTGCCAATGCGTGCTTGACGTAATTTCGTTGAATTTGTTGAGGAAAATGGCGAGTTTGAAAGTATCGTCGGTGCGCCTGGTGGGCGTCAAAAAGCAATCTGAACGATGAGTGGTCAAACTGCTGACTCGCCGGTCGAAGTGACGTGGGCTGGGACTGCGCACTGTCCCCGCCTGCCCGCGTGCAAAAAAACAACTCGGCTTTAATCTGTGTTGGTTAGGTTGGACACGGGCAAGCTGGGACGCCTGCGGTCCCAGCACCACGATTCGGTTAGCGTAGGCTTCTCAAACATAATGATTGTGCTTTAGTGCACCCCAATCAAAAACGCACCTGTTCCAGATGGATTTGTGAGAGGCGTTTGTGGAGCACAAAGCGAAAATCCCGACACGGCAGTGTAGGGATCGTTAAAGTTCGAACTATTTATTCGAATTTTGCTTCCTCGGTTTGCTCTGGTTGTTGAAGATTTATGTCAACCCAAGATTCAGATGAATAGAGTGGACTTGAACGATCCCGCACTGCCGTGCACGGGCTTTGATCGGTTGTTGATACAGAGGACTTGAACAATCCTCACACTTTCGTGTGAGGGACTTCGCTTTTTGTGCAAAGCCGCGTTTTGTCGTCGCTACAGGCACGGGTGTTGCTCACGAATGAGGCGAACATCGACCATATCATGAGCAGATTCAAGGGGGGCCAGGTCGTGGCGTCGTTATGGGGTTTTGGCGGTTTGAGCCTGAAGGAATTCTTTCGGAGAGTTTGGTCAGAGATTCAGGAAGATGATGTCTTTGGTCGCGCGGCACAACTGGCCTATTACTTTCTGCTAGCGCTTTTTCCACTTCTGTTTTTCCTCACTTCCATCATCGGCGTCGTACTTGGTTCGGGCACAGGTTTACGCCACAGTCTTTTTAACTATCTGAGTAAGATCTTGCCGGGGTCGGCCTTCAATGTTGTTGACACAACGATGTACGAGGTGTCGGCGGCGAGCAGCGGGGGAAAGATCACGTTTGGAATTCTGGCGGCATTGTGGGCAGCGTCCAATGGGATGGGAGCGATTACCGAGGCCCTGAATAGTGCCTACGATGTAACCGAATCCAGACCGTGGTGGAAACAACGAATAGTCGCGATCAAGCTGACAGTCATTCTGTCGGTTTTGATTATCGCCGCGTTGTTTCTTCTGCTTTATGGGGGGCGCCTGGCTGACGGCCTTGCAATGCATTTTGGTTTTAGTGATGCATTTAGTCTGACTTGGAAAGTCATTCAATGGCCGTTGGTGCTGGTCTTCATCTTGCTGGCGTTCGCGTTAATTTATTACGAAGCGGCAGACATCCGAGAGCAGAAATGGAAATGGTTAACGCCTGGGTCGCTCATCGGGGTAATTATCTGGTTGCTCGTATCCTTTGGGTTCAAAATCTATCTTCACTTCTTCGACTCTTACAGTAAGACCTACGGATCTCTGGGCGCGGTGATCATTCTGATGTTGTGGTTGTACTTCACGGGTGCCGCAGTTCTGATCGGCGGTGAAGTTAATTCAGTGATTGAGGACGCTGCCGCGGAAGCTGGGGATCCGGAAGCAAAAGAGAAAGGCGAGAAGGCACCGGATGATTACGGGCATGGCACTCGCGACCGAGACAATCATCGATTACCGAAGGCAAGTTAAATTTGATAAGAGCCCTGCAATAAAGAACAAGTAAGGAAGGCGGTTTACCCCCGCTGGTGGCCAACTCAAACCACGAAGCTTTTTGCCACCAGCGGGGGTAAACCGCCTTCCTTACTTGTTCTTTATTGCA
>Ga0068856_100008001_pt1 | contig 10320 bp, 8 predicted proteins | sample KBSCornC62_FD_66595 | JGI IMG/M metagenome (GOLD analysis project Ga0068856, IMG submission 66595) | Corn rhizosphere microbial communities from Kellogg Biological Station, Michigan, USA - KBS Corn C6-2 | ecosystem: Host-associated > Plants > Roots > Rhizosphere > Soil ... | reverse complement strand
CACGCCGATGCGCCGAGATCGTCGCCAAGGCGGCGATTCACCTGAAGGCGCCGCGTGAAGCTCGCCGGAATCCCGTTCTCGAAATCAGAGAGCGAGTTGTAGACGTACGTGCCAAACCGATTGCTCGTGTTGTCCTGCGAGTATTCGTTGTAGCGGAAGTCGAGGCCGAACTTGTACCGATGCTTGTTGTCGAGGCTGATCCACGAGATCTGATTCTGCAGCTCGCCGGTGGTCGTGACGGAGCTGCGCGGCAGTCCCGTGTTGCCGCCGAATTGCAGATTCGAGACGCCGGCGGTGCCGTCCGGGAACGTGGAGTTCACGCGCACGGTGGCCGACGGCAGCTCGATGTACGGATCGCCCGCGGACACATTCCGCTGGAACGAGCCGCTCGTCTCGTCGAGAAAGTTGTCCCAGAAGTAATCGGTGTGGCGAAGCTGCAGCGTCCCGCCATAGCTCGACGTCTCGCCGCCGTGCACCGGCACCGCGGTCGTCGCGAGGCTCGTCGCGTCCTGGCCCGACCAGCGGCCCGACAGGGTGACCGCGAAGTTGTGGCCGCTCGACGGCGAGAAGCTGAGCGACGACAGGAACGAGCCGTTCTGTGTCAGGTGCTCGCTCGGAATCGCCGACGTGGTGAGCGGGATCCCGGCGGCTTGCAGCATCTGTACGAGCCGCTGCACCGAGTCGGACGACACGCCGACGCGCTCGAGCGCCGCCGGATCGGTATTGAGAAGATCCTGAAGGTTGTTGTCGCGCCGGCCGAGCTGCCATGAGAACGCGTAGAACGCCTTGTCGAGCGTGATCGGGCCCGACGCGTTGCCGCTGAACTGGAGATTCGTGAACCGCTGCCCCAACTGCTGCGCGATTGGGTCCGTGTACTGCAGGCTCGGCGCGTCGACGGTCTGGTGGATCGAGCGCGTCTGATAATTGGACCCGCTGATGGACCGCAATGCGATCTGCGCGCCGGAGAAGCCGCCGCGCGACGGATCGTAGCTGGACGTCGTGACGCGCGTCTGCGTCGTCGCGTCGCGCGGCAAATCCGTGCTGCCGAAATTCAGTCCGTTGAGCGTGATGTTGTTCTGATCGGCGCCGAGTCCGAGCACGGAGAAGCCGTTCGCCTCGCCGTCGGCGCCGGGAATGAGCGTGACACCCGGGAGCGTCGCCGCCATCGCGGCGAGATCGCCGGCAATGTCGATCGGCACGCTGTTGCTGTTGAGCGTTTGCTCACGCGCGCCGATGTCGTTGTTGTCGCCCTCGCGTCCCGGCCGGCCGCGCCCCGCGTTGATGCGCATCGCCTCGAGCGAGACCGCGGTCTTGCTGAGCTGCGCATTCGCGACGAGGATGTCCTCATCGACCTCGCGCTTCACCTCGAAGCGATTCGGCTGAAAACCGATCGCGGTGAACGCCACGAGATAGTCGCCGCCGCCGCCGGCGAAGATGATCGTGAACCGGCCATCCTTGTTCGATTTCGCGGTGCGCGACGTCTGATCGACGAGCGACGTCGCGGTGACGGTCACGTTCTCGACGGGCTTCTTGTCCGGGCCAACCACCTGGCCGCGGATGATGTCCTGATCGCCCTGCGCGTGCAGCGCGGGCGGGACGATCCGGCCGAACAGCGCAACCAGCAGGAGCAATATGATACGACGGGAGAACACGGTGTCCTCGCAGTAAGGTGCAGATGTGATCGACTCTCCTCTACTACGCGGGAGGCGAGCAATCAGTTGGGATGGGCGCGCGGGCGCTCGCACTCGGCAACCGTCTGCACGATTGTCGGGAGCGCATACTTCGACGCACGAATGAAGAATAGCGTTCGTGCGCGAAGAAGTCTTAACCGATGCGCGATTTCTTCGCCTTGAACGCCGCGACGAATCGACGTGCGTCGTTGGCGCTGTACGTCTGGCTGACTTTCTTGTGATCGACTTCCGTGTTCTCGAACAGCTTCATCTGCTTGCCGTCCTTGCCATAGAACAGCAGCCGGTCGCCATCGTACTTCACGTCGGAGATGTCGCGGAGCGAAAACTTGAGCTCGTGGCTCATCGCGTTCGCCACCGTCCCCTTCACGAGCTTCTCGATCCCCGCGGCCAAGCCGTTCCCGTCGACCTTGGACGTGTCGGTCTTCTCGTTGATCTCGCGCAATACGCGCGGCCCGAAGCCCGTGACGAGGGAGTCGCCGATCAGCGCGAGCTCGACGCTGCTGTCGCTGTTCGCGATGCGGATGTCGCCCGGGCCGAGCGGTGTCGTCGTGTCGCGCGCGACGAAGCTCGCGCCGGCGATGGTGGTGTTGCTGTCCTTGTGCCGGCATCCGGCGACGAGAAGCGGGATCGCGATCGCGACTCCAACGACACAACGACGAGTGGCGGGCATGGCTCAGCTCCGGTTGGCGAACTCGGCTTTTTTCAGCTCGAGATAAAAAGTGCCAATCGGGAGCTTGGACTTCAACCGGAGAATGACGCGCGTGCTGTCGTCGGCGATCCACAGCTCGGTCTTCCGCTTCTCCGAGAACAGGCCGCCCGACTTGATCGTGGGTTGAACGACGAACGCGTCGAAGTCGCCGGCGGGCACGGAGACGCGCTCCTTGCGCTCGACGGTGATCACCACGGGATTGCGCTCGAGATGATAGTACCGGTTGATCCGGTACGTCTTTCCGACCTCGAGCGGGATCGTGCGCAGGTAATAGAGGAACGTGTCTTCATCGAGCGGATCCGCGACGCTCTGCCCGACGGTGTCGTTGCGGACGTAGATCTTCTTCTCCGGATAGAAGTCGTACACGCGGTCGGCGTGCACGTCGGTCTCGTCGATGTGCTGGATCTGGTGCAGCGAGACGATGCTCGTCGTATCGAACCAGCTCTCGGAATGGTCGCGGACGTGGAAGAAGAGCACGTGGCCGTCGACGTCGAACGTGGTGTGGAACGCGGCCCGGCCGCGGATCGGCTCGACGTCGACGACGCGCATCGTCGCGCCGCCGGCGTGAAGGAAATTGATCTTCGCGTCGTAGGTGAGCGTCTCGCCGACGTGGAATGACCGGCCAGGCGCTTCGTTCGATGTCGGGGCGTGCGGCGCGCCAAGGAAGGTCGAGGCGACCGCGAGCAGGAGGAGCGTGCGCATGGGAGCGGAACTCGAGCATTCATAAGGCGTGCCGTTCGGGCGCGGGCTCCGTCAGATCTTCCGAATCTCCTCGCGCGGCGCCACGCTGAGGAAATCCTCTCCCGGATTGATGAACCGGTCCCGCTCCGCGCCGTACTGCTTCTCGTACAACTGCCGGTAGCGGCCGCCGAGCGCGAGCAGCTCGGCGTGGGTGCCGCGCTCCACGATCTCGCCGTTCTCGAGGACGAGAATCTGGTCCGCGCTCTCGATCGTCGAGAGGCGGTGCGCGATGACGAACGTCGTGCGCCCGCGGCGGAGCGAGCGCAGGCCGTCGCGAATCAACGCCTCGCTCTCGCTGTCGAGGCTCGACGTCGCTTCGTCGAGGATGAGAATTCTTGGATCGGCGAGAATCGCGCGGGCGATCGCGACGCGCTGGCGCTGGCCGCCCGAGAGCTTCACGCCGCGCTCGCCGACGATGGTGTCGTAGCCCTTCTCGAAGCGATCGACGAACTCGTCACAGTGCGCGATGCGCGCGGCGCCGCGGATCTCCTCGCGTGTCGCGCCGGGCTTGCTGAACGCGATGTTCTCGCCCACGGTGCCGTCGAACAGGAAGTTGTCCTGCATCACGACGCCAACCTGCGAGCGGTAGTCGCGGAGCCGCACGTCCGCGATGTCGTGCCCGTCGACGAGCACGCGCCCGCTCTTGGGGTGGTTGAACGCCATCACCAGCCCCACGAGCGTGCTCTTGCCCGAGCCGCTCGAGCCGACGAGCGCGGTCGTCGATCCGGCCGGGGCGTTGAAGGAGACGTGCCTGAGCACCGGCACGTCGGCGACGTACTCGAAGCTCACATCGTGGAACTCGACCTGGCCGTCCACCTCGCGGATCGGCTCTTTGTCGGCGTCGGCCTGGTCCTCCGTCGCGAGGTCGCGAACTTCGCGGATGCGGTCGAGCCCCGCGAACGCTTCGCTCACCTGGGTGCCGATCGACGCGATCTGCACGAGCGGCGCGGCCATGAGGCCCACGTAGAAGACGTACATCAACAAATCGCCGGTCGTCATCTTGCCGGCGAGGATCGAGCGGCTGCCCTCGACCATGACCAGCACGCCGATGATTCCGGTGATCACCGCCGTGCCCGCGCTCACCGCCGAGGTACCGGTGATGGTCTTGGCGACGAGGCGAAAGAGCTTGTGCACACCGCGCGCGAACACGAGTCGCTCGCGGGGTTCGGCGGTATACACCTTCACGAGGCGCACGCCGCCGATGCTCTCCGTGAGCCGCCCGGTGACGTCGGCGTTGATGGCGCCGCGCTCGCGGAAGAGCGGGCGCAGGCGCTTGAACGCGATCGTCATCATCCCGCCGAACGCGGCGAGCACGATCAACATCGCGCTCGTCAATTTCCAGTTGACGTAGAAGAGCACCACCATCGCCATCGTCGCGGTCATGATGCTGCCGAAGAGCTGCACGAGCCCCGTGCCGACGAGGTTTCGCACCCCCTCCGCATCAGTCATGATGCGCGAGATGATGACGCCCGTTTTCGTCGAATCGAAATAAGAGGTCGGCAGCCGCAGCATGTGCGCCTGCACGCGCTTTCTCATATCCGTGATCGCGAGCTGCGCGGCGACGCCCACGACTTGCGACAGGGCGAACGACGTGATCGCCTGGATGATGGTCGCGCCGATGGCCGCCAGCGCGAGCGGCATGAGCAAATCGGTCCGGTGCTTCTGAATGACGTCGTCGATGAAGTACTTGGACGTGGCCGGCAGCACCAGTCCGCACGCGCGATTGATCAGCATCAGCACGAACCCGACCGCCAGCGATGCGCGATGCTCGCCGAGCAGCTCCCGGGCCTCTTCCCACGCGCGTGCCTTGTTGTACTTGGCCATCGGCGAAAGTTAAGGATATGATCTACGCATGCGAAACACTCTGCTGATTCCCGCGCTGGTGCTCTTGGTCGCCGCGCCCGGGCGTGCGCAAGACCCGTCCGCGCCGCCGCCGGTGATGCGCGAGTTCCGTGGGCTGTGGGTCGCCACGGTGGCGAACATCGATTGGCCGTCGAAGCCCGGCGAGAGCACGTGGGATCAGCAGCGCGAGCTGCTCGCCATTCTCGACAAGGCCGTGTCGCTCAACATGAACGCCATCGTGCTGCAGATCCGGCCGGGCGCGGACGCGTTCTACGCGTCGCCGTACGAGCCGTGGTCGCAGTTTCTCACGGGGCGGCAGGGACGCGCGCCGGAGCCGATGTGGGATCCGCTCCAGTTCGCGGTGGAGCAGGCGCACGCGCGCGGGCTCGAGCTGCACGCGTGGTTCAATCCCTACCGCGCCGCGTACACGACAGACACCGCGGCGGCGCGCACGCACATCACGCAGACGCATCCCGAGATGGTGCATCCGTACGGGCACTTCATCTGGATGGATCCCGGCGATCCGGAAGTGCGGCGGCGCGCGGTTCGAGCGATCGTGGACGTCGTGAAGCGATACGACGTCGACGGCGTGCACATCGACGACTACTTCTATCCGTATCCCGAGAACGACTCCGCCGGACATCGCATCGACTTCCCCGATTCGGCGACGTACGCGCGCTACGTGAAGCACGGCGGCACGCTGGCGAAAGACGATTGGCGGCGCCAGAACGTGAACGCGCTCGTCGAGGCGTTGTTCAAGGGCGTGCGGGCGGCAAAGCCGTGGGTCAAGGTCGGCATCAGTCCGTTCGGGATCTGGCGGCCGGGCAATCCGGCGCAGATCAAGGGCTTCGACGGCTACCAGGAGATCTACGCCGACTCGAAGCTGTGGCTCCAGAACGGCTGGCTGGATTATCTCGCGCCGCAGCTCTACTGGCCGATCCAGCCGCCCGCGCAGAGCTTCCCGGTGCTGTACGACTGGTGGCGTTCACAAAACACTAAACACCGGCACATCTGGCCGGGCGTGGCGAGCTACCGCGTGAACGGGAACGGCGCCCGCCACATCCCGGCCCAGGAGATCGTGGACGAGATCGACACCGTGCGCGCGAAGGGCGGCGACATGGGGCTCATCCACTTCAACGCTTCCGTCATGATGAAGGACCCGGACAGCCTCGATGAGAAATTACTCACACGCTACGCCGCGCCGGCATTGATCCCCGCGTCGCCGTGGCTCGGCGCCACCCCGCCGGCGAAGCCGCGCATCACGCTCGGCCGCGACCGCGCGACGGGTGATCTCGACGTGAGCCTCACGCCGGGAAAGGGCGTGAAGGTCTGGTGGTGGACGGTGCGGAGCGACAGCGCCGGCACGTGGGAGACCGAAGTGCTCCCGGGCTGGCTCAGGACGCATCGGCTGCCGAGGTCGGCGGTGTCAGAGGTGGTGGTGACCGCGGTGAGCCGCAGCGGGGTCGAGAGTCCGCCGGCCAGCCATGAGGAACGAGATCCGAGGCGCGAGTAACGAGATCCGAGACGCGAGTGTACGGCGATTGCGTTTATCACTTGCATGCGTCGTCGCGTGCTCCAGAGACTTCACACAATCGCCTTTCGAATTGCCGGGCTGGTGCTTTGCGCGTTGACGGGAGCGTGTGGCGCCGGCGTCACGGGTCCCGACTCGCCTCCGGCAGCGATTGATGCGGTCGCCAAAGTCGCGCAGGCGGCAGCGGCCGTGACCGGCCAGGACGCCACCTTCGCGAACGCGGCCGAGAAGGGACACTACGTCGGCTTCGATACGCACACATATCCGGGCACGGGCGTGATGCGGACGTGGAAGAAGACGCCGGGCTCGCCGTACTCGTGGGTTGGCTACTACCTGCCGTCGCCCTGCCACGCGGACCGGTCGTGGGTCGGCAAGCGCGACACGCTCGTCGCGATGGGGTGGGGTCTGGCGGCGGTGTACGTCGGCCAACAGACCTGGGGCAAAACGCCGCGCTCGCTCACGCCTGCGCAGCGCGACGTGCTTCGGAAGAAGTCCAATTGCGCCGCGGATCTGCTGAGCGCGGACGAAGGCGCTCGCGACGCGGACGACGCCACCGCGAAGGCATCGGGCGAGGGATTTCCGAAGGGCGCGATCGTGTTCCTCGACATCGAGCACATGGACAAGATCCCGAGCGCGATGCGCGACTATTACAAGTCATGGACGGCGCGCATGCTCGCCAGCGGCCAGTACATGCCCGGCTTCTATGCCCACGAGGCAAACGCGCAACAGATCTTCGATGACGTGCACGCTGTCTTTCAAGCCGCGGGCGACACGACGACTCCGCGCATGTGGCTCGCGGGCGGCAAGGGCTTCGACACCGGCCGCGCGCCGCAGGACGTGGGCTACGCCTTCGCGGCCGTCTGGCAAGGGGTGATCGACGTCGCGCGCTCCGTCGCGGACGTGCGCCTGCCAATCGACGTGAACGTCGCGTCGTGGAAGTCGCCGTCGGAGTCGGGGATTTAGAACGGGGAACCTGGAACGTGGAACCTGGAACGTGGAACGTGGACCGTAGTCCGTTGACGACGTTCCACGGTCCACAGCCGCCAGACTATAGCCCCCAGACTCTCTCGCCAATACATTCGCCCCGCACTCCCAACCGATGCGAGGCAATGATGAAACGACTGGGACTTCTGGCGCTGCTGGTGGCTGCGCCGGTGTTGGCACAGACGGGGGCCGAGCCGGCGGGCACGCCGGCGCCCGCGCGCGGGGCGCGGGGCCGCGGCGGCTTCGGCATGTGGCGCGGCGCGATGGACTCGGCGCGCATCCGCGAGCTGTACGTGAGCAAGAGCCCCGCCGACCTGCAGGGGTGCTCGCCGCAGGTCTGCGAGCGACAGATGGCCGACAAGCACCGCTCGGACAGCGTCTACGCGGCGAAGGCGTCCGGGAATTATGAGTTTGCGAAAGTGCACTACAAGAGCCGGGCCGACGGCCTCGAGATTCCCGCGTACGTCTTCTCGCCGGTCAACCACGGGACCGCGAAGCACGCGGCGCTCGTCTGGGTGCACGGCGGCGTGCACGGCGACTGGAACACGCTCATGTATCCGTTCGTCGTCGAGGCGGTGAAGCGCGGCTACGTGGTGATCACGCCCGACTACCGCGGCTCGACCGGCTACGGCGACGAGTGGATGAAGAAGATCGACTACGGCGGCAAGGAGATCGACGACGTCGAATCGGCGGTCGACTACCTCGCCACGCTTCCGTACGTCGACACCGCGCGCATGGGCATCATGGGATGGAGCCACGGCGGGTTCATCACGTCGCACATTCTCTTCCGCGACGACAATCCGTTCAAGGCCGGCGCGGCGATCGTGCCCGTGACGAATCTCGTATTTCGGCTCATGGATCACGGACCGTCGTACGCCCGCAACTACGCGCCCGAAGAAGGCATTCAGGGCATGCCGTTCGAGGCGAACTGCGGGCCGGCGCACGATCAGCAGTGCATCAACGAGTATCTCCAGCGCTCGCCGGTGTTTCACGCGGAGAACCTGAAGGTTCCGATGCACGTCGACGTCGCGACGAACGACTGCGACGTGTTCTTCCGCGAGGATCAGCAGATGGCGTACACGCTGATGGCGCTCAAGCCGAAGCTCGCCGAAGTGAAGGTCTACAAGGATCCGCCGTACGTCACGAGCTGGAACCCGGTGACGGAATCGCGCGCGCTCGTCGAGCATGGCAACGAGTGCGGCCACGTGTTCAGCCGGCTGGTGAACCCGACGACCCTCGAGCGCCACGACACGCCCGAGCAAGTCGATTCCTGGAATCGGACCTGGGCGTTCTTCGAGCGGAATCTGAGACGTTAGTCCGTGGACCGTGGACCGTAGTCCGTTGACCACGGTCCACGGTCCACGGTCTAAGGTCCACGCTCCATCACGCACTCCCGTCGAGTTGCCCTTGCAGGCTCGCGGGATCGACGGATCTCGATTCACCGGGCGCGAAGGTGTAGACGCGGACTTCCGTCTTGCGTGCCAGGGCCACGAAGATTCTGAGGGGCCGCGCGGATGAATTCGAAGGCATCCGTCGGTCGGCACTGTTCACGTCGGTGGCGTCGTAGACTCGCCACAGCTCGCCGAAGCGGCTTACCAGAAAGACGGACGTGAACTGCTGGATGACTCGGGGTGCGTCATCCCGTGGGGGGAGGACCGCCAACGCGGCGGCCACACTGCTCGTCGATGCCATGGTGATTGACTCCGCGGGGGATCCGTCGTCGGATCCGTTCCGGACTTGCGTGAGACTGCGAGCCGCCAATATGGGGATCGCTGGAACATTACACAACAGTCGCTCGAGTATTCATACGGACCTGCCACCGACCGGGTGTCACAGGATGTGAATTTCCTTATCACCTGCGCGCCCATGCACCGCGGTTCCGGGCAATTGAATACAGTCTAGCGCACGCGCCGTCCGCCGATCGAACCGCGGCGGTCGTCAGGCACGAACCGGCCGCGCGCGGGCATCTTCACCGCAGGCAGCGTCCGCGCATCGATCACGGTGCCTGGCGCGATGAGCCCCTCCCGGTTGAGGAGGTACGCCGTCACGGCATAAACCTGGTCCGCCGTGAGCGACCCCGGCGCGGTGAGCGGCATCGCGCGCCGGATGTAGCCGAACACCGTCGTCGCGTACGGCCAGTAATTCCCGATCGTTCGCGGGATGGCGAAGTCGCTCGCGAAATCCACGTTCCCCCTGGGCCCTCCAACCAGCTGCGGATACGCCGGCGGCTTGCCCTCGCCGCTCGCGCCATGGCAGACGGCGCAACTCGCCGCGTACACTTGCGCCCCTTGCTCGGGCGTGCCCGATCCGGCCGGTAGTCCCGCACCATCGGGCGAGACATCGATATCCTCCGCCGCGATCTCGGCGGCGCTGGGCGCGTGGCCCAAACCGAAATGCGGCGGATCCTTGTCGCCCAGGTAGTCGTCGCGCGCGTCGAGCCTGCACGCACTCGCGAGGGCGAGGGCGGCGAGCACGATCCCCTGCACGATCCCGTGCGCGATCGAGTTCCGGCTCACGTGCGGGCCTCGAACGTCACCGTTCCATCGCGCGCCACGGCCCAGGCGCGGATCGCGTTGTAGTGGTAGTCCGTTCCCGGTCCGCGCACCGCCAACAGTTCCGACATCGTCGGCTGCACGTATCCCTGATCGTCGACGGCTCGGCTCATGAGCAAACTATTATTACCGTTCCATTGCCACATGTACTCGAAGCGGACGTGCGCTTTTGCCGTGAGCGGCGAGAGCAGCGTCGCGTTCTCCCACGTGCGGCCGCCGTCGGTGCTCACGTCCACGCGGGCGATGCGTCCGCGGCCGCTCCAGGCGAGC
>Ga0068856_100008000_pt1 | contig 10321 bp, 16 predicted proteins | sample KBSCornC62_FD_66595 | JGI IMG/M metagenome (GOLD analysis project Ga0068856, IMG submission 66595) | Corn rhizosphere microbial communities from Kellogg Biological Station, Michigan, USA - KBS Corn C6-2 | ecosystem: Host-associated > Plants > Roots > Rhizosphere > Soil ... | reverse complement strand
ATATCGTAAGGTTTTAACGAACTCAGATGTATTCCTTTGTTCACCTTCAAAATACCACAAAATCAAGAAAATGCAATAGCCATTTGATGTGTTATAATAAAATCGAAGAAAATTCATTCTCTCACTATAAAATTTTTTTTATGAAGAATTATTTGTTATTTGCAGGTATATGCACAACGTTGTTTGCATGCCAGCATAAGAAACCAGGTGAGATTTATAAATGTAAAAATTTATCTAATCAAACCTTTTTTCCACTCGAAGGAACAGTGGGCACATACCGTAAGGGTCAGCACATCTATAGCGGAATTGAGGAATCGGTAGTAGATAGTATATTGCCCGGAAATCAAACTAAACAAACAATATACTTGGCCCCTATAAAGACAAGCGCTGTTGTTGAGACCAATAACGATAGCTATGATTGGGGGTTAAGGTGTGGCGATTGTGTTAAAAGTGAAGATAACGGAATCGTCCAAGTTTTCCGTATTAAAAAAAGCAATTAAAAATCAAAAAAGATTTTTTAGGGAAGACCTTCCAATGTTAGCGGCGCCTGCAATCGTAGGCGCTGTTTTTTTATTTAATTTTCAAGATATTAGAAGAGGAGAGAGGTTTTAGTCAAAACATCATATATATAACTTAATGGCTTATTTCGTAATCTAATGTCGTAAAAGATATATTGTGCGACGTTAGGTTACTTTCTAATAATAACTATATATCCCATAAGGATATTTCTTTTCTACTACCCTGTTAGGTCGTGTCGGACATTATTTTACAACCTAAGATCGTTAGGGCCTAACGATTATTTCGACTTAAGAATTTTTTTGACTGCCGTAACAGCTTTTCATTTTCAGATGCTTTTCCAATATCATCAATAAAATTTTGTATTCGTATTTTTTTTCTTTCCTCAATATATTTTTCAATTTCATCTATTCCCAACCAATGCTTTATCTTATTTTTCATTTTATTTTGATTCTAGCGACTCTAACTGTGATTTTATTTTTAATTCTTCGTACTGCAGATTTCTTTTTTCCATTTCTTTTGACCATCTAAGGTATAGTTCAATTGTATGCTTATAACCTTTTACTCCATTATTTTTTCTGTGCATGTAATAGAAGTATGATTGCTCCTCTACAAACCTACAGAACATTTCTCCTGTGGTTTCTAGTCCAATATCATTGTCGGCAACATTCCGAACGAAGGCAATTGAAAAAGCTTCCAATTTGTTAGCTATATCTATTATAGTATCTGCTGAATTTGTACCATCACCAAGAATGACTGGTACACTTAACAATTTTGTATATGAATTTTTTACTTCATCTCTTACGATACCCTTTTCATCACTTATCTCATCAATCGTATATGTGAGAGATTTTTTTGGTTTTGGAAAGAAATTAATCTCTTCCTTGCATTTTCTCAACTTTCTTGTCAATGGAACAAAATCTGAAATAATGTAAATTTCTATTTGTTTCAATGCAAGATCGATTGCATCTCTATTGTCTCGTCGGTCAATATCTTCTTTTGACACTTTTATTTGATCTAGTGCACGGTAAGCAAATAGAGCTAGAACCCATGTACCTAAAGATTCCATACCAACCCAAAAATCATTTCCGTTTATAGTGATCATACCCCAAAGTATAACAATTTACACCCAAAAAACCACATCTCTGTGGTTTTTCTGTGTACTGTTCTGTCCCCTATTAATGGTACAATTTACGTATTATTACTAACATATTTTTATGGTAAAAAACATTGATTTTAATTCACGCTATATGAAAGCTGGTGAAGCAATCGTCAAACTGTTGGATGGAATGAAAGAAAAAGGTTACAAGAAAGGAAAGTTTAAAGCAATTATGCGTATTGCTGAAGCGCAAATTAAAAACATGGAGCTAGCAGATAAAGTCTCTAGTAAGAGCAAAGAATAAGATTAACGAGTTTTTTACCAATGTTCTCGAAACATTGGTCTCCTATTCCATACTCTTACTAAAGAGTAAACTAAGAGACAGAACAGTACACAGAAAAACCGTAGAATTTCTTCTACGACTTTTCTTTATACTGTTTGGAGAGACTCAACGATTCAGACAAAAATAACGATATATTGTCCGACACTTGGTAGGGCTATTCCCTGGGTTATATAGGCAATAAAAAATGGTATCTGTTCAGAGCTGAACAAGATACCACCATTCACATAATTACCAGACAAAGGTTTAGGTTTCAATAAACCAATTACTAATTTTGATCAAAGGTCTAGTAAATAAATTTTACACACTACGGGCTCGAACGGTGTAAAAATTACTATTACATACATATTACCAAGTATAGAGTTTTAACTAAAGCAAAAAGGTGGATAACTACCCTACTTTTTTATGAAGCATGTACCAAATATCCATACTATTTATTTTGTAGTACTCTACGATGTCTTTAAATTGTTTTGACGTTAAAGCAACTTCTGTGTATGTATCTGGTCCTTCAGAAATAAAATAACGAGCAGAGAAAGCTTTATTAGTTCGCTTATCAAGTTCGATAACGTAACCTCTTTTATAGTTAACTGGATCTTCTCCAATCTCTGTATAAATTGTTAAATAAACCGTTGGCTCAACAAACACCGGCGCCATGAAATCTTTTTTAATAATCTCACCTTTTTTCTCGCGATAGAGCAAATGATGAATACAATTCAAATTGTCTTCTTTCTCACTAAATGCTTTTTTCGATAGTGGCATATGTATATAATAATATTATTTATTCACTTACGGAAGTGGAAGAGGGTCCAAGACATGCATTATACTGAGCAACTTCTGTATTGTACGTAGAAATTTTTGCTTTTGTATCAGCTACTAATTGATTGTACTCACCCACTAGCTCATTATATTTATCTACTTGTTGGTCGTGAGTCATGCCTTGATACGTGTCCCCACTATCAATTATTTGTTTCCTCGTCGCAAGATCAGCTTCTCTGTTCTTCAAATCAGCTTGAGCAGCTACGATTGATGCATGTAATGATTCATCAATGGTAGGACAAGCGCTTTGTGGCATACCGAAGTGTTGCACTGCAAGCCAGGTAAGATTGCCCTGATACATTCCTTGACCTACAGCTACCCCGATTTCCGTATATCGAGGATTCAAGATATTGGCTCGATGCCCAGGGCTTGCCATCCAAGCATCCACAAGAGCCTTGTCGCTTCCAAAGTTCCCTAGGGCTAAATTCTCTCCAATAACAATATACTGATACCCTACTTCTTGAGCCAAATTAGTAATGCCAACTCCGCTTGGAGATACATGCTCGAAGTATTGTTTATTAAACATATCTTGTAATTTAATTGCTGCAGATTGGTCAAGCTTTGCGTTTTCAGTTAATGCTCCCAAATTGCCATTCTCCGCTCTATTTTCATTTGTCAGCGTAATTACTCCTTCTTTAGTGAGCGTTCCCGATGATTGACTTGTAATGAAATTTTCAGCTGATTGAAGTGGAGTAGGAGTTACAACAACAGGAGTAGTTTTAACTGGCGTCGCTACTGACTTAGACAAAGAACTCGGTATAATTTCTTCAATTTGGGAAATAGCTGTTTGAATAGGAGCTATCTCTCCTTTTTTAGTAAAAAGCGGAGCAATATCTTTCTGTATGTATGAAGCGGCGTCCGTGTAAGCGGTTTTTATTTGATAACGAAAAATAAAAACACCGACGACTACGACACATACTATTGCAATGGTTCGAAGTAATTTCATAAAAATTATTTACACGACGAAGAGGGTGTAAATCCTGATTTCTCTGCATCTTCACTTGTAGCAAACCACATTCTATTTTTTAGAGCGATGCGTTTTGCAGAAGCACAGTCAACCGGATAATATAGCTTGCCATTTTTTGAAGCAACATAATTTCCTTGGGCAGAGGAAGGGATTGGTATAGAAGTAGTTATTGTACCTGCTGAAGCTCCTTGGCTAGGAGTAGAATCATCAACTACCGTTACATTGTCGCTCGCTATATTGAGGTCCCCTATCGACAATCGGCCTAAGCCAAAAGCACCCACCCCTACCCCAACTACTATAAAAAGATACATAATTGCCCTCTTGTCAAGAGTACTATTGCCCTTGATTTTATTTGTAATTCCCTGTATACTCATAACACTTTAAATTATAGCAAATTTTAACCATATATGGCACATAGAAAAGCCGGCGGTTCCGCCAAAAACTTAACAGATTCTAGTCCAAAGTACCTCGGTACGAAGCTTTATGCTGGAGAAATAGCCAAAGCAGGGGCTATTATCGTTCGTCAACGAGGCACTAAAATCCTTCCAGGAACAAATGTAGGTCTCGGCCGCGATCATACTCTCTTTGCTCTTAAGGAAGGTGTAGTCAAATTTGGCTCAAAAAGAAAGGCAAATTTCAACCGAACAACTAGTGTTAAAAAAGTAGTTCACGTAATCTAAACAAAAAGTAAAACACCCAGGGGTCACCTTGGGTGTTTTACTTTTACCTAACTCTTTACTTTTTATAAAGTATGTGTTATTATTACACCAACAGTTAACACAGTATCTAAGCACCTTATATTAATTAAATGAATCATGAAAACACACCGAATGCTCTTCTTTAGCCTTATGGCATGTATCTTTCTTGCTAGTTGCGACGATCAACTAATAGATCAAAGCAGTAAAGATCGTAAGATTGATAGCCTCACCCGGGTTATAGATACACTAAAATCCCACCAGGCTAAAAGGCAAAAGAAGAGGAAGGCACAACATTATGCATCATCTTCTTTACCCCTACCACTGCCCGATGGTTCCAGCAACTCTAAAAATTGCTGCTGCGACCAAAAAAAAGAGCCAACCCAGCAAACAAGCCTACCCCTGCCAACCGAATAAACCCGCAGGAAAAACACGTAAAGCCATTTGCCCTAAGTCTAACTTAGGTCAAATGGCTTTTAATTTGCCTGTTCAATTATAATTTTACACTTCCCTACCTTATTTCCTTTTTTAATACTTACCATATGCTCGCCAAGTTCTTTAACTTGACCAACAATAATTGCATGTTCATCAATATCAATATGAGAAGTATTTTTTATGGCAGTTGCTACATCACGGGCGCTCAGTGCTTTAAAAAGATGGCCCTTTTCATTAGCTTTCATTTTAATAGTGACAGTTGTGCCTTCTATTGAAGAAATAAGCGCATCGAAAGCATGGGCTTCCTCTTCCCTCTTTTTATTTGCTAAAGCTTTTTTAGCATCAAGTTTTGCTAAAGCCTGAGGCGTAGCAAGTTCAGCGAGCCCTCGAGCAATCAAAACATTTTGAGCATAACCTTCTTTAAAGTCTTTCACATCGAAACGATTGCCTACTTTTGGAACATCCGCAAGAAGTATGACTTTCATATAATTTAAGGTTTAGCTTGTAAAATCTGAACAGCCTTATCCATTTGTGGATCTTTACCAGCGTTATATTCTGCAACAGTGAATGGAACCACTACGTCAGGAGTAAGTCCATGTTCTGAGATAGAAATACCATTTGGGGTTAACCATCGAGCAACCGTTACCTTAAGAGAAGTATCAGCAGTAATAGGAACAAGTTCTTGAACGGAGCCCTTACCAAATGTTTGAGTTCCCACAAGTGTTGCAATATGATGTTCTTGAAGAGCGCCTGAAAGAATTTCTGCTGCAGATGCCGAGCCTCCATCTACCAACACAACCATTTGAAGTTTATCGTCAAAGAGTTTTGGACCAGTACTTTTATATACATCAGGTGCTTTATTTGAACCATAATCTTCACTCACAATGGTCTGACCTGGATCAATAAACCATGATCCAATATTTACTGCAGCACTCAGATACCCACCAGGATTACCACGCATATCAATGATTAGTTTGTGAGAACCTGATCCAATAAATTTTTTTAATTCATTACCAAATAATTGAGCTGAGTCTTGAGAGAAACTGTAGAAGTGAATGACATATATTCCATCAGGGCGTAGTTCGCTATCAACTACAGGGATACTGATCGTATCTCGAACAATTTTAAAATCACGTGTTGTTTGTTCACTGCCACGAAGAACAGTTAAATCAACAGTTGTGCCTTTCTGTCCCCGAATTAAACTAATAGCCGCATCAGAACTCATATTAGTAGTATCTTTCCCATCAATTTTAAGAATCTTATCACCTGTTTTAAGTCCTGCTTTATCAGCTGGCGTACCTTTCATAGGAGAAATTACCGTCAGAACATTATCTTTAACATCGATTTCAGCTCCAATACCACCAAAGGAAGCTGTAATTTGATCGTTAAATAGTTCATTTTGCTGTGGTGGAAAGAAAACAGTATACGGATCCCCCAAAGAGGCTGCTAAGCCTTGAGCCGCTCCCCAAACTCGATCTTGATCGGTAACTTTGTTTGCGTAAATAGACTTTGCATTGAGTGTATTCCACACCTTCCAGAAGGGATCAAAATCAGCATCTGTTTCAACTTCTGGCTCTTTGTGAATGACAGCAAGAACTTTATCGATTTCCGGACGATGAGCATAACCTACATAGGTTCCCACAACAAATACGATGGCAAGAAGAAGGATAGAAATAGCTGCATATAAAATTGTTCTAAGATTTTTCTTACTGATTGAAATTTTTTTCATTAGATTTTATTATCGCAGAATTAGTGATTAGGATCAAGCTCGAAAGCGCTTGGAGTATATTTATTTGCTGGATCCCACATAAGCCATGAAGTAAGACCTTGGTCATAGGTTGCTTTTGTTTGGTCTTTAACCATAGCGGCTGTATACACTGCCCCCAGATTGAAATCTTGCAACCATGGTCTAATCTTATTAACATCCCCATTAATAGCTTTTGTTTTCTTAATGGCTCCAGCCAATGCGCGAGTAATAACTTGGGATGGATATTGAGCTGGGTTCTTGTAATTGTCGTACCCAGGAGCGTAATGGGATGGATAGATCATTGGATCAAGATAATCAAAGTATGGATATGCTTTTTCCCACACTTGACCAATACCCATGTCGTCGCTTGCTTCAGTGGTTAGACCAAATAAATCAGCAGACATAGGAATATCATCAGGGCTTTTTACATTAGTATTGAGATACTTGAAAAAATCTTCAAGATTATCTGATCGAGTTTTACCTGGCGCCAGACGATAATCAATATCTTTTAAATTCCCATCTGAAGGGTATCGAATATAGTCAAAATTAATTTCATCGAATCCATCAGCATATGCTTCGTGGGCAATCGATACAATGTATGGGTAGACATCTTTATTGGCAGGGTCAAGATAGGTTAAACCTTTTTGATCTTTCCATGGAGTGCCATCACTTTTTTTAGTAATAGCCCATTGTGGTCGAGCTTTGGTCATGTAAGGATCTTGAAAAACAGCCACCCGACCAATAACATAAATATTTTTCTGATGTAATTCATTTATGAGTCCACGAATATCGGGAATACGTTTCTCAACACTTCCATATGAAGCAAGTGTTGGATCATTAACAGGAAAACTAATGCGTCCTGTTGAATCTTTTACATCAATGACTACAGCATTAAGTTCAGTATCATCAACCATCTTAATAAGTGGATCGCGATATTTTGGAACTCCTGCAACCCATGAAGATAGATAGATTGCTTTTACAGGAGTGGGTGTTTTTATATGGGTCACCGGAATTTGCGCTTCACTTGCGTCGGTCGAGGTTGTTGATACAGGGACACCCGGCGCTTGAGTAGTTTGGGTAGAATCTACAGAAGTTGCAGGTAATGCTGTATACGCAACACTTTTATATACTCCTATGGGATGGACAAAATAGACAAATGCTCCCAAGCTAACGAGGATGAGGGTGGCAAGAAGCCATATGATTCTCTTACGAGGAGATGCCATGCTATTCTTCAGAACTAATATTATCTATAAATGTTTTACTGTCAGTTTGATTTTTTTTCTGTCGGGCTTGAGCTTCTATGTAAAAAAGATAAGAAAGATATATAAGAGCAAGGCCACTAAGTAGAAAAAATATCTCTCTCCATAGATTAGGAAATCCCAAAAAAGGCAGTATGGCAACCCATACCCCAAGAATACATAAGGTTCGTTCTTTTCTCATATGATGATTATAGCTTATTTATCACAATCAGCAACTCTTACTGTGAATCCACAATAACAACAAATTCCCCTTTTTGTTTTTGAGGATTCTCATTAAAATAGCTTAAAGTTTCACTTGGTTTTCCACGAACAAATTCCTCAAATTGTTTCGTAAGCTCGCGACCAATAACGACATGCGCTTCCCCGCAATAGCTTTCCAATGAAGCAAGCGTTTTTAAAATACGATGAGTTGATTCATAAAACACGACTACTTCCTTTGACTCGGCAATTTCCTTAAACAAAGTTTCTCTCCCCTTTTTGTGGGGCAAGAAACCTAAGAAACGAAAACCTGCTGTAGATATCCCACTTGCTGACAATGCAGTAATTAAAGCACTTGGACCAGGAACAGGCACGATGGTTGCTTTGTCACCAAAAGTTTCTTGAACATGTTGAACAAGCAATACACCAGGGTCAGAGATACACGGAGTACCAGCGTCTGAAACCAGAGCTAGATTTTGACCGCGAGCAAGCATTCCAATGATAGCAGATTCTTTACCACTTGTTGTATGAGCATGGTAACTTATTGTTTTTGTAGTGATATTGTATTTTGTTAACAACTTTCTAGTTGTTCGAGTATCCTCACACAAAATACAATCAACTTCGCCCAAAATTCGGAGCGCGCGCAATGTTATATCTTCAAGATTACCGATTGGAGTTGCAACAATATAGAGCGTACCAATTCCTTCGCTCATATTTTAGAAAGGAAAGCCGTTGACGAGCATCAAAAGAGCACCGATCAATGCAAGGTTTTTAAGAAAACCAACATAGTCATTCATTCGATGCATTGGGTCTTTTGTTTTCCAAAAAGAATGCATGATAAAAGTAGTTGGTACCATAAATACAAGAAGAAGTGTTGCTGATTCACCTACATATGAACCAAGTAAGATTCCTAGACCACCAACAATGAGCATAATACCCGTGAAAACAACTGCAAGACGAGAAGATGGAACACCTTTGCTTTTAGCATACCCACTGAGGGTTTTTTCACTCATGAAGTGATTAAGACCAGAATAAAGAAAGTATGCACCGAAAATAATGCGCCCTAAATTAACAATTGCCATAAATACATGTTGATTTACTAATAATGCTTTTATTATACCACATGCTGAGATTTGTTTTTAATATTGTGTCGAACCACCTCATCAAGAGATTCATCATTAAAAAGATTAGATATTGCTCCAGCAACCATGGGCACGGTAGAAAGAACGATGAATTTGTCAGGGTACTTCCCTATTTCTTTATTTGGAATTGAGTCAGTGATCACAATTTTTTCGAATTCAGATTGAGCTAATTTTTCAACAGCATCTTTTGAGAAAATTCCATGTGTTGCAATGAGAAGGAGTCTCTTGGCTCCTTCTTGTTTAAACTTAGCGGCACTGGCAATTGCAGTCCCACCCGTATCAATAATATCATCATAAACAACCACATTCTTTCCTTGGACATCTCCAATCACATTGAGTTTATCAACGCTTACTTTTGCTCCGTCACGATTCTTATGAATAAGGGCAAGCAGCAATCCCATTGACTCAGAAGCGGTATCGGTTTGTTTAGCAGCTCCAATGTCAGGGCCGGCCATAACGGTCGTATCATCAACTAAATTTTCTTTTTCTAAGTATTCCGCAAATACCCGAAACGGCACAATATTTTCACAAATTGTTTTATCGAAGAAACCGACAATCTGAGGAGCATGCAAATGTAACGTGACAACAAATTGAATACCGACATTTTCTAGCATTGTAGCGACCACTTTTGATGAAATTGGGCACCGTTTTGGGCGTTGAGTTGCTTTGTCGTCTTCTTTTCGATCTTTGCGAGCGTAGGGAAAAGAAAGTTGAATAAGGTTGACTGACTTTGCTCGAGCTCGAAAAAGAGCGTCTGCAAGCAGAAGCGTCTCCATAAGATTGTCGTTGGCTTGGCCTGTTAATGAAGTCTGAATAATAAAAACATCAAGACCTGCAACTGTCTCGCAAATCTTGATATCTATTTCACCGTTGGCAAATGTTTTAATATCGCGCTCGATTAAGCGTGTATCGAGAATTCGAGCAACAGCTTCGGCATATGCTGGGTGCGTACTTCCAGCAATAATACCTGGCTTGAGATGTTTTCCATTCATATCTCACAAGATACTACGCAGAAGACAAAGAGTCAACGTTATATCCCCTCGATTAAACGAATGATAAGAAGAATCACTGCAGCAATAAGAAGAATGTGAATGAACCATCCGAGGG
>Ga0068856_100007999_pt1 | contig 10321 bp, 5 predicted proteins | sample KBSCornC62_FD_66595 | JGI IMG/M metagenome (GOLD analysis project Ga0068856, IMG submission 66595) | Corn rhizosphere microbial communities from Kellogg Biological Station, Michigan, USA - KBS Corn C6-2 | ecosystem: Host-associated > Plants > Roots > Rhizosphere > Soil ... | reverse complement strand
AGGACATGGAATTTCTTTCGCGAGTCGAGCACGCGGGCGGTTCCCTTGCCGATGCCCAGAGCTCGTCGCACGAGGGCGGAAGCTTCCTCGAGATTCGATGATCCCAGCTCCCCGACGAGGACATCGATCGTATGCTCTCGGAAGCGCTCGAGGCGCTGGAAATTCTCGACCGGAACGAGCCGCCCATCCACCAGCAGGGAGGTAAATCCATGGCGTTCGGCCCAGCGTGCGACCTCGGTATGAAAGCCCTTTCGAGCCTTTACGAGGGGAGCGAAGATCTGAGCGCGGCCCTTTCGTGCAAGCTTCTCGACCTGTGTGGTGATGGCGGCCGTGGTCTGCGTCACCACGGGGACATGGCAGTCGGGGCAGTATTGCGTGCCCAGTTTCGAGAAGAGCAGGCGGAGGAAGTGATAGGTCTCGGTGACGGTCGCCACGGTGGATTTGCCGCCGCCGCGAGTGACGCGTTGCTCGATGGCCACGCTGGGCGGAAGTCCCTCGATCGAGTCCACCTCCGGCTTCTCGAGTTGCTCGACGAACTGACGCGCATACGGCGACATGCTGTCGAGGAATCGGCGCTGTCCCTCGGCGAAGAGGATGTCGAAGGCGAGGGTCGATTTCCCCGATCCGCTCATCCCGGTGACGACGACGATGCAATCTCGCGGGATCTCCAGCGAGATGTCCTTGAGATTGTGCTCTCGCGCCCCCCGAATGCGGATCGCATTGGGTGCCGCCGGGCGATCGACCTTCCGTACGCGGTAATCCATCGGCATCTCGGCGATGCGGTCGCGCTCGCGGGAACTGCCATCCAGCAAGGGGGCGAGGAATCGTCCGGTATGAGAAGCGGAGACCTTTGCAACGTCCTCGGGAGTGCCTTCTGCGACGAGGTGACCGCCGTGCTCGCCGGCCTCAGGGCCGAGATCCAGCAACCAATCTGCGCATTTGATCACTTCGAGGTTGTGCTCGATCACGACGAGGCTGTTGCCATCGTCCACAAGCCGCTGAAATACCCCGAGGAGCTGGGCGACGTCGTCGATATGAAGGCCGGTCGTCGGTTCGTCGAAGATCAGGAGGGCGCCTTTTCCTCGCTTTTCGACGAGGTGATTCACGAGCTTGAGGCGCTGGGACTCCCCGCCCGAGAGCACATTGAGAGGCTGCCCGAGACGCAGATAATCCAGGCCGACATCGGCCATCAGTCGCAGCGGGCGGGTGATCTCGCTGTGGCGTTCCTTACCCTCGAAGAACTCGATGGCCTCCCGCACCGTCATCTCGAGGACATCGGCGACGGATTTTCCATCGATCGTGACTTTCAGGATCGGAGTCTGGTAGCGGCGGCCTTCGCATTCCGGGCAGCGCAGGAACAGATCGCTCAGGAATTGCATCTCGACTTTCTCGAAGCCGAGGCCGGCGCACCGCTCGCATCGTCCATTACCGGAGTTGAACGAGAAGGATCCCGGAGTAAAGCCAGCCGAGACGGCGTCGTCCGTCGCCGCGAAAAGTGCGCGAATGCCATCGAATGCCCCTATGTACACCGCGGGGGTGGATCGCGGGCTGCGCGCCAGCGGCGCCTGATCGACCATCACGATCTCCTCGATCTCCTCGCCGCCATCGATGGACGCGATCTTTCCAGCCGACTCGAAATCATCGCCCGCGTCGCCGACCAGGTTCCGGTACAGCACGCTGTGGACGAGCGTGGATTTCCCCGAGCCGGAGACTCCCGTCACGCAGCAAAAGACTCCGAGAGGGATACGCACGTCCAGTGCACGGATATTGTGATGTTCAATACCCTCGAGCGTGATGAACTCGGTCGCGACGCGGCGCTTCTCCGGAATCGGTATCGATTTCTCGCCACGCAGATAAGCGGCAGTGAGTGAATCCGCTCCCGTTCGGATGCCGGCTTCCTCGGTCGCCGGAAGCGCGAGGACTTCTGCCAGGGGACCGCTGAATGTGAGGCAGCCGCCTCGATCGCCTCGGCCAGGGCCGATGTCCACGAGGTGGTCGGCAGCGCGAATCACGGCTTCCTCATGCTCGACCACAAGCAGGGTATTCCCCTTGTCCCGCAGGGCATGCATTACCTCGATCAGGCGGGCCGTGTCGCGGGGATGCAGTCCGACGCTCGGCTCGTCCATGACGAAAAGGGCATTCACCAGGGAGGCGCCGAGACATGTGGTGAGATTCACACGCTCGATCTCGCCGCCGCTGAGCGTGCGCGTGGGCCGGTCGAGAGAGAGATAGGAAAGCCCGACTGCTTCGAGATAGCGCAGACGGGAGCGAAGCTGCTCGCGCAGGAGCTCCGCACTCGGATCGCCCGTGGGGATTTCGGCTTTATCGAAAATATCGATCAAGCGGCCCACCGGCAGTGCGGCGAGTTCCGGCAGCGTAAGATGCGCAGGCTCCACTCGATAGTTGAGCGTCTCGGGCTGAAAGCGGCCGCCATGGCAGGCAGGACATGGCTGATAGCTGCGGTACCGCGAGAGCAGCACGCGGATGTGCATCTTGTAAGTGCGCGCCTCGAGCCAGTCGAAATAGCCCTTTATCCCATACCAGCCGCCGGTCTGCCAAAGCTCCTCGGCGCTCGTGTCCACGCGGGTATCTCCCTCGATCACCCATTTGCGATCGCGCTCCGGAAGGTCGCGGAAGGGCAGGTACACGTCGATTTCCTCGCGTCGGGCGGCCTTCATGAGGTCGTCCTGACATTCGCGCGAATGTCCGCTTTGGAATGGTTTGATCGCGCCATCGGCCAGGCTGAGTCCGGGATTGGGAATCACCCGTCCGTAATCGATCCCGATGATGCGGCCGAATCCCTTGCAACTCGGGCATGCCCCCAGTGGGCTATTGAAGGAGAACAAGCCTGGCGAGGGCTGCCGGATGGAAATATCGCAATGCGCGCAGTGCCAGCCACTCGAGTAGGGAACGGCGGCCGTCTTTTCGTCGGCTTTCTGCACCGAGACCTTTCCCTGCCCGAGGCGCAGAGCGGTTTCGATCGCCTCGCTCAGCCGGGAGCGATTTGCGGGAAGCACCTGCAGGCGGTCCTGGACCACGTAAACGATGCCGGGCAGGGCGCGGCGGGTAGGGGGCTCGTCCGTGCGCACGACCTCTCCGTAAAGCAGGATGCGGAGGAAACCCTGCTGCTGGAGAAAGGCATAAAAATCTGTGGGGTCTGTCTTCGGTGGGACAGGTATTCCGAAGGTGACGAGGACTTGTTCGTCCGCAAAGTCCCGCAATACCTGCGCGACGATGGACTGCGTCGTCTCGGGGCGCACTGGTCGGCCGCACTCGGGACAACTCGCCTTCGATGCGCGGGCGAAGAAAAGCTTCAGGTAATCATTGATCTCCGTGATCGTCCCGACGGTCGATCGCGTGGAACGCACGTGGTTTGCCTGTTCGATGGCGATCGCCGGAGGGATGCCCTCGATGGCATCAGCCTTGGGCTTGTCCATGCGATCGAGGAACTGCCGGGTGTAGGGGCTGAACGTCTCCACGTATCGCCGCTGCCCTTCGGCATAGATCGTGTCGAATGCCAGACTGGATTTTCCGCTCCCGCTTGGACCGGTCACGACGATCAGGCTGCCGAGCGGCAGATCCAGATCGACTCCTTTGAGGTTATTTTGGCGGGCGCCGCGAATGCGGATGAAATTGGACACGCCCTACGGTACGACAGAGATCAAGTTGTCGAGGGCTCTTCGTCGACCTGACGCAGATTTTCTGTGCGCATGAGCACGCGTTGGCGCATCACTTTGCCGGCCTTGAACTTGACGGTTGCCCGGGCGGGGATGGCGACATCGGCCTCGGGTTTGTTTGGATTTCGGCCGATGCGGGGCTTTGTCAGCCGCACCTCGAAGACGCCAAAATTGCGAAGCTCCACGTTGTGCCCTTCGGCCAACGCGTCTGTAATGTAGTCGAGCGTCTTCTGAACAACCTCAGTTACGTCTTGTTGGACCAAACCGGTTTCGTTGCTGATTCGGACGACCAAATCCCTTTTCGTCAGATTTCCCATAGCCTGCAATGTACCGGTGTGAGAAAGCAGAAATCGGACCGTCCGACAAACTCATTTCTCGTTTCTTCCCATTTGCGCAAGAATTTGACGCAGAGCTTTTAGCGGGCTGGCGAATTTTCTGTCGATTTCGGAGATTTGGAGCCCGAGGCGGGCGGTCCAGTTTTGGTCGCCGATTGCGCCGGGAACGTTGAAACGGTCCTCGGTGCCGAGGATGTCCGTGATCATCGGGATAGCGAGCCAGGAGTTGGTATTCATCAAGCCCCGCATGGTGATGGCATGAATTTCGGCGTCGAAAGGACGAGCCCTCTCCAGAGGCGATTCTCCGCAGAAGGCCAGGATCGCATTCATTTCCTCCAGAGCCTGCGTGGCAGCGGCGGCATCGTCCGAGCAGGCAATGTGGAACCAATCATTCCAGAAGGAGTGGACGGGCGCATGGTCATGTGTGGCATACGTGGCCAGCGAGAGGCGCGGGTAGTCTGCACCCGGTGTGAGATCGCCGTTTGGCTCGCGCTCCCATTGCGGGATTTTGAAGCCAGGAATCTCGAGCGACTCCAGTGTGGGCCGCACGTAGGGAGGTACTGTGCCGAGGTCTTCGGCGATAAGAGAGGGAGAGTGGATCTCCTCCAGCATGATTTTGAAGAGCACCTCGCCATGGATGCGGTTGCGCTCCTGATTCTCGGCTGTCGAGTCATCGCGGGGCACAAAACCCGGCAGGCGTCCGTCGGTGAGGGCCTTGGCTTCCGCCTCGGTGAGATCAGCGAAAGTCGCATTTTGCTCTGGGCGCCAAGGGAAACTGTAGATTCGGAAGAAGCCCAAGGCGTGATCCACGCGAATGATGTCGAACATCCGGGACATGGCCCGAAGCCGGCGCCGCCACCAAGCGAAGTTATCCCGCGACATCGCATACCAGTCGTAAAGCGGGAATCCCCAGTTTTGCCCCCACTTCTCCGTAAATGGGTCGGATTTGAATGTTTTCTCCGGAGGGGCGCCGCAGGATCGGGTCAGATCGAAGACGTGCGGCTCGCTCCACACATCGCAGCTATGAATGCTCACGCCTACGGGGACGTCGCCCATCAACGAAATGCCGATCTCCTCGCAATGGGCGCGGACTGCCTCCCATTGGGAAAAAGCGATCCACTGGACGTAGCGGTGGAAATCGACGAGGCGTTCGAGATTCTCCTGCTCATCGCCGGATAAGGTGTTTCGCCACACTCGAGCGACGGCCAGGGACTGCTGTTCCGTGGGCCATTCGGTGAAGACTTCGCTGCCATCGTGAAGTGTGACGAGCGCGCGGTACAGGGCGTAGGCTTCGAGCCAGTTCGCCTGCCGGCGGATGAAATCGTGGAACGCGCGGGTGCGATCTTCGTCTGCTTCCGTGCAGAACGTCTCGTAGGCAGCCTCGAGGAGCAGAGCCTTGAGCTTCCGTACCTGGCCATAACGCACGGGGCCGGCGCACATCTCGTCGAGATCGAACTCCCTGGTGACACGCTTGTAGTCGCGCTTGCGCAAATCGGGCAACTCATCGGGAAAGGTCGCGATGGTCGATGGGTCCAGCGCCATCGAGCTGATTATATTGTAAGGACTATTATCCAGGCCGGGCTCGTTGATGGGCAGAATCTGGAGCACGCGAAGCCCGAGGGACGCCGCCCAATCGGCCAGCTCCCGCAGCGCGAGGGTGTCTCCTATGCCGAGGTCCTGAGAGCCGCGCAGGGCGAATACAGGGGCGAGGACTCCGGCGACGCGTTGTTCGGGACTGGGATATGACACGAAACGGCTTCCTAACCCCCGGGGGGCGGTGTGTCACGTCGAGACAGATACAAATGCGAAATTCGCGTGAATTTGATTTGCGCCAAAGCGTCCGTGCGTGGATATCCAATTTCCCATCCCAAGATGTCGAAATCCTCTCATCTCATCGTGCAACCGGACGATGGCGTCGCTCCGGTGATCGCCCTGATTCGCCGCGCGCAACGTACGCTTTTCATCAAGCAATTCACTTTTACTCAGCCTGAGATCCAGCAGGCCGTGATCGAGCGCTCCAAGGCGGGTGTCGATGTGAGGGTAATGCTCAATCCGAAGCGATCCTCGGGCAGCCGCGCAAACGACGAGACATTCGAACTCTTTCAAAAAGCTGGTGTGCCGGTCAAATGGGCCAGTTCGCATTTCGTGGTTACGCATGAGAAGTCGATCGTGGTGGACGGCTCCATCGCCCTCATTGCCACCTTCAACCTTTGTGAGAAGTATTTCACCCAGACGCGGGATTACGGCGTGATCATTCACGATCCCGCGCAAGTCGCCCAGGTCGCCGAGGGATTCCATGCGGACTGGGAGGAGCGCGTCTGGCATCCGGGGAGTCACACAGGCCTGCTATGGAGCAACCACAACTCGCGCCAGATGATGTCCGATTTCATCGACGGCGCCGAGGAGACCCTCGATATCCAGCATCCGAAATTCGTGGATGCCACGATCACGGAGCGCATCGCGGCCGCGGTCCAGCGAGGCGTGAAGGTACGCGTGCTCTGCGGCGGGAAGCACGGCATCAGCGACTGGGATATCCTCGATACGTTTTCCTCACTGCGCATCCTGCATTACGTGGGGGCGAAGGTTCACAAGCAGAAGAATCTTCGGCTGCACGCGAAGCTCCTTCTTGCCGACGGTCGCCACGCGCTGGTCGGCTCGATGAATATCGACCGGAGCGCATTCGATCTGCGGAGAGAGCTGGGAACGACGATCACCGATCCCGGCATCATCGAGAACCTCTCCGAGGTCTTCGAGGCCGACTGGGAACTCTCGCATAAGTACGATCCGCCGGAGCCCCTGCGCGCATTCCACCATGTGGAGGACGATTTTCCACACGATCCGGATCTGCACCACGAGTGACGGAGAATTTTTGGCTCGGTTGGATGGTCCAGTTCGCCTTTCCTGTGATCATTGGTTGAAGCGAGCGACCCGGTAGGCGCTTGGCGTGAGGCCCGTGCGCTTCTGGAAGGTAAATCGCATGTTCTGCATGCTGCCGAAGCCGGCGAGCGAGACGATCGCCTTGAGCGGCAGATCGGTCTCGCGCAGGAGGCGCTCGGCACGCGAGAAACGGCACTGCACGATCTCATCGAGCACACTGCGACCGGTGACTTCCCTGAAGCGGCGTTCCAGCGTGCGCCGGGACATGCCGACGTGCTCAGCCACGTCTGAGACGGCGAGGGCGGCGTGACCGCGCGTCCAGATGTAATCGACCACTGCATCGGCGGCGGGATCTTCACCTCGGCGCGGAGGTTTCGGACGGCGAGGAAGGGGATGGGCGGGCACCGCCGAGCTTAAGACTCCCAAGCCCAGGAGGGAGATCCCGAGGGAGTTGAAAGCGGGCTCGCGGTGCGCCTCGTCGAGGAGGCGGTCCATAGCCAGCTCGACCGAGGCGAAATCGCCGGGATGCGACATCGGAGTGGAGGCGCAGAGCTGACCTTGCTCGAGGAGGCGATGCGCGAACTCCCCGTTGAAATGCATCCATTTTTCCTCCCAGCCAGTCTGCGGGTCGGGCCGGTACCGGTGCCAGATGCCGGGTAAGAGAAAGATCGCGGAGCCCGGGGCAAGCGCGAGCCTCCCTGTCCCTCGCGACTCGAAGACGCCACCGCCGCGGGTGACGATCATAAGCGAAAACTCCGGAAGCACGCGGCCGTCCTCCCAACGGAAATCATACAGCGAGGGGTGCGTTGCGGGTGGATAGGGGGCGCCTGGCGGTACTATGCTGCGCCCGACGCTGGTCACATAAAATCCGCTGCGTAGCAGCGTATCATCGATGGGCAGGTAATGGTGGAAGACCGCAGTGGGCAGGGATTCTGAGGCCATGTGGATGGCGGGATATGAGCAAGGAATGCCGAAGTCTCGGCGATTGCAAGACCGAGATTAATCTAAAATAGAGAGGACGGGATAGGAATAGCGAGTGTGTGATGGCGCAATTTGTGACTGTGTGTCGATGGCGCCGGCTCTTGAGATCCATAGAGTGAGGGGTTTCCCTTCTCATGGATCCCAATCCATTTTTCGGCGTTTTTCTTCACTGGCTCGGCGGCCTGGCCTCCGGGAGCTTTTACGTACCCTATAGGGGGGTGAAGAAATGGTCGTGGGAGACCTACTGGCTCATCGGTGGATTTTTTTCCTGGATCATCTGTCCATGGTTGCTGGCAGGACTCATGACACACGACCTTCTCGGAGTGCTGCGCGAGCAGTCGCCGGGCACACTCTGGTGGACATATTTCTTTGGGGCGCTCTGGGGATTCGGGGGCCTCACTTTTGGGCTTACGATGCGCTATCTCGGTATGTCACTGGGCATGGGAGTGGCGCTTGGATATTGCGCGGCGTTTGGCACGCTGCTGCCGCCGATTTTCAAACTCATTGTTCCCTCTGTCCCCGTCGCCGAGACGATTCTACAAATTGCAGCGACAACTCCGGGCCGCGTGACTCTCGCAGGGGTGGCCATCTGTCTGCTGGGCATTGGCGTGGCGGCGTTGGCCGGTCTGGCCAAGGAGCGCGAGATGCCCGAGGCGGAGAAAAGGAAAACGGTAGCGGAGTTCAATTTTCCCAAAGGGATTCTGGTCGCGACATTCTCGGGGGTGATGAGCGCGTGTTTTGCGTTCGGCCTCACTGCGGGGAATCCCATTGGCGCCTCGTCGCTGGCCGCGGGAACGCCCGCGATCTGGACTGGGCTGCCCAAGCTCGTCGTCGTCCTCCTCGGGGGATTCACGGTGAATTTCGTATGGTGCGTATTTCTGAATGTGAAGAACCGCAGTGGCGGCGAGTACTTCCGCTCCGAAGGGCGGCGATCTGCGCCCGATAGGGAAATCATCATCGAGACGGCAATCGACGCACCGGGCGAGGAGATGGCGAAGCACATCCCGGCCGGCGGCAAACGCAGCGGTGCCGGGCATGTGCCCATACTTGCGAATTACCTATTCTCCGCTCTGGCTGGCGCCATTTGGTACCTCCAATTCTTTTTTTACACCATGGGGGAGACCCAGATGGGCCGCTTCGGCTTCGCGAGCTGGACGCTCCACATGGCCAGCATCATTATTTTCAGTACTCTCTGGGGCTGGTACTTCCACGAATGGAAAGGCGCCAGCCGCAAGACACATCGCCTCATCGCTGCCGGCATCGCCTTGCTCGTCCTTTCGACCATCGTGATCGGTGCGGGCACCTGGCTGAAGGGCGGTCACTGAATCTTTTGTATCCATGAGCACTCCCTATTCATTTGCGCAGGAGGCCTATTCCGCGCATGGCGTGGACACCGAGATCGCATTGCAGCGATTGGCCGGAATCTCCATCTCGTTACATTGCTGGCAGGGTGACGACGTTGGCGGGTTCGAAGACGAATGGGAAGCGCTGGGGGATGGGCTGGCCGTCACGGGAAGCTACCCGGGGAAGGCGCGTACGATCGAAGAGCTTCGCGACGATCTGGCGAAGGCATATTCGTTGATCCCGGGTTCACATAGGTTGAATCTCCATGCCTGCTACGCCGACTTCGGGGGAGGGAGGAAGGCGGACCGCGACGCCTTGGGTGTCGAGCACTTCCAGAGCTGGATCGACTGGGCGAGAGAGGGAGGCCACGGGCTCGACTTCAATCCCACATTTTTTGCGCATCCACGGGTGACGGATGGATGCACGCTCACGCATCGCGATCCCGGTGTGCGGGAATTCTGGATTGCGCATGGCGCGGCCTGCCGCCGCATCGGCGCTGCAATGGGTCGCCAGCTTGGCTCGCCCACTGTGACGAACGTCTGGATTCCGGATGGGTCGAAGGACCTGCCCGTGGATCGCAAGGGGCCGCGCGAGCGCCTGGAAGCCTCCCTCGACGCCATCTTTAGCGAGCCACTTGATGCGGCGCACCATCGCGATGCCGTGGAGTCCAAGCTCTTTGGTATCGGCTCGGAGTGCTACGTAGCTGGGTCCCACGAGTTCTACATGGGCTACGCAGTCACCCGGCAAAAGCTTCTCTGCCTCGACGCGGGCCACTTCCATCCCACGGAGAGTCTGTCGGATAAGATATCCTCGGTACTTCAGTTCGTCCCGGAGCTGTTGCTCCACGTCAGTCGGGGCGTGCGTTGGGATAGCGATCACGTCGTGCTGCTCGACGATCCGACTCGGGCCATCATGGAGGAGCTCGTGCGAGGCGATTTCCTGGGAAGGACACACATCGGCCTGGATTTCTTCGACGCCAGCATCAACCGCGTGGCTGCCTGGGTGATCGGGACGCGGAGCACACTCAAGGCTCTCCTTGTCGCGCTGCTCGAGCCGACCGCGAAGCTCCGCGATCTGGAGGCTGCCGGGGACTTCACCGGACGCCTG
>Ga0068856_100007996_pt1 | contig 10325 bp, 9 predicted proteins | sample KBSCornC62_FD_66595 | JGI IMG/M metagenome (GOLD analysis project Ga0068856, IMG submission 66595) | Corn rhizosphere microbial communities from Kellogg Biological Station, Michigan, USA - KBS Corn C6-2 | ecosystem: Host-associated > Plants > Roots > Rhizosphere > Soil ... | reverse complement strand
GCGCGCGCAGAAAGCGCACGACGAGCTCGCGGCGTTACCGGAGCTCAAAACGCGGCACATCGACATGCGCAATCTCGACAGCGAAGTGCGCATGGTCATGCAGCTGTTCAACGACGCTTGGAGCGAGAACTGGGGCTTCGTTCCGTTCACGGAAAAGGAGCTGTCGAAGCTTGCCGCGGATCTCAAGCTGATCGCCATTCCCGAGCTCACGTACATCGCGGAAATCAACGGCGAACCGGCGGCGTTTGCGATCGCCCTCCCCAACATCAACGAGCTGATCCGTGACATGAAGGGCAAATTGGGCCCGCTGGAGCTTGGCAAACTGCTCTGGCGGCTCAAAGTGAAAGGTCCCAAGACGGCGCGCTTGGCCCTGCTCGGAATTTCGAAGAAGTTTCGCGGCCAGCGCAAATACGCAGGCCTCAGCATCTATCTCTACTCCAAGTTGAATGAGTCCGGACAAAAGCTCGGCATCGAGTGGGGCGAGCTCAGCTGGACGCTCGAAGACAACGGGCCCGTGAACGTCGGGATCAAGTTCATGGGCGGCAAAATCTACAAGAAGTATCGCATTTACGAGAAAGACACATGACCATCCTCGTCACCGGCGGCTCGGGCTTTCTCGGTTCACACATCATCGAACAGCTCTCGCAGAGCGGGCGCGCGGTGCGCGCGCTCGTGCGGCGCTCGAGCGACACCAAGTTCTTGCGGACCCTGAGCAACGTCGAGCTGTTCGACGGCGCGATCGACGATCGCGACAGCCTGGCGCGCGCGGTCGAGGGCGTGGACGCCGTCGTGCACTCGGCGGGCTTGGTCAAGGCGCGCAGCTTGGACGAGTTCATGCGCGTGAACGCGCGCGGCACGGAGTATTTGCTCGAAGCGTGCTTGCCTCACAAAGACGCGCTCAAGCGCTTCGTGTTGGTCTCGAGCATCGCCGTCGGTGGGCCGAGCGACGCGCACGGTAACCCAGTGCCGCTCGACCAAGCGCCGCGCCCCGTGACCGACTACGGGCGCAGTAAGCTTGCCGCCGAGCGCGCCGCGCTCGCCAAAAAGGACGAGCTGAAGATCACCGTAATCCGCCCGCCCGCGATTTACGGCCCGCGCGACCGCGAGATTTTGGCCTTTTTCAAATCGATCAAGCTCGGGGTTTTGCCGCTGCTCGGCTCGCCCCAAAGCAAGCTCAGCATGACGTTCGGGCCGGATTGCGCGCGGGCCTGCATTCGCGCGATCGACGCCGACGTACCGAGCGGCAGCGTCTTCGCGGTCGACGACGGCGCCGTGCACACCATGGCCGAGCTGATTCAGGAAGCGGAATCGGCGCTCGGCAAGCGCGCGTTTTTGCGGATTCCGTTGCCGCGCCGCGTGGTCGAAGGCGCGGCGTTCATGAGCGAAGCCTACGGTCGCGCGCGGAACCGCGCCGTCATGCTCACGCGTGACAAGTGCAACGAGCTCTTCGATCAATGGGTGTGCGACAGCTCGAGCGCGCAGCGCGCGTTGGATTGGACGCCGAGCGTGACCTTCTCGCAGGGTGTCCAGCGCACGGTCGATTGGTATCGCGAAGCCGGCTGGCTCTGAGCATGTTCGAGCGACTGGCACTCGCGGCGTTCCTCTGGTTCGGGATCCACGCCTTCGTCGCCGGTTCGGGGCTGCGCTGGGTGCTCGTGAAGCGCCTGGGTGAGGCCGCGTTCCGCGGCGTGTTTGCGCTGTTGTCGCTCGCGTCGTTGCTATTTTTGATCCAAGCCTATCGCAAGGCGCCGTTTTACCCGTTGTGGTTCGCGCCCAAGGCCATTCATTGGCTGCCGCTCGCGATCATGCCGCTCGCGCTGGTGTTGCTCGTCGGCGCCTTCAGCGTGCCGAACCCCACCGCGGCCGGCGCGGAAAAGGTGCTGCAGCGAACCGACGCCGCGCGTGGCGTGCTGCGCATCACCCGCCATCCATTCCTGTGGGGCGTCGCGCTGTGGTCGGCCGCGCACCTCTTGGTCGCGGGCCACGTCGCCGCGATCTTGTTCTTCGGCTCGCTGTGCGCGACGGCCTTGCGCGGCACGAGCAGCATCGACGACAAACGGCGTCACACGAATCGCGCCGAATTCTCGCGCTATGCGGAAGTGACGTCGAACGTGCCGTTCGCGGCCGTCGTGCTCGGCAAAAATCGCCTGGTTTGGTCGGAGCTGTGGGTCCCGGCACTGATCGCGGCGCTACTCGTGCTCGTGATCTTGCGCCTGCATTTGCGGGCGTTTGGCGTCTCGCCCTACGGCTGAGGCGGGCTCAGCGCGCCACGCGATAAAACGTGGCGCCCGCCACCGACAGCGGCGTGGGCGCGTTCTTCAACGCGCGCCCGAGCGCCTCGATGGCTTCGGTATCGACGTACAGGCCGGCACCCCACGCGGTTTCGTCGTCCTCGTCGTTCGGATGAGTCGCGGTTTCGGCGTACAAGGCGCGGCGCAAGGGCTCGCTGGGCAGCGACGCCGAGTGCCAGGTCACGCCCGAGACGCTCGCGGGCGGCGCTTCGCTCGTTTCCGAAAACCAACGCCCGCCGTGACTGAGCACGCCCACGCTCGTCAGCTCGAGAGCGGTGAGGCGCGCGCGCACGAGCTTGATCCAGCCGATCGGATCCTCTTTTTGTTCGCCGTCGGCGAACTCCAAATACACGGCGTGGCCGAGCTCCCGAACGAGCACGTTCTCCGCCAATGGAAACGACTCCACGCAGCTCCGGACGGCAGCGCGGAATTGCTCGAAGCGCGCGGCAAACTCCGCGGCTTCGAGCGTGTACTCGTCGTCCTCGATCGCGTAATAGCCGATCAGCACGCCAAAGGCGTTTTCGTCGCTGAGTGTCATGTCGAGCCGCTCAGCGCGAACGCGCTGCCCAAATCGCCGATAGTGCGGCGCGCGCCTTGTTGCGCGTTTCCTTGGCCTCGAGCTCCGGCACGCTGTCGGCGACCACGCCCGCGCCAGCCGTGACCTCGAACCTGCCGTCTTGCATCACGACCGTGCGGATCGCGATCGCCAAATCCAGGCTCGTGCCACTCGTGACGTAGCCGATCGCGCCGCCGTAAGCGCCACGGGGCCGAAGCTCGAGCTCGCGAATGATTTGCATCGCCCGCACCTTGGGCGCGCCGCTGAGGGTACCCGCGGGGAAGGTCGCGCGGATCACGTCCCAGGGGCTCATGTTCGCGGCCAGCTCGCCCTCGACCTCGCTCGTGATGTGCATCACGTGGCTGTATTTCTCGACGCTCATGTGCAGCGGCACGCGCACCGTACCCGGCTTCGACACGCGCCCCACGTCGTTGCGCGCCAGGTCGATGAGCATGACGTGCTCGGCGCGCTCTTTCGGGTCGTTCAACATCTCGTCGGCGAACGCTTGATCTTCTTCCGGCGTGCGCCCGCGCCGGCGCGTGCCGGCGATTGGACGCAGTGTGATGCGCTTGTTTTCGACGCGCACCAGCGTCTCCGGGCTCGCCCCCGCGATCGCCACCGCGGACGCGCCGTCTCGCTCGGGCAACTCCAAGAGATACATGTACGGCGCGGGCGATAGCACGCGCATGGCCCGATAAACGTCGAATGGATCCGCGCCGCCGGTGGGCGTCGAGAACGTGCGCGCCGGCACGATTTGAAACGCGTCCCCCGCGCGAATGTACTCCTTCGCGCGCTCGACCGCGCGTCCGTACTCCGCGTCGCTCATGTTCACGTCGACGTCGGGCGGCAGTGCGTGCGGATCGGGCGGCGCGATCATGCGGAGCGGCGCGGCCTGGAGCAGATCGTGCTCGGCCCGCTCGACCTCGGCCGGATCTTGGGCGGCGATCACCGCCGTGTGCGTCAGGTTGTCGAACACCACGACCGTCGCGTCGGCAATCATCCGCGCGATCGGCCGCTTTCGCCCGAGCAGCTCGGGCCAGGGCTCGACCTTGGTCACGAAGTGCACCATGTCGTAGGTCAAAAGACCGACACAGGCCGTGGCAAAGCGGGTCGCCGTATCCGCTTCGTCGCTGCCCCCAGCCGGCGCCAGCTGCGACAGCCGAGTGAACGGATCCACGCCGGGTTCGCCGTACACGACGTGCTGCGACTTGGGGCGATAACCGAGGATCGAATAGCGCCCCCAACGCTCGCCGGGCACCACGCTTTCGAGCAAGAACGAGCCGCCTTCCGAACGCGTGCGGAGGGCCTGGTAAGCACCGACTGGAGTGATGCCGTCGACGACGAGGGTTTTCTTGAACATGGGCAGCGTGCGGCCGGGTGGCAAAAGCCGGGACCGGGCGGTCTCCTCGGTTTATCAAACCTAGCCCCGGGCGAGAGAAAATTCGGAAATTCGCCGAGAACCCGCGGGGCCGAGCCAGGTTGACGCGGAAATTTCCGACGGCCCATGCTAACCGGGGTGCGATGCACGTGCGGTTTGGGCGAGGATTGTCGGTGGCTGCGCTTTTTTTGCTGAGCGCTTCGAGCGCCTGCAAGAGCGAAAGTGAGCGCAAGCTCACCGACACGGAGGGCCGGACGTTTACGGCCAAGTGCGAGCGGAGCGGCGCGTGCACGCTCAGCCAAACGTCCGGGGCCCAGCGCAAGGACGGCAAGACCGCGCAGTCGTTGCTGCTCACGGGACGCGTGATCGGGATCTGCGATGTCGAGCCGGGGCAACCGCCGGGTCCGCCCTCCGATTGCCGCGCGCTCGTCTGTCAAAATGACGGCGATTGTCCGCCGAATCACGGGCTCAAAGACGGACGCTGCCTGAACGCGCTGTGCACGGATGCCGCACAGCCCCTAGTCGCAACCGATTCGGTGATGCTGTGCTTGGCCGGATCCGGGCTCGGACGGGAGCAGCCGAGTCAGGTGGAGCGCTTCGCGCTGGGGCTCAATTGCGGCTCGCCCTGCAAAGTGCCGGCCCCCTGCCGACAACCCTGAAATCGCCGTGCGCCTGGCGCGCTACAAGATCGAGTCAGTGGGTCGTCGGGTGGGCGCGTTCGGGAGCGTCCATTCGAGCGTGAGCGGGTCTTCTTCGAAGCAGAAGCCGGCCACGCACGGCGGCTTGGGCTTGGCCGGAAAACAGCGCCCGTCCGCGCAGCGCACGGTCGTATACGTGAAGTCGCACGCGACCACGTACTCGCGCACTTTGGGCGTTTGCCGATTCAACGCAAACTCCATCTCGGTCTGTGGGCAGTGCAAATTGCGCGCGGCCACCGCCAGCAGCGCCGGACGTTCGGCGTGAGCGCCGCACGCGGCAAGGACCCAGCACAAGCAGCCACTCAGCACCGCACCCCGAAGGCTCGACATGCAGCTCCGACACCGCGCCCGCGTGACTCCTTGGCCAAAACCGCGAAGCGTCCGCCTTTGGCGTGCGAATCTCCGGCTCTCCCGGCCCGGCGTGCGCGCCGGAACGAGCTGGCTAGAATCCCCAGGCTTTCTCCGCTAGCGTGGCGGCCGCTCATGACTGAATCTTCCGTGCTCGAGCCGAGCATCGCACTGGCGGCCTACGCCGAACCGCTGGCGTCGAATCGGCGGGTCTTGGTCTTCGGCAGTGCCGTCGGCGCGCTCTCTTTGCAGCTGCTCGAGCGCGGGGCTCGCACCGTGCACGTGTGTGACGCCGACCCGGTGCGCGTGGCGGAAGCCACGGCCCGCAATCGCTCGACGCAAATCACGTTTTCGGCCCTCGCCGACAGTGATCTCTCGGTTCGAGACGGCGCGTTCGAAGTGGCGGTGATCGAGAATTTGGGCGCGTTCAACGCGCTCTCGATCCTGAAGAAAGCGCACCGCGCGCTCGCGCCGCGCGGCGTCGCGGTGGTCGCGTGCCCGAATCCGGAAGCCTCGTTCCCGCTGTTGCGCGCGAGTCATCCCGCCGCGACCGCGCTCGACTATTACGCGCTTTACGACGCGGTCGCGGCCGAGTTCGAGCACGTGCGCATGCTCGGCCAAACTCCGTTCGTCGGCTACGCGATCGCCGATTTCTCTGCCTCGGGCGAGCCAGAGCCGGCGCTCGATACGAGCTTCGTCCCGGGCGGCGCCGAAGAGCCGGATTTGTTCATCGCCTTGGCCGCCGGGCACGAGGTGCGGCTCGACGAGTTCGCCGTCATTCAGCTGCCGACCAAGCAATTGCTGGCCAGTGTCGAGCGACCGAAGCGCGCCGAACGAATCGAAGCCACGCCCGCCCCGAAGGTCGACACACGCGAACTCGCGCGGCTCAAGACCTGGTCCGCCGAGCTCGAGGCGCGCGCCAGCACCGCCGATGAGCGAGCCGACCACGCCGAGGCCGAGCTCGAGGAGCTACGCGGCAAAATTTCGGCTCTGGAGAGCGAGCGGCAAGCCGAGCAGAGCCGGCACGAACAAGAGCTCGGTAAGCTGCGAGCGGAGCTGAACGCGAAACAAACCGAGTTGAACGCGAAGCAAACCGAGCTCGGCGCAAGGCAGGCAGAGCTGAGCGCAAAGCAAGCGGAGCTCGGCACGAAGCAGAGTGAGCTTACGAAGACGCGCAATGAGCTCGCCGAACGCGAGCGGCAACTGCAAGAGCGCGCGAACGAGGACGCCAAAGGCGAGCTCACCGAATTCGAACGACAGCTCGCCGAGCGCGGCGCCGAGGTGCGGCGTTTGGAACAAGAGCTTCGAACCGCCGAGCGCACCGGGCGAGAGCTGGTCCGCGAGCTCGGACGCCGGCGCACCGAGCAGGCCGCCGAAGGCAACGCCGAGCTCGAGCGAGCGCTGGCCGAGCGCGAGGCCGATCTCCAGGCCGCGGCTTGGACGATCGAAAGTCTCTCACTGCGCCTCGAGCTGGCCGGCAAATCCGGCGATCCGCAGCCGAGCGAAGCAGAAACCGCCGCGCTCGACGCCGAAGCGCGTTGACAGGCGAGCCCGAAGCCTTACCTTGCCGACCAGGTTCTCGGGCCGGCGACATCCAGCATGAGTGAAAAGCGCGACTATTACGTGGTTCTGAGTGTCTCCCGCGAGGCCACCGACGACGACATCAAGAAGGCCTACCGGCAGTGCGCGCTCAAGCACCACCCGGATCGCAATCCCGGTGACAAGGCGGCGGAAGAGAAGTTCAAGGAGGCGACAGAGGCCTACAGTGTGCTGTCGGATCCCGAGAAGCGCGCCGCCTACGATCGCTTCGGACACGCGGGCCTGAACGGCGGCGCGGGCTTCGATTTCAACGGCGCCGGGATGGGCGACATCCTGAGCCACTTCCAAGACATGTTCTCCGATTTTTTCGGAGGCTTCGGCGGAGCCCAAGGCGGCGGTGGGCGGCGCAAGCGCGGCCCCGAGCGCGGCCAAGACGTGCGCGTCGAGGCCGTGATCTCGCTGAAAGATGCGCTCACCGGCGGCAAGCACGAGATCACCGTCAGCGGCGCCGCGCCCTGCGAAGAGTGTCAGGGCTCTGGCGCAGAGCCGGGCACGAGCTCGGAAACGTGCAGCCAATGCCGCGGCTCCGGCCAAGTCACGGCTCAGCGCGGCTTCATCATGTTCTCGAGCCCGTGCGCGCGCTGCCGCGGCACCGGGCAATACGTGTCCACGCCCTGCAAAGCATGCCGCGGCGCCGGCGCGGTCGAGCGCCAACGCAAAGTGCTGGTCGCGATTCCGGGCGGAATCGATTCGGGGCAGCGCTTGCGCGTGCCGCGGCAAGGCATGCCCGGTCCGAACAATTTACCGCCTGGCGATCTGTACGTCGACATCGAGGTCGAGGCCGATCCGCGCTTCGAGCGTCAGGGCGCCGATCTCGGCACGCGTGCCAGCGTCTCGTTTGCGGAGGCCGCGCTCGGCAGCAAGCTCGAGATCAAAATGCCCGACGACACGACGGTGACGGCGGAGGTCCAACCGGGCACGCAACCAAACAGTGTGCTCGTCGTGCGCGGCCAAGGCATGCCGCGGCTCGATCGTCACGGACGCGGCGATCTGCACGTCGCGATTGACGTGCGGGTGCCGACCAAGCTCAGCAAGCAAGCCAAGAAGCTGCTCCGTGAGTTGGACGCCGAGCTCGGCGGCAGTGACGCCGCGCGCGGTTCTGCCGCAGACGCGTGAGCTGATATCCGCTCGCGTCGGAGTTTTCCGCGCAGGGGCGCGTGAGCCGCGCGAAAGCCAAGGAAATTGCCTCTCTGCGGCGCACACGGGCTACTAACCAGGGGTCGGAATCGGCTCGATCCGCCGATCGCAGGAGGCCCCTCATGCAGGCACGATACTCGGTAGGGCTCGGTTGGTGCGCGGCGGCGCTCGCGCTCGGTTGCTCCAGCTCGGATGCGCCATCACGCCTCGAAAACGGCGGCGCGAGCAACGCCGGCGGAAGCTCCGGCGCGCTCGGTAGCTCGGGTGCGAGCGCGGGCGCGTCCAACGGCGGAGCCGCCGGCAGTCACACGGACCCGAGCGGAGCCGGCGCTGGACCGAGCAGCGGCGGAACGTCGAACGCCCCAGGCGGCGCGAGCGGAGCGCCGCCCGCGAGCGGCGGCAGCCCGACCGTCGGCGGAGCCGCCAATGGCGGCGCGGGACCGAGCGCCGGCGCAGGCGGCGGCACGCCGCCACTCTCGTCTTGCCCCGCGCCGCCCGCGGGCGCACCGGACAACGCGATCAAAGCGCTGAACGCGGTGAACACGATTCGCCTGGCGATGGGCGTCGAGTGCGCGACGTTGCAGCTCACGCTCGATAAATCCGCGCAAGCGCATTGCGATTTTTACGCCGCGAACACCGGCAACGCGATGTGCGAAAGCGACTCGATCAGCCCGCACAGCGAAGTCGCGGGCTGCACCGGTTTCACCGGTGCCGATCCGGGCGCGCGCATCAAGGCCGCGGGCTACTCGGGCAACGGCTGGTCGGAGGTCATGGCCTTCAACGACGATCCGAACAAGGCCGTGACTCAATGGGTCAACAGCGTGTGGCATCGCACGCCGCTGCTCAGCCCGTGGTGGGACGACATGGGCTACGGCAACGCCGCCAAATGCGACGTCATCGATCAAGGCCCGGGCAAACAAATGCCCGGGACGACCAGCGCGATGTACCCGTACGCGGGCCAAACCGGCGTCGCCCGCAGCTTCAACGGCGCCCAAGAAGGCCCCACGCCGCCCGCGCCGCCCACGGGCTGGCCGAGCGGGCTGCCAATCACGCTGTACGTAAAACAAGCCACGACCGTGAGCCACAGCATTGAAGTCATGGGCTCCGGCACGCCGCTAGCTCACCAGTGGATCGACTACAAGCAATCCAACAACGACTCGAGCCAGTTGATCCTGTACGCGGACAAACCGCTCACCGCGAACACGACCTATCACGTGACCATCGCCGTCACGATCTCCGGCACCCCCAAGACCTTCGACTGGACCTTCACTACGGGCTCCTAATTTTTTGATGGTCACACGCCACGCCGCGGGTCGGCAAAGCCTTCGGCGGCGCGTACGAGGAGGAGAATTCACCACCGAGCCGCAGAGAGCGCGGAGATCGCCGAGCGAGATTTTTGGGATCGAGCATGCAGCTGCAGCGCGGTCGCGCGCCTGCTTCCGTCACCCAAAAGCAGGCAAGTTCCGGCAACCGGAATCTGTAACCCATGTCCGTCAAAACGTGGGCGATCCACCAACTCGCGCCCCGCGACGCATCTCGATCTTGGCAATCGCCGCCCTATGCCGTACTAAAACCCCCGATCCCCCCTCTGTGTCCTCTGTGATCTCTGCGGCTCGGTGGTGAATCTCCCTCTCCTTCTCCCACCGCAACACGACGCCGAAGGCTCGGACGCGCTGGGCCCGGATCGCGTGACCATCAAAAACAGGATCGATCGCAATGGGCGGTTACGGGAGGCGCGTGGCGAGGCGTTGGAGCTCGCTTTGGGTGCGTTCGAGCGGGTCGCTTTGGTTCGCGTCTTGGCACAAGAAGCGTTCGAGTTCGGGTAGCGCGGCGACGGTTTGATCGAGCCGTTCGTCGGCGCCTTTTTCGTACGCGCCGAGCGTGATCAGATCGCGTTTTTGCTCGTACAGGGCGAGCGCGCTGCGGACGCGGCGAGCGGCTTGCACGTGCGCCGCGGGCACGACCTGATCCATCACCCGCGAGAGTGATGAGACGGCGTCGACCGCCGGATAGTGGCCGCGCGCGGCGATTTGTCGTTCGAGCACGATGTGACCGTCGAGGATGCCCCGTACCTCATCGGCGATCGGCTCGTCCATGTCGCCGCCTTCGACGAGCACGGTGTAAATCGCGGTGATCGCGCCGAGCTCGCCCTGTCCGCTGCGCTCGAGCAGGCGCGGCAAGATCGTGAACACGCTCGGTGGATAGCCGCGGCGCGCGGGCGGCTCCCCCGCGGCGAGCCCAATTTCGCGCTGCGCACGCGCCACGCGCGTGACCGAATCGACGAGCAGCATCACGTGTTTGCCGCTGTCACGAAAGAA
>Ga0068856_100007987_pt1 | contig 10333 bp, 12 predicted proteins | sample KBSCornC62_FD_66595 | JGI IMG/M metagenome (GOLD analysis project Ga0068856, IMG submission 66595) | Corn rhizosphere microbial communities from Kellogg Biological Station, Michigan, USA - KBS Corn C6-2 | ecosystem: Host-associated > Plants > Roots > Rhizosphere > Soil ... | reverse complement strand
AGCGAGGCCGAGAGCAGCGCTTGCTTTTTGGCCATGCCGACCGAGTTGTCGACTACGAACAAGACGTCGAGCTTGTTCGCTTGCACTTGCGGCCCCACCGGAGCGAGCGCTGGCTCACCACCGGCACCTCCGCCAACGGCTGCCGCGCCACCGCTGCCGCCTACGACGGGTGCGCTGCCGCCTGCATCGTCACCGCCACTGCCCCCTGGAGACACGTCGCTGCCTGCGTTGCCCCCGAATCCGGAGCCGGCGCTGGCCATGCTGCCCCCGGATCCGCCGCTACCGACTCCGTCACCCAACACCGTCGTTCCGCTACACGCACAAGCGAGCGCGGAAACCCCCGTCAACGTCAACCAAGCACCGAATTTCATCGTGTCCTCCTGGCATGCAATCCCCGGCCAGAGTGAAGTCGATCACCAAATCGCAAATCGCGATTGGCGCGCCGACTATTTGTCGAGGCCGAGCACCGCGCGAGCCCGCGCTGCGTGCGGGCTCGTCGGGTAGACGAGCAGGATGCGACGCGCGACGGCCTCCGCGCTCGAGCGATCACCCTTCAGCGTGTAGGCCTCGAGCCGCAGATAGAGCGCTTCGGGCAGCATGCGCGGCTCACGAAAGCGCGTTTCGTATCCATTCAGCAGTTCGAGGGTGCGCGGAGCATCGCCCGCGCCGAGCGCTTGACGGGCATTGTCGAGCGCCGTCACTTCCGCCGAAAGCGAGCTCGCCGCGCGCTCCGCTGAAGGCTCGAGAGCGGCGGGCGCCGGCGCCGGCGCGGCCGGCGGTGGCGTCACTTCAACCGGGGGCGGCGCCGGAATTTCGCGCAATTCGTCGCCAACGTTCGGCTGGCGAGGAAGAACCTTCGGGGCTGCGCGCGTAAGTCCGACAGAAGACGGCGATGCGACCGGAGCGGACTTGAGCGCGCCACTCACACCGTAGACCGCAGAGCTTGCCACGGTGCCAGTGAGCGCACCGACCGCGAGCCATTTCGCGACCACAATCAAGGTCGAAGAGGCGACGCCCTTCGCAGCCCCAGCGGCAGCCGTACCCGTTGCGGCCGCGCTTGCGCTGGCCGAACCACCCGCAAGCGCGCCGACTGCAGGCGTGCCGGAGGCACTCGCCGCCGTCGCGGCGCTACTCGCCGCCGCCGCGCTGGTCGTGGAGAGCACGCCGGCTACCCCGACCGCGACGAGTGTGCGGCGCAGCGCCGCCGCCTGCGGCTCTTCTTCACGACCCGCGGAGATCAAGCTCTTTAGCAGATCAGTGCCCTCGTCATCGAGCAGCCGAATCGGATCGTCGGTCATGGGCCTTGTCTTCCGAATTTTCGGCGCGCCTCGATGCGAGCCACCCGGGCGGAGAAATCATCGCGCGCACGGCGCAGGCGTGAGGCAACGGTGCCGATCGGCGTACCGACGACCTCGGCGATCTCAGCGCTCGTCAATTGCTCGATCTCGTACAGCACGAACACCACGCGCAGCTCGAGCGGCATTTCCTCGAGCAGGGCGTCGAGCAGCTCGCGCGCGCGGTGGCGCTCGACGAGCTCGTCGGCCGCGGGCGCGAGATCCGGCTGCTCGTCGAGCTCGACTCCGAAATCCTCGCGCTTGCGGGCGCGCCCGCGGCGGATGCGCGAGCCCACGTGCAGCGCCGTACTGAACAAAAATGCCCGTTCGCTGCCCGGGCGAATGTCCCCGATGCGTTGAGAGGCGGCGATGAACACCTGCTGAGCGGCGTCGTCGGCGTCGCTCTCCGGCACCCCGGTCCGGCGCAAGAGCCGCCAAACGAAGCCGAATTGCTCCTCAATCAAGCGTGCCAAACGCGGCTCGACCAGGGCCGCGGGCTTTGCTCCGGCCTCAGAAAGCGGCGTTGCCACGACTCCGAGTCCTATCACTTCTCCCCCCTATCCCCGGCACAATCTGAATCGATCACGGAAAACGCAGGCCCACACCGGCCTTTGCACCGACGCCCACAGCCGGCGCCTGAAACACGTCCACGGTCGGATTATTGACTACGAAATGCCGGCGAACGAGTGGAACCGCGAGCTCACCGTCCAAACCGAGCACGAAATGTCCCGCGATTTCCCAGCTCAGCCGCGCGAGGGCAACACCGGCGGCCCAGAATGGGGCGGAGCTCGTCTTCCGGACGAGCTCACTGCCGCTCGCGCGTGCGCTCAGCACGCCAGCGTCGAACGCGGCACACGGCGAAATCATCACCTGCCGCGCCGCCGCGAACGCGAGCGGACAAAAATCGAGACGCAGCCAATCGGTAGCGAAGTGGGCCTCGGCTCCGTTGCGTACGAGCTTCGTCTGCCGCGCGTCGAAGCCCGACAACCTGAGCGACCCACCGTGCTCACGCGAGCCGAGCTCGGCAAAGCCACCGAACATCGGCGTCACGCTGGGCGAAACCCAATTGAGCACGCCCGCGTTCAGTCCGAACTGCCAGCGCAAGTGAAGCGGCGTGGGTTCGGGCGAGCGCTCGCGTGTGGCTCGGCTCACGGCCGGCGCGGATGCGGCTTCTTTTTTGGTGGGGGCACTCGGTGCGGCGAGCGGCGGCGACGGTGACGACGCTTGTTCGCGCGCCACCGTTTGCGCGACGCGATCGTCGATCGAAAGCGCCATGATCAGCGCCAGGCTCGACACCACTTCATCACAGGTGGCACCCGTGACACTCCGCCGCGCGCTCGATCCATCGACGTCGATGAACTCGATTTCGCCCGAAAAGCCAGCGCCATGCTCGGGCTCGCTCAGCCGCACGTCGAAGGTGCGCGCAAGCTCACCCGGATCCGCGAAGCGGCCGTGCTCGGTGCGGGACCGCACACGGGCGACGAAGACTTGTTCGTCGGGGCACGAAGCGGGTGCGACGTACGCGACGCGCACGGCCTCTTCTTCGGCCGATGCGGTGACAGAAACGAACAGCGAGGCCCAAACGAGCGGCAACGCCGCCCAGCGCGGAAAACGAATCACCCGACCGAGCACGTGCGAAAGCTCGCGCGAACGCGCGCGTCACGCAAGGCCTCAGGCCGCTTCGGGCACGCGCACAGGCTCGGCCAAGGCCTCGGCGAGCAAGCGACGGCCGCGAAACAGCCGGCTCATCACCGTGCCCACCGGAACTGCGAGCTCGGTCGCGGCGTCTTTGTAGCTGCGCTCCTCCAAATCCACGAGCCGAACGACGGCGGAGAACTGGGTCGGCAGTGCGTCGAGCGCGCGCGATACGGGTCGCATCAGCGACTGACGCAGCGGCGGCGCGTCGGGCTGCGTCCATGCGCACGGATCGCTTGCGAGCGCGCCGAGCGCGCGCCGCTCGCGCGCTGATTTACGGCAGCGCGTGATGAACACGCTAAACAAGATCTGCTGCAGCCAGCCGCGCAGATTCGTGCCCTGCTCGTAGCCCGACTCGAAGCACAGGGCGCGGAGCACGGTGTCCTGCACGAGATCGCTCGCGTCGGTCTTGCGCTTACACAGCGAAAGCGCGCGTGCATTCAAGCCGGGCAAGAGCGCCGGCAATTTCTCGCGCAGCTCCGCGGCGAATGCTGAGGATGGGCGTTCGGTGACTCGTAGCTCTGACATCGTAGCCTCCACGAGCAGCGCGTATCGCAAGCCGCGTGCCAGCCCCAAAACGGCCATTCTCAGTCGTTTTCCCGCGGATAACGCGGGCCCAGGTACGCGCCCCGCGTGTCAAACTGGCATCAGGCTCGAAGTCGCTGTCAGCGCGACAAACTTCGTGATCCGGCCTCGGCGCGGAGCTCGCCCAAAGCGTGCGGCACTTCATCCGCAATTTCATGAGCCAATACGCCGCGATCCACGCCGCGGCCCGAGCGACGCTCTCCGGCAACGCCGTGCACGTATGCCGCCGAATAGGCCGCGCGCCGCCCATCCAACTGAGTGCCGAAGCCTGCCAAGATGCCAGTCAGCACGTCACCCGAGCCGCCCGTCGCGAGCACGCCCGAACCGGTGGCGTTGATCGCTACTCGCTCCTCCGGGGCTCCGATCAGCGTACGATGCCCCTTGAGCAACACGGTTGCGCCCGTGAGCGCCACCGCGCGAGCGAGCGTACCGAAGCGATCGGCTTCGACCGCTTCTGCCGTACTGCCGACGAGGCGGGCCATTTCGCCGGAATGCGGCGTGAGCACGAGCTCGCCAAGGGCGCCCTTCAGCTCCGCGGCCCGACCCGCAAAGTGCGTGATCGCGTCGGCGTCGACCACCTTCGTCTTTCGAACGCGCAGCACGACGTGCTCGACGATGCGGCGCGCGGTGTCGTCCAGACCGAGGCCCGGCCCGATCGCCACCGAATCGGCGCGTTCGAGCAAGCGATCGAGCGATGATTCGAGATCGGCCGGATCGATGCGCGCCGTCATCGCCTCCAGCACTCGTTGATCGAGCAATGCCGCGGTCTCGGGTAGCGCCGCGATCGTGACCAAGCCGGCGCCTGCGCGCAGCGCGCCGCGAGCCACGAGCAGCGCCGCGCCGATGTGCCCGGGAGAGCCTGCGATGATCGTGACGCGCCCAGCGGAACCCTTGTGCGTCGTCACACTGCGTGGCGTGAGCGCCGCCCGCACGTCGCTCGCTTCGACCAGCTCCGCGCTGTAGCCGATGTGAGCGAGAGACGTGCTGGGCACGCCGATGTCGACGGTGTGCAGCTTGCCCGCATGCAGCAAGCCCGATGGCGTCAATAAGCCGAGCTTCGGGTGCCCGAAGGTGATCGTGGTGTCCGCGCGCACGGCGATGCCGAGCACCGCGCCGGTATCGCAGTCGATGCCGGAAGGCGTGTCGAGCGCAAAGCGCGGACATGGCGCGCCATTGATGAACTCGATCGCGTACCGGAGAAATCCAGTGATCTCGCGATCGAGACCGGTGCCGAACACGGCGTCCACCACTGCCCGCGCGCCCTCCAGCGCGCTGCCGAGCAGACTCAACTGGTGCGGACTCAGCTCCAGCACGCTGCCACCCAGGCCTACGAACGAGCGATAGTTGCTCAGCGCGTCACCCGTGAGGCGCTCCGACTTTACGAGCAAGTAGACGCGCGGATCGGCGCCCAACGTGAGCAAGCGCCGGGCGACGACGAAGCCATCTCCGCCGTTGTTGCCCGCCCCGCAGACCACCGCCACCCGCGCGCGGCTTCCCTGCCCCAGGCCGAGCTCACGGGCGATCACGTCCGCGGCACCGCGGCCCGCGTTTTCCATCAGCAGCAAGCTCGGGATCTCGCACGTTTGACTGGCGTGGGCGTCGAACTGACGCGTCTCAGCGCGCGATAGCACCGGGATCATGCGCCCATCATACTCGAGAACGCGCGCTATTCGCTATCGAGCGCGACGACCGCAGCCGCCACACCTGCATCGTGCGTGATCGAGACCAAAATACGCCGCACGCCCAGGCGATCGGCGTGTGCGCGCGCGGGCCCGAGGTACTCGAGAGACGGCGCGCCACGCGCGTTGGAGCGCACCTCGATCGTGTGCCAGAGCACGTCTTTCGGACCGCCGAGCGCCTTCGCCCCTGCTTCTTTGGCCGCGAAGCGACCGGCCAGAGCCGTCGCGCGGTCAGGGCGTTCGCGCAAGTCGGCTCGCTCGTTCTCGGTCAGGATGCGCTGCCAAAAGCGCTCTCCGAAGCGCTCGAGAGAAGCACGAATGCGCTCCACCGAGGCGACGTCGATGCCCAAACCGAGCAGCATGCTCGGACTCAGCTCCGCGCGGGCGCACGGCGCGACACGCCGCGATCGATCGCGGTACGCAAATCGCGCACGGCGCGATCGAGGCCGATCAAGACCGCATCCGCTATCACCGAGTGACCGATATTGAGCTCGACCACCTGCGGAAGCGCGGCAATGTCGAGCACGTTGAAGCGCGTGAGGCCGTGCCCGGCCGCAACTTCGAGCCCGAGGCCGTGGGCCAGGTGGCACGCGCGCTTCAGGCGCTGGAGCTCCTGAGCGCGAGCTTCACCCTGCTTGTGACAGTATTCGCCCGTGTGAAATTCGACCTGGCTCGCGCCGAGTTCACGGGACAGCCGCACGTGCTCTTCGTCCGGCGCGATGAACAGGCTCAGCTTGATCTTCTTGGTCAGGCACATGGCGCTGACCTTTTCGATCGCGCCTCGCGCGACGACCACGTCGAGGCCGCCCTCGGTCGTGAGCTCGGCGCGGCGTTCGGGCACGAGTGTCACGACGGATGGCTCGACGCGCTCGGCGATGCCGCGCATCTCGTCGGTGGCGGCCATCTCGAGATTGAGCATGGTGGTGAGCGCCGTGCGCAGGCGCACGATGTCGTCGTCTTTGATGTGCCGGCGATCTTCGCGCAAATGGGCGGTGATGCCGTCCGCGCCGGCGAGCTCGCAAATGGCCGCGGCCGCGACCGGATCGGGGTAGACGGTGCCGCGTGCGTTGCGGATCGTGGCGACGTGATCGATGTTGATGTGAAGTCGAATCATGGGGAAGAGCCGCCGTCGCCGCGCGGAGGAGGCGCGCTCGGCTTGATGTCTTTACAACAGCGGAAGCCCAGGTGGTAGTTGCGGTGGCTGTCCTCCGCGCGAATTGGCCCCGCGTGCCAGGCCAGGCCGCGCCAGCGACAGTCGTCGGGGTGCACGGCTTCGGTCGCGAAAATGAACCAGCTGCCCTTCATCTCGGTTTGACCGACGCCTCCATTTTTGCCGAGCTGCTCGGCCGTGAGCGGCAAATTCATGTGCTCGGCCGCGTTACCATGCTGGTCGTACACGCCGAAGGAGCTGACGCACTCGGGAAATGCGCCGGCGGGATAGGTGTTGGAGCCGCAAATGCCCCAGTCGGGCGTGTAACACTCCTTGCTCTTGTGGCTCATCGTGCCGCACTTGCGCTGGTCCGCCTTTGGGCCGTAGGCCCAGACGAGCTCGCGCGTCTTGTTGTGCAAGTATTCCTGCATCAAGCGCCGCTCGCCGAAGGTGTAATCGACGTCGGGCGTGTGCAGCGCTCCAGCACACGCGCCTTCCCACTCGTGCGCGTCGCACAGGCGCTTGCCCTCGGCCTCGCACAGCTCCGCCGCCTGACTCGAGCGCACCCAGACCACCGGGTATTCGCAGGGAATGTTGGGGAACTCGAACTGATCGATGCAGACGCTGGCGTTATCCGCACTCTCACCCTTACCGGGGTCGAAAATCGGCACCATGTTCGACGCGCCACAGCGGGGATCGGCGGGGTGCTCAGCGGCGTGCTCTGCGCGGATGGCGCGGCACTCCGCGCGCGTCATCGGATGCTTGGTGATCGCGGGATCGCCCTGGCTCAAGCGCACGGACGCGTTGAAGATCGCCTCGATCTTTTCCAGCGCCCCTGGCGGCAGATCGAGTTGATTTTTCATGTTGGCGAACAGCGCCTCACGCTGCTCGGCGAGCGTCTTCGCGTCCGTGTCGATGTACGGCGGCGGCTCTTGATGCGCGGGCGGCGGCGGAACCTTCACCGCGCTCGACGCGCTCAGCGTTGGCGGCGACACGGGGCGCGCGGCCTTGGCATGTGGACGCTCCGCGAAGCGCAGCCGGAAGACGATCGCCGCTGCGATGAGGATCAAAATACCGAGCGCGAATGCCGCGGGGCGTTGCTTCATGGTAGGCTCGACAGCTCAGAGTTACCGTGAGCACGGGCGCGCGTCGGTTGAAATCTTCAAATCTCGGGCCTGGCGGCCAGCCGAGCGCCTGCCCGCATCGCCCGCCCTGCCCCGGATGTCCGCGTTTTGGCGAACGCGGCATTGGCGCAGCCGCAAAGTCGAGGCTGGACGAGCTGGCGCTCGCGCAGGGGCTGCCGCCCGTGCCGGTGATTTCCGGGGAAATGGCCGGCTTTCGGCAGCGCGCGCGGCTCGCGATCCGAGGACGGCTCGGCTCACCTAAGCTTGGCTTGTTCGAGCTCGGCACGCACCACGTCGTGCACATCCCGAACTGCGTCGTGCATCATCCGCTGATCAATCGCGTGGCGAGCGTCGTGCGCCGCGCGTTGGTCGACGCGAACATCAGCTGTTACTCCGACCAGGCACACGCAGGCCTCGCGCGCTACCTGCAGGTGGTGGTCGAACGGCGCTCACAATCCGCGCAGGTGGTGCTGGTCGGCAACAGCGCGGACCCGACTCCGTTCAACGCGTTTTTCGAACTGCTCCGCGAGCGACTTGGAAGCGAGTTGCACAGCTTGTGGTGGAACGGCAATCGCGCGGTCGGTAACGCCATTCTCGGTGCGGATTTTCGCGCGATCTGCGGTCCCGCGGCGGTGGTCGAACACTTCGGCTCGCACGCGGTCCACCCGCCCGGTGCGTTCGGCCAGAACAACCTCGAAATCGCCGAGCGCATCGTCGAACACGTGCGCGCCGAAATCCCCGAAGGCGCGCGCGTCGCCGAATTTTACGCGGGGGTCGGCGCGATCGGCCTGTCGATCGTCGACCACGCGAGCGAGCTCCGCTTGAACGAGGTGAGCCCCGCGTCGCTGCTCGGTCTCGCCCTCGGCACGGGCGAACTCTCGGCGCCGAATCGAAGCAAAATTTCGGTAACTCCCGGCCCGGCCGGCAGCGCGGTGGCCATGGCCGAGGGCGTGGACGTGGTGATCGCCGATCCGCCGCGCAAGGGTCTCGATCCGGAGCTCACGCGCGCGCTCGCGTCACAGCCGCCCGCGCGCTTCATCTACGTGAGCTGCGGGTTGGAATCGTTCCTGAATGACACGCGGGTGCTGCTCGCTGACGGCGCGCTGCGCCTCACCGGGCTCACGGCCTATTCGCTGCTGCCGTTCACCGAGCACGTCGAGACCGTGGCTCGTTTCGAACGCGCCTGACTGCGCTCACTCGAACGAGCACACGTACTCGGCGATGCCACTCGTCACGCTGATGTCGAACCCGGACTTGCCGGGCACGCGGAAGAACGTACCACCGGCGTACTCCTTCCATTCGGACGTTCCGTCGAGCCGCACGCGGCAAGCGCCGGCGACGATATCCATGCGCTCGGGCGCGTCGGTACCGAAGTGAAACTCGCCCGGGTAAATCAGCCCGAGCGTCTTCTTCTTCCCGTCCCCGAACAGCAGGGTGTGGCTGACCACTTTGCCGTCGAAGTAGATGTTGGCTTTGGCGACCGCGGTGACGTTCGAAAATTCGCTCTCTGACATGGGCGCCCGCATATTGGCAGTATTTCGGCCGCGATCAAGCACCCCTCGTCAGGGGTCAACGGCGGGCGCGCCGCTTTGGCCAGTCTTCTGCCAAAATCGCCCAGCGCTCGTGATCGCGCCAGCGCCCACCGATCTTGAGGTAGCGCGGAGAGAGCCCTTCGAGCCGAAAGCCGAGCTCTGAAACCACGCGAATGGATCGCTGGTTCTTCGGCTGCACGTTGGCTTCGAGCCGGTGTAAGCCCAAGACGTCGAAGGCTTGACGGATCACGAGCGTCAAGCCTTCGCTCATGTAGCCAAGGCCCGCGAACGGTTCGAATGCGTAGTACCCGAGGTACCCGCTTTGAAACAGCCCGCGCACTATTTCGTTCACGTTGATCACGCCGGCGAGCTCCGCCGTTTCACGCGAGCACACGAAGAACGAAGCGTGTCGCTCGCCCCGAGATCGTTCGACGAGCTCTCGAAATTGCTGAGCCGTGGAGGGCGCCTTGACCCACGGGCGATGCAGCCTTTGGCTCCGATGAACCCGCGTCAAAAACTCGGCTTCGCGCTTGCGCGACGGACTTTCGAGGTAGACGCGCGGCGCCCCGCGGCTGAGCCGAGTCATGTTCGACGAAGCAGCCAAAAGAGAGCCCCCCCGAGCACCAACCCATCGACCGCCAGCGCCAGCCCCCAATGACGCCGCCCCCGCGGGCCGAGCTGCGCAGGCCGCAAACGGAGCGCGATGACGAGCGAGTAGATCTGAGCCACCACGGGCAGCAAGAACGAGCCGATCACCGCGGCGGCGAGGGCGCGCCGCGCGGCGGCGTCGTTTTCGCGCGTGCGCTGCGACGGGTCGTCTCGTGGTTCGGTATCCGGTGAAGGGCGCTCCAGCTCCTCGAGCAGCGCCTTCGCGCGCGCCTCGTCGGCGATCGGGACGTAGACTCGCACTCCGCCGAGGGCCATGCCCCAGAGCGGATTCATGCCCTGGAGCACGTCGTTGTCGATGCGCACCGCGAGCCCATGCTCACGGAGATAATTGGCCGCAAGCTCTGCTTCGTACGGCGTCTGTAGCCGGCTCACGACGACTTCCCCGTCCATCACGGCAGGGTATCAAGAACTCGGTTCCGTGTCGCCGTGCGCTCGGAAGTCGACAGAGCCTCGATCCACGCTGGACGTGGGCGCGTGGTCGCCTCGCGGGAGCGGAGGGCGGCGCAACGGTGCTGCGGCGGGACAAAGCGCGAAACACCGCGGCCCGTCCGCACCGCGCTCGGCT
>Ga0068856_100007984_pt1 | contig 10334 bp, 11 predicted proteins | sample KBSCornC62_FD_66595 | JGI IMG/M metagenome (GOLD analysis project Ga0068856, IMG submission 66595) | Corn rhizosphere microbial communities from Kellogg Biological Station, Michigan, USA - KBS Corn C6-2 | ecosystem: Host-associated > Plants > Roots > Rhizosphere > Soil ... | reverse complement strand
GTTACAAACCTGAAGGCAAGGTCAAATATTTCATTGCGCTCAATTGAGTTAAGATTTTGCATCACCTTCTAATTATTTTATTTAATAAAGACAACCACGGGTTGCACAAATTTATTTACATAAAAATGAAAACCCGTGGTCAAAATAATTAAGCGGATGGTTTGCTCCCCAAAAGCAATAGTTCATGCACTTGTATTTCTGTGCTGTACTTTTTAACACCTTCTTTATCGGTGTAATTGTTATTCATTAATTTACCCTCAATCGCAACTTCGCTGCCTTTAGCTAAATACTTTTCAGCAATGTCTGCCACTTTACCCCAGGCAATTACATTGTGCCATTGCGTCTCTTTTACTTTTTCGCCTTTTGCATTGCGATAAGTTTCGCTGGTTGCAATGGAAAAGCGAACCAATTTTTTGCCGCTTTCTGTGTTACGTACTTCAGGTGCATTACCTAAATTTCCAATTAACTGAACTTTGTTTTTTAAAGCATTCATGACTTTGAGTTTTGTGCTCACCATTTTTTAAGTGAACTTGTTTTTTAATTTTTTTTATTTCAGTTGATGATTCAAATTCATTTCGTTTCATCAACACCACAAAGATGCAATCCCTCAAAAGCGTTACTCGTATTTTAATCGTTTATAGTTGGATATAACCGTTTGTAAACGCTTGTACTTACAAATCTTTTGGTGTATCTTCCTGTCACAAATCAATACAGATAGGCATGACAGCCGAAATAAAACCCCGACTTTGTCTCAACTGCGAAAAGCCCGTAAAGGGGCGAACTGATAAAAAGTTTTGCGATGATTATTGCCGCAACAGCTATAACAATCAATTAAAATCGAACACAACTAACCTGGTAAGAAATATAAATAATGCGCTCGGAAAAAACAGGCGTATTTTAGAAAACCAGTTTACTGAAGGAGAAGAGATGACCAAAACCACCAAACAGAAGCTAATTCAAAAAGGGTTTCAGTTCAAATATTTTACAAATACTTATACCAATAAAAAAGGAAATGTATATTTTTTTTGTTACGATTTAGGTTACCTTCCTTTAGAAAATGATTGGTATTTATTGGTAAAAAGCAAGGGAGAATAAAGACCATTTGTCGTCAATAAAAGCAACAAAAAAAACCACTACAAACATTGAAGTGGGCTTTAATTTTTTTAAAAATATTTTTAAGAAATTTTTTCTACCTGCATATAATTTAATTCAACAGGTGTAGCACGACCGAAGATTTTAACCTGAACTTTCAACTTTTTCTTTTCATCCGTTACTTCTTCAATAACTCCATTGAAATCGTTGAATGGGCCATCAATAATTTTAATGGTTTCACCTACAATAAATGGTTCACTCATCGTCATTCCACCAGCGTCCGCCATTTCATCAACCTTACCCAGCATTTTGTTTACTTCTGCCTTTCTAAGACTGATAATATTTCCTTTTGAACCTTTACCATCAGTTAAAAAATGCATTACGTTACTAATGTTACTTAAATGCTGAACAATTTCATCAGTCAATTTTCCATCAATAACTTCTATCATTACATAGCCCGGGTAAAAGTTACGCTCCCTCATTACTTTTTTACCATTCTGTACTTTGTAGACTTTTTCAACCGGTAAAAAAACCTGGAGAATTAATTTATCCCACCCGTTTCTTATAATGTCTTTGTCGAGATATTCTTTTACTTTTCTCTCTTTACCACTTACAACTCTTAAAACATACCATTTTGTTTCCTTTTCAGGCACGGAAGATTTTACTTCCTCATTTTCACTAGTTGTAGTTTCCTGCTCCGTATTATTAGTATCTGTCATAATTACTGAAATAAAGAATAAATAAATTTTAAAACACCGTTAGATGCGAAATCCATAAGCCATACAATTGCCGTAATAATAATGGTTGCCGCCAACACAATCATGGTGGATTGTTGCAGTTCTTCCCAGGTTGGCCATGTTACCTTTTGCATCATTTCTTTATAAGAATCCCTGATGTATAATGATATTTTATTCATAAAAAATTAATTTGCAAATTAGCGAATGCGATAATATGCTAATGTTTGCAAAATTAGCAATTGGCTAATCAGCAAATCATCACTTTACCTGGCACGGGCACAAGGATTCGAACCCTGATCAAAGGTTTTGGAGACCTCTATTCTACCGTTGAACTATGCCCGTAAGAAACACCCTCCAAACCTCCCTGAATGGAGGTCTCGCAAGTGTATATTGATTAAAGAACTTTAAAAAACAAAGTACCAAAGGCATTAACCCAAGGTACTTTGCAAATTTATGAAAACCTTTCAAAGTCCCCTTTAGGGGATATTTAGGGGTTTATTTTAATATTTCAGTAACCTGTCCTGCACCTACTGTACGTCCACCTTCGCGAATTGCAAACTTCAAACCTTTTTCCATTGCAATCGGAGCAATTAACTTAACAGTAAGACTTGTATTATCACCTGGCATTACCATTTCAGTTCCTGCAGGTAATTCAACTTCACCTGTAACGTCTGTTGTTCTGAAATAAAACTGTGGACGATACTTTTGGAAGAATGGAGTATGACGTCCACCTTCTTCTTTACTTAATACATAAACCTCACCTTTAAAATCAGTATGTGGAGTTATTGAACCTGGCTTGCAAAGAACCATACCACGACGGATTTGGGTTTTTTCTATACCACGTAACAATAAACCTGCATTATCACCAGCTTCACCTTCTTCCAGTAATTTCTTAAACATTTCAACACCAGTAACGGTTGATGTTAAGGGCTTTTCCATTAAACCTACAATTTCAACACCTTCACCAACTTTTATACGGCCTCTTTCGATACGACCTGTTGCCACTGTTCCGCGTCCGGTAATTGAAAAAACATCTTCAACACTCATAAGGAACGGTTGATCAACCGGGCGGGGAGGTAAGGGAATGTATGAGTCAACTGCATCCATCAAATCGTCAATGGCTTTAACCCACTTTGCATCACCTGCTAAGGCGCCTGTTGCAGAACCTTTAATAATTGGAGTATTATCGCCATCGAAACCGTTTTTAGTTAACAGTTCACGAATTTCCATTTCAACTAATTCTATTAACTCAGGATCATCCACCAAGTCAACTTTATTCATGAAAACAACCATACGAGGTACACCAACCTGGCGGGCTAATAGAATATGCTCTCTTGTTTGGGGCATAGGACCATCCGTAGCCGCAACCACTAAAATTGCACCATCCATTTGGGCAGCACCTGTGATCATATTCTTAACGTAATCCGCGTGACCCGGACAATCTACGTGTGCATAGTGACGGTTCGCTGTTGCATATTCAACGTGTGCAGTATTAATTGTAATACCCCTTTCTTTCTCTTCAGGAGCACCATCAATATCATCATAATTTCTTTTTTCCGCTAAACCTTTTTTAGACAAAATATCGGTTATAGCGGCTGTTAGCGTGGTTTTACCATGATCCACGTGACCGATAGTACCAACGTTAACGTGGGGTTTATCCCTTTTAAAATTCTCTTTTGCCATTTTATTTGTTTTTAATATTTGATTTTAAAAATTTTATCGTAAGAAGAACCAGTTCATCTTTTAATATCCGTTGAGCTGTTGATGAGAATTGAACTCACGACCTTCCCGATCTCATCGGGATTGCTTTATCAATTCTTACAACAACAATATAGAGCTGTTGATGAGAATTGAACTCACGACCTCTTCCTTACCAAGGAAGTGCTCTACCCCTGAGCTACAACAGCCAGTTATAGCCAGTGGTCATTGGCCAGTAGTCAACAAAACAATTCTTAAATGACTAATGTCTTAATGACTAATGACTACCAAGAGCGGAAGACCGGGCTCGAACCGGCCACCTGAAGCTTGGAAGGCTACCGCTCTACCAAATGAGCTACTTCCGCTTTTATTATTATTGATGCTATTTCAAAAAACTAGTTTCAATCTAAGTGGGCAGTGGTGGATTCGAACCACCGAAGTCGAAGACAGCGGATTTACAGTCCGCTCCATTTGGCCACTCTGGTAACTGCCCGTTCCTATTTGCAATTGGCAATATGTAACTTAAAATCGAATAACTCTTATTCTTTGCCGATTGCTTATTGTCTATTGATCAGAGCCAGTGGAGGGATTCGAACCCCCGACCAGCTGATTACAAATCAGCTGCTCTGGCCAACTGAGCTACACTGGCAATTGCCGCAAATACACACTTGCAATGAACTTTCTCCCAATATATGCATACCTATATAGGTTTTTTTTTGGGAAGGCAAAGGTAATGCAAAATGTTTAATGGAAAAATTTTGAAAAAGAAAATTTCAAGTTGGTAAAACAAGCTTATACAAACGCCAGGAGAAGTAATGCAATGCCCCGTAAAATGAGGGTTAATAAGCTTTGCTATACGCTGTCTGTTCATGAGGCTTCGAAATAGTCAACCAAAAAAAATCCCCCAAAAAGGGGGATTGGTATAAAAAAAATATTGCAATTTACGCCGCCATCTTTTCTTTCTTTCTTTTCATTTGTGTAATGACTGAATCGAGAGCTATATCAAAACTTTCTTCAAAGGATTTTGAACAATGTTTTACAAAAAAATCGTGTCGCGGCACATGAACTTTAATCTCCGCGATCTTGTCTTTAATATTGTGAACAACATTATCCAGTTTTAGAAAGACATCTACTTTCGTAATCCTTTCATGGTACTGTGTAAGTTTCGAGAGTTTTTTCTCCACATAGGTAACCAATTTTGAATCGGCTTCGAAATGAAGCGATTGAATTTTGACGTTCATAAAAATCATAAATTTTAACGGTGAACAATAAAGATTAATTCGATTGAATTTAGTAGGTTGTAAGCAATAAACAATTTTGAGGTGAGTCATGAAAACTGTTTGAATGAAGTTACATTCCAGAACGCATTTTTCAAAGGAAAATTTCATATTTATTTAATTTATATTCCCGCGGATTTAGCTTATCCGCCTGCGAACATTATGACTTAGGATGAGCCAACTTATGAACTTCCTTTAGCTTGTCAATTGAATTATGGGTATAAATTTGTGTAGATGCAAGACTGGCGTGACCCAGCAATTCTTTTATGGCATTAATATCGGCTCCGTTGTTGGTTAAATGAGTGGCAAAAGTATGCCTGAGTACATGGGGGCTTTTTCTTTCGTTGGTAGAAACATCACCGAGGTATTTTTTTACCACATTATAAACGTATTTAGGATACAGTTTTTTCCTTTTACTATTTATAAATAAAAAATCTTTTTGCGCTTCACCAATATTAAAATTCTTTTCAGCAGTATATTTTTCAATTTCTTTGAGTAAGTTATTATTTACCGGAATTATTCTTTCTTTATTTCCTTTGCCCAATACTTTAATGGAGCCTTTACTGGTGTCTACATGTGATTCTTTTATATTAATAAGCTCACTAAGCCTTATCCCGGTTTGATAAAATATCATTAATAAAAGCCGGTTGGTTTTACCTTCCCAGGTATCTGGAAATTCTACATAATTAAATAATGTTTTAATATCTTTTTGCTCAACAAATGATGGCAGCCGCCTGCTTATTTTGAGCGATGTAATTGCAGACACAGGGTTCACCTCTATCTTATTCATTTTAAGTTGGTACTTAAAAAATGATTTTAGCGTAGATATTTTGCGGTTAATGGTTTTTGATGTAATCTTATTTTCTTTTAGAGACGCAAGCCAGGAACGAATTACCGACGCAGAAATTTCGGCTAATTCCAACGAATTATACTGCAAAACTATAAAGTCAAAAAAACCCGTAAGATCATTCTCATAAGAAATAATGGTATGCCGGGAGTATCGCTTTTGAAAAGTGAGGTAATTCAAGAATTCCCGGATGGGATAAGCTTCAGGTATAGGCATAAAAAAAACGGTAGCTGTAAAGTTAATTAACTCAGGCTATCCGTAAGAAGATTATAAATAAAGAAATCTATGCTTCTATTTTACCGCTGGCTATTTGCTGCTTGTAAACTGCCTTCAAAACCTCACCACGCCTCTTTACAGAGGGCTTGGTAAAAGACTGGCGCTCACGAAGCTGCAATAAGGTGCGGCTTTTCTCAAATTTTTTCTTGTACTTTTTGAGCGCTTTATCAATATTTTCGCAATCTTTTGAATCAATAATGAGCATAAATTTTATTCTTTTATTTTTTTAGGAATGCGAAGATAAAGTAAATTTTTAAATTTAGAAATCCTAAATATAAAAGCTCACCTAAATACAAAACCATGTTTACCGGAATTATTGAAGCCGAAGGCGTAGTACAAAATGTGTCCGACGATAGAACTAACAAAATATTCTGGATTAAAAGTACCATTTCATCTCAACTGAGAATTGATGAAAGTCTTTCTCATAATGGTGTATGCCTTACAATAGAAGATGTTAACGATAACGCACATCGTGTTACAGCCATACAGGAAACTTTAGATAGAACCAATCTCCAAAACTGGAAGGAAGGAGATATCATCAACCTGGAACGCTCCATGCAAATGAATGGGCGCATTGATGGCCATATTGTTCAGGGACATGTTGACGGAACAGGTAGCTGCATTTCAACAAAAGATCTTGGTGGAAGTTTTGAATATATGTTCAGTTTTGATGAGGACAAAGGAGCATTAATAATCGAGAAAGGATCGATTTGCGTAAACGGTGTAAGTCTTACCGCATTTAATGTGACTAAAAATGCTTTTACTGTTGCAATAATTCCCTACACGTTTGAGCATACTAATTTTAAAAATATTAAAGAAGGTGACCTGGTAAATTTAGAATTTGATATGTTGGGTAAATATGTAGTTCGCATGATACAACTCAATGTAATGAAATAATGAGATCAAAGCATTTACTTTTATTTCTTGCTATTTACACTTCCCTGTTTTTTATACTTTTTCCGGGGTATCGTTACGTAATAGATCCTGACGCTACAGGCTATTTAAGCGTTGCGGAACAATTTGCGAAAGGCAATTTTCATAATTCAATAAATGGAATCTGGAGTCCGTTAAGTTCATGGCTGTTAGTTCCTTTTATAAAATTAAATTTTGACGAAATTCTTTCCGTTAAATATTTAAATGGATTGTATGGCTTATTGAGTATTACAGGATTTTTCTATTTGTTGAAAAAATTTAAGTGCAATCTTTCTATTGTAACAGCAACTATGTTTGGTGCAGTTTTGCTGATTTTACATTTTACCTTTGATCGCTTATTTGGTGACTTACTGGAATTATTATGTTTGTTATTGTACCTGAACATTATTTGTTCGGAAAAATTTGGAACCAATTATAAAGGTATCATTTTAGCGGCGCTGGCAGGAGCAATGGCTTTTTATGCGAAGTCGTATGCCTTCTATTTTGTCCTTATTCATTTACCCATTGCTATTTATTTAACGAGTGGCAAAAATTCAAACAAAAAAATTTCAACATTATTTCTGAAAAAGGCTTTTGCAGGAATATTTGTTCTTTGCCTAACGGTTAGTTTTTGGATCGTCACATTGAATTTGAAATATGCACATTTTATATTAGGACAACAAAACATTTCCGGTTCTCTTTCTCCTGCTTATAATCAACCAAGGGTTGTTTTCTATCCACCACCTTTCGCCGGAGGCTACTCGATTTTTGATGATATAAGTTACAAGAAATTTAGTAACATCACACCTTTTACTAATGCCAGAGTTTTTATAGCACAATTAAAATTAATTGCATTTAATGCTTTAAAAACTATCGAGCATTTTAATGATTTCTCATTTGCATTTATAACAATTATTGTACTAGGTATTTTCTTAATTGCTACCAGGTTTAAAAGTTTTTCGAACCAAAATAATCTGACCACACTTCTGAGTTTTATTATTATTTGGCCATCTGGTTTTTTATTATTTCATTCTGAGCCGAGATATCTGTGGATTGTTAGTCTATCTGTATTAATACTGGCCGCGGTATTACTTTCTCTTTTAATTGACAACTTTTCTTTCAATACAAAATACCTGTATTTATTCAGCCTGGTAATTATTGGAAGTTTTTATATATATCCAATAATCGAATTGAAAAATCAATATGGAAGTGGCAAAACTTATTTTGGAATTGCTACAGCCTTAAAAAAAAATAATATAAAAGGCAACGTACTTTTTAGTAATCAAAGCAGTGAAGACTTTTCGGAATCTGTTATCATTAACTATCTCGCCAATTGCAGGCATTACGGGCCTTTCACCACCGACTATACTAAGCAAGAAATTGTAAATGCAATAAAAGAATATCATATCAATTATTTTATCCTTTACTACAAAACACCCTACCAAAAAGATTTAATATTACAAGACTCGCCAGCATTAAACCCTTCAAATATTTTAAGCGATATTTATCCCGGTATAATCGTATTGGCATTCAACCAAACTGCTATACAATAAAATTTTAAGAAATTAAATGAGCAGCCAAACCGATGTAACGAAACGCCATATTCCGCAATTGGATGGCATAAGGGGTTTGGCAATAATATTAGTGATATCGTTTCATTATTGGGGCAACATTCCTATATTTTCATTTGGATGGTGCGGCGTTGATTTGTTTTTTGTCTTATCCGGTTACCTGATTACATCGAGGCTTATCGCTTTACAACAACAAAAAAATTCTCTACAAAAATTTTATATCAACAGGGCATTGAGAATTTTACCATTGTATTATCTCGTTGTGATTATGTTTTATATCGGGTTCAATTTGTTGGTAAAAAAGCAAAACTTTTATTTATTTGATTTTTACAATAATCATTGGCTAAGTTTTGTGCTTTTTTTTCAAAATTGGAGTTTGATATTTTACAGTGGATTAAAGGAAAATTTTTTAGATCACTTCTGGTCGCTGGCTGTTGAGGAACAATTTTATCTTGCGTGGCCATTTTTTTTATACCTGTTCTGGCAAAAGAAATATTTTTTCAAGCTTATTTTTACAATAGTTATTTCAATAATAATTGTAAGAACAGCATTATATATAAATCATCCGGGCATTTTAGATTATAAATATTATTTCTATAATTCGTTTTGCAGAATGGATGGCTTTTTAATAGGAGGCTGTTTATATATTTTTCAAAAACATAGAAACAACAAGTTGCCTTCATTTTATTATCTGACTGCATTCGTAATTATTATTGCTGGAATATTTTTAACCGGTAATGCAAATGGTAATAATCCATTTCTGAGCACAATTGGATACAGTTTAATTGCGGTAACATTTGCAGGATTAATTGAATATGCAACCAATAGTTCCAATAAATTATTGTCCACAATATTTAATTACCCATGGATAAAATTTACCGGAAAAATTTCTTATGGCTTATACATTTTCCATTTGATAGTTTTGAGAAGTTTGCAACTCAGAATTGAAAATTGGTTTCTGAAATCCGGAAATTTTAACGAAGAGGCAGCAAACGGCATTTCTCTCTTTGTCTGCCTTATAATTAGTTACGTTGTTAGTGTTTTAAGTTACTTTTATTTTGAGTCATATTTTTTGAAAAGAAAATTGCGATGATAAGCAGAGCATTTATGTCAATCCAATTTCCCAATGTCTCGGCGGAATTTCGACGTCAGCAAATCCCTTGCTGATTAAGCGGTTTTTAAAATCTAACTGTACATCGTACTCGCCGTGAACTAAAAATAATTTTTTAACCAGCTTCGGGTCCTGGCAGGCAAGCCATTGACTTAAATCATTATAATCACCATGAGCGCTCATGCTTTGTATCTCTCCTATATCTGCATGCACTTCATGTGTTTGTCCAAAAATGCCAACTTCTTTTGGATGCAACTTTAATCTTCCTCCTAATGAATTTGGTTCGCAGTAACCAGAAAATAAAATGGAATTACGGCTATTCTCAATATTATTACTGATGTGATGTTTTACTCTTCCTGCTTCTGCCATACCACTTGCTGAAATAATAACACAAGGTTCATTCAGATAATTCAACGATTTACTTTCTTCAACGCTCTTAATAAAATGTAATCCCTTAAAATCAAAAGGATCCTGGTCGCTTAATAATAATTTCTGAATACGGTTGTTAAAATATTTCGGATAGCCTTTTACAATGTCAGTGGCTTCAAGACTGAGCGGACTGTCAACGAAATATTTTACCGGGGGCAACCGATTTTCATTTTCAAGCTGGTTTAAAAAAAATAATATCTCCTGCGTGCGGCCTACACTAAAAGCGGGAATAATTAATTTCCCCTTTTTCTGTAAACATGTTTTTGTTACCCATTGCAAAAGAGCATCAGCGGTTCCTGTTACCTCGTCGTGGAGTTTATTGCCATAAGTTGATTCCATTATGATGTAATCAGCCTGAGGGAAAACTTCAGGAGATTTCAATAT
>Ga0068856_100007983_pt1 | contig 10335 bp, 6 predicted proteins | sample KBSCornC62_FD_66595 | JGI IMG/M metagenome (GOLD analysis project Ga0068856, IMG submission 66595) | Corn rhizosphere microbial communities from Kellogg Biological Station, Michigan, USA - KBS Corn C6-2 | ecosystem: Host-associated > Plants > Roots > Rhizosphere > Soil ... | reverse complement strand
GACGGCATTTTTGAAGCACGCAGCGTTGCGGCGAATCTTTTCTTAAAGACCGCGACTCTTCGTGCCGAGTCAGCGACTCGCTTCGCGAGTGCTCTATCGCGCTCACCAGCCTCCACCAACTTCTCGTATGCCTGCATAACGTAGTCTTCGTGATGGCATACGAGGCAAAGATCACCGCCCGCAGCCACGAATTGCACGGCGGAATCCCCCAGGCTTCCCGCGGAAAGGACGCCTCCCATCTCCAGATCATCAGACGCAATCAAATTCTTGTAGCCGATGCGCTTGCGCAATATATCTGTGATCCACAGCTTGGAGAGGGAGGCCGGCGTTTTGCTCGTCGTGACCCGTGGATAGGCCGCATGCGACACCATCACAAACGGAAGTTGTCGCTTCAAGCTTCGATAAGGAAATAAATCCTGCTCCCACAGGTCCTCGAGCGGTTTGTCAATCAGCGGAAGCTGGTGATGGCTGTCGAGCGTGCCCTCGCCCAGGCCGGGAAAATGTTTGCCGCACCCCAGAACCCTGGCGTCTGTCAATCCGGCAAGGAACTCGCGGACGTATTCCAGGGTTTTCATAGGATCTGGCGAGACTGCGCGCGATGCCATCACCTTGCGGGATGCCTTGAAGGCCAGATCGAAGACGGGGGCGAAGTCTACGTTGAAGCCGAGTGCACGGCAGTTCTCGCCGATAACCTTGCCGTGCTTGCGAAACACGCGCGCATCGCTGGTCGCAAACACGTCCGCTGGCGCAGGCGTAGGCCCAAGGACGTCACGAAAACGATCGACGCTCCCGCCTTCCAGATCGACGCAAGTGAACAGCGGGGTCGAAACACATTTTTGGCATTCGCGTAGCAATCGCCAGGTTTGTTCTGGAGTCTGAATATTACGGGCGAAAAGAATCACGCCAGCCGGTTGCAGGCGGCGAAGCAGGGAAGCGAGTTGTGTACTGACCTCGATTCCATCGAATCCTACGATCAGGAGTTGTCCAGGGTTCCGCAGAAGTTCCTCCGTGTGCCTCTGTGGTTAGATTTCTTTCTTCAGCTCCGCCAACAGGTTCAACGCCTCAAGCGGCGTGAGGCGGTTCAGATCGACGTCGCGCAGTTTATCCAGGACTGGCTGCGACAGCGGCGTAAAGATCGTCAACTGTGCCGCCGGAGGGTTCGCGCCCGGCGATAAATGCGATGTAGCCTGCCGCTCGGCGAACTCATGCTCAGCCAGCACCTCCCTCGCACGCTGAACCACTTCAATCGGCAAGCCCGCCAGCTTGGCGACCTCAATTCCATAACTGCGATCGGCAGCTCCCGGCTCAACTTTGCGCAGGAAGACGATGCCGCTGGCAGCTTCCTTCACCGATACGTGAAAATTCTTGACGCCGGAAAGTTGGTCCGCCAGTTCGGTCAACTCAAAATAATGCGTGGCGAACAGGGTTTTGGCGCGAACGCGGGCGTGCAGATATTCCACGGCAGCCCAGGCAATCGCCAGGCCGTCGTAAGTGGAGGTACCGCGCCCCACTTCGTCCAGCAGAATCAGAGAGCGCGCGGTGGCCGTGTGCAGGATGGCCGCCGTCTCCGTCATCTCAACCATGAAGGTGGAACGACCACGTGCAAGATTATCGCTGGCCCCGATGCGCGTGAACACGCGATCCACCAGACTCAATTTCACCGAGCGTGCAGGAACAAACGAGCCCATCTGCGCCAGAATCACGGTCAACGCAGTCTGCCGCAAGTAGGTTGATTTGCCGCCCATGTTGGGTCCGGTCAACAGGAGAATATTGTGGGTGGTGCCGTTCAGATACAGATCGTTGGGCACGAACCGCTCAGTGCCTCCCACCAGTTCCTGCTGCTCAATGACGGGGTGGCGGCCATCGATGATCTCCATCTCGCCCGGTCCATCCACAAATTGTGGCCGGCAGTAATTGCGTAGGGCGGCGAGATGCGCGAAGGAGGCCAAGACGTCTACTTCCGCCAGGGCAAGAGCAGTCTGCCGAATCCGTTTAGCCTCGCCGGCAATCGCGGTGCGCAACTCGGTGAAAAGGCGCCGCTCGATCTCGACGATCTTCTCCTGGGCATCGAGAATCTTGGCTTCATATTCTTTCAGTTCGGGAGTGGTAAAACGCTCGGCTCCTACTAGTGTCTGCTTGCGTTCGTAATCCTGCGGCACAAGATGCAGGTTCGACTTTGAAACCTCGATGTAGTAGCCGAAGATGGAATTGAACTTGACCTTGAGGGATGAGATTCCGGTCCGTTCGCGCTCGCGTTGCTCAATGTGTGCCAGCACAGCCTTGCTGTTGCGAGAGAGTTCCCGTAGTTGGTCGAGTTCGCGATCCAGGCCGGACGCGATCACTCCTCCGTCGGCAAAGCTCAACGGAGGCTCGGGCACAATGGTTTTCTCGATGCGTTCGCGAACATCACTCAGTTCATCCAGCAGACCATGCAGGACTGCGAGGCGATCAGAGGCCAGACGTTCGGTGGCATGCCGGATTGCGGGCAGTTTGGCGAGCGATGCCGCGAGCGCGAGCACATCACGTGGGTTCGCTGCCTCCAACGTTACCCGGCTCAGCAGACGTTCCAGATCCAGTACGCCATCCAGCGCATGCCGCAATTCTTCCCGCGCGTAAATGTCCCTAACCCCAAAGTGGACGGCGTCGAGCCTCCCGTTGATTTCCTGCAAGTCAAGCGAGGGACGCAGCAGCCATGACCGCAGTAGCCGTTTGCCCATGGGTGTGCCCGCGCCATCGATGCAGCGGAACAAAGTGAGTCCGGCATCGGTTCCGGCAAACAGCGGGTCGATCAATTCAAGGTTGCGGACAGTCACCGCATCGAGGACGAGGCAATTCTGCCGTTCGTACCATCCGATCCGGTCCACATGATCGAGCGAGCCGCGTTGCGTCGAGCGAACATAATACAAGGTCGCTCCCGCGGCGCATGCGGCAGCAGTTCGCCCGGCCAGCCCGAATCCCTCGAGCGACAAGACCCCGAAATGGTTCTCGACCAGGGGTAGCGCGTGATCAGGAGCAAAAATCCAGTCATCCAGAGGAGTCTCGGTCGGCGCAGTCGAACCATGTGACGGCAGTCGTCGCCGGCTCTCCGGCCGTGCCAAACTCGGCTGTTGTGCATCACGCTGCTCGAATAAAGGAGCAGTAGACCCATAAAGCAACTCCCGAGGCCGAAGTTGCTCAAGCTCTTCTTGCACGCGACGCAGCGCGCTCTCTCCAGAAAACTCGGTCGCTCGAAATTCTCCTGTCGACAAATCCAGTGCCGCAAATCCTACTCGATCTCCAACCTGAGCGATCGCTGCCAGAAAGTTGTTTTCATCCGAACCCAGTGAAGAATCGGCGGCTGTGCCGGGGGTGACCACGCGCGTCACTTCCCGCCGCACCAATTTCTTTGCCAGCCGCGGATCTTCCATCTGCTCGCAGATCGCCACTTTGAATCCCTTGCGAATCAGCTTCCCGATATATCCTTCGGCCGCGTGGTACGGTACGCCGCACATGGGAACGGCAATTCCTTTTTCTTTATTGCGCGAGGTGAGGGTAATCTGCAGTTCTTTGGCGGCCACGACCGCGTCATCGAAGAACAGCTCGTAGAAATCTCCGAGACGGAAGAACAAAAGCGCGCTGGGATGCTCTTTCTTGACGGCAGCATACTGCCGCATCAGTGGAGTGGACGGCTCAGTCATGTCGCGGGCTTCCGCGGATTATAACAAAGGGGCTCGCCCTGTTCCGTGTCGCTGCGCACAGACTCCCGAGAATGCGGTGCGGTGTTGACTACATCCCGCAGCGGTGTTCTCCTTCTATGTTCTTCCTTTTTCGAACTATGGAATTGCGCAAAGACCCGATTACTCGCTCGTGGGTTATTACCGGCGACGATCCCGGCGACGCCGCTCCGAACCTACAGGCCTCCTGCCGTTTTTGCGAGACGGCGCACCAGGTCATTGCGTCTTCCCCCGATACTCCGGGAATTGCCTGGTCCGCGCGATCCGTGGTTCATCCCAAGCCGCTGTACCGCATCGAGGGCGAGCCGGGCCGTCGTGGGGACGGTCTCTATGACCGTATGTACTCCGTTGGCGCGCACGAAGTGCTGGTGGAAAATCGCAACCACGACCGCCATTTATGGAATGCCAGCGACGATGAAATCGGGCACTTTCTACGGCTGGGTGCCGAACGAATTCTCGATCTGAAGCGCGATCCCCGCATCAAGTACGTCAGCCTGTTCAAGGATTATGGCAAGAATGCGGGCCAGGAATTCAGCCATCCCACTTCGCAGCTGACTGCGACTATGTTCGTACCGCGGCGAGTGCTTTACGAGCTGCGGGCGGGGCGCGAGTACTTCGTCAGCAAGGAGCGTTGCGTCTTCTGCGACATCATTCAGCAGGAGGAGCGACAGGCGGAGCGCGTCATCGAAGCGAAGGGCGACTACCTGGCGTTGGGTCCGTTTGCGCCGCGCGTCCCGTATGAAACCTGGATCCTGCCGCGCAATCACGAAGCTTCCTTCGAACGCACTGGACTTAACAAGCCGGGCCTTCGCACGAACCTCGCAGCTCTGCTGCGTGGCACGCTGCAGCGGATTCGTTCGGTAACCGAAGATTTCCACCTCGTCTTGCACACTTCGCCGAGTACGATTCATCCTTCAAAAAACCTTGGCTATTGGAAGACGATCGACGAGGATTATCACTGGCACATTGAGATTCTTCCCGTAATACACTCGAAGGCACGTTCCTACACCTTCAAAGAGGTCTATTATTCGCCCGTCACTTCGGAAACAGCGGTGAGACAGTTGCGGGAAGCCAAAATCGAGGGATGAAATCACTGCCGCTAAAACCCTTTGTAGACCTCCTTTCCTCCTACCATCGTCCAGACCACCGTATCGTCTTTAATCTTGTCCCTTGGAATCTGAAACAGGTCATCCGACAGCAGCACCAGGTCGGCATATTTTCCTGGCGTAATCGATCCACGATTCTGCTCGGCGAAGTTCGCGAAAGCCCCATTCATGGTGTAGCCACGAATTGCGGTTTCCAGATCAATGGTCTGTTCAGGAATCCATCCACCTTCGGGCTTGCCGTCGAGGCCCTTCCGGGTCAAAGCCGTGTAGATGCCGATCACCGGTTCCATCTCGGCCACATTCCAGTCTGACGCAAACGCCAGCGTCGCCCCTGCATCTCGCAAACTGCGAAATGCCCAGGCATACTTCCATCGCTGCGGTCCCACGGCTTTGGCCCATTGACCCGTAATATCGGGAGCGCAATGCCGCGGCTGCATGCAGGCAATTACGCCCAACTGTTTGAAGCGTGGAATGTCGTTGGCGTTCAGACATTCAATGTGCACCAGTTCATCGCGGCGGTCGCGCGGGCCATTGCGCTTCTCAGCGTATTCGATTGCATCCAGCGCGGTCCGAATCCCTCGATCACCAATCGAGTGAATGAAAATCTGAAAGTTCATCTTGTCGATGCGAGCTACGATGTCTTTGAACTCATCGGGGGGATAGTCGAGTTGTCCCCTCGTATTCGGACGATCCGCATATGGTTCAAGCATGGCGGCCGTGTGCGGCTCGATCACGTCGTCGATGTACAACTTTACCGCGGCTACCCGGAAGTGATCGTCGTTGTACTTCTCCCGAGCCTCCGCGAACTTGTTGAGGGTCTCTGGGGTTGTCCCTCGCCGGTGGAAAAGCGCCACCTGCAGACGTACGGGCATGTCGCCATTCTTCTCCAGCTTGATGTATGTATCCAGGTCCTCCAGATAGGATTGCGGGTCGATCACGGTCGTGATTCCGTTGTGTGCTGCCGCGACCAATGTGTCCCGAATTGCGTTGTACTCGGCTTCGGGCGCATGCGACGGCAAATGCTTTCGCAATTCTGCCTCTGAATCTTCAGAGAGCCCGGTGCTTCCAAACCCGGTCACAATCCCTGTGGGCTCTGTGGTCTTTGGGTCCTTCTCGATCTTTTCCGCGAAGATGACCTTATCGGTGGCTCGCGTAATACCGAACTCGCGCAGCGCCTCGCGATTCATCCAGATCGTGTGATAGTCATAAGCGACAAGGAACGCGGGACGGCCGCCCGTGAGCCCTTCCAGGTCGTGGGCCTTCGGCAGCGTGCCATTCGGGAAAGCCGAGTAGTTCCATCCATCCGCCTCAATCCACTTCAACTCTGGATGCGAATCCGAAAACGTGCGAACCTGTTGTTGAATTTCCGCAAGAGTGTCGGCATTCGCGATGCGCAGGACGTTCTTGCCGCCTCCGATCTTTACGTGCAGATGGCTGTCGATGAATCCAGGAAGCATCATGCGTCCACCCGCATCGATCACTTTGGTTGAATTCTGGATGTAGCGTTGGATGTCGTGATTTCTGCCTACATGAAGAATGCGGTCGCCTTTGACGGCAACTGCCTCCGCCCATGGCTGGCCTGCATCGACGGTATAGATGTGGGCGTTTTTGATGACGACGTCCGCTGTTGTCCCGGGCCCCTGCGGCGGCGAACAATACAGCAGCAAGGAAAGCATAAAGACAACAGTTGCACGTAACGAGTTCTTCATTCGTCCCCTCAAGACCGCGCAGTGTACCATGCCTGTGAATCAGCCACTGGGCCGTATAATGGCCGCTCTCTGGAGGATCTTTTCGAGTGAAGGCTCTTACTTGCGCGATGCTGCTCTGCGCGGCACTCACAGCGCAGAACTCTGCTGCTCCAAGAACTGCCCCTTCGGTAAAGACTCAAATGTTGTGGGAGAAACTCGGGATCGCGATCCGTGACATCGATCAGCGTCTGGATGGCGTCATGGGGATCGCCATCGAAGATCTCACGACCCGCGAGCACTTTTTCCTGCATGAAGATGAAGTGTTCGCCCAGGCCAGTTCCATCAAGATCACCGTGCTCGCGAATCTTTATGCGCAGGCGCAGCAGGGAAAGCTTAAGCTCACGGACCTCTACACGGTGCAGTCGTCCGATCTAGTGCCAGACAGCGACATCATGAACGGATTGACTCCCGGCGTCACTCGCGTCACTCTGCGCGATTTGGCCACGATGATGGTCGCCGTCAGCGATAATTCCGCCACCAATGTACTGATTGAGCGGGAGGGAATGCAGAACGTCAATGCCATGCTGGACTCGCTCGCCCTGACGCACACCCGATTGCGCCGCAAGATGATGGACCTGAAGGCGGCGAAAGAAGGCCGCGAGAACGTCTCGACGCCGCGCGAGATGATGCAGTTGCTCGACGCAATCTACCGCGGCAAGGTTCTAAACAAGGAATCAACAGCAGACTTTTTTAAGATGCTCAGCACGCACAAAGATTCCTTTATTCCTCGTGATCTGCCGCCCGACCTCGAGATTGCCAACAAGCCCGGCGAGTTGGAAGCCGTACGCAACGACTCGGGCATCGTCTTCGTCGAAGGTCGCCCATATGTAATCTGCGTGATGGCCGCATTTCTCCGCAACGAGCGCGATGGAGAGGAGGCGATCAGCAAAGTGTCGCTGGCCACCTGGCGTATGTTTGACCGGCTCAGCCGCGCAACCGAATACGGCCGAGTGGTGTCACTGGGGAACGGCACGCGTTAGGGGACGTGTCCTGTGCCGTGGGTTAAGGAAAAAGTGATCGTTGCGCGTCCAATCGACTCCGGGGACCTTTCGCCGCGAGACATGCGGCTCGGGCTGACAATGGTCGGCGGGCCAGACTTCGGGTGGTCTCAGTTAACGGGCAGCGCCAGCCACTTGCGTGTTCATGAACTGCAGCGCCGCCTTAGCATCGAGCGGCTGTGAAAAATAGTATCCCTGCCCAAAATCACAACCGAGTTCGAGTAAACGTTCGAACTGCCGTGCTGTTTCGATTCCCTCTGCGATCACCCGAAGCCCCATCTTGTGCGCGATCGTCATGATCATCTCGACCAAGTCGCTGCACGAGCGGTCCGCCTGCATGTCATTTACCAGTGAGCGGTCGATCTTCAATGCGTCCACAGGAAATTGCTGTAAGCCCCGAAGGGATGCCGACCCGATTCCAAAGTCATCCAGAATGACGCCGATTCCCAAATGTTTCAGATGAGCCAGTACGGTAATCGTGAGCTTGGGATCTGCCGAAGCAATACTTTCAGTAATCTCCAATTTCAGTCGGGAGGGGTCTGCAGCTGTTTCGCGCAGGGCTTCCTGAATGTCATTGGCCAGATGCGCGTCCGAGAACTGCCGGGCCGAAACGTTCACGGTGATGTTCACCGTATTGCGGGAACCTTTGCCTGCTTGCCATTCCAGTAATTGCCGGCAGACCTCAACCATGAGCCAATGGCCGATTGAAACCAGAATCCCGGTGTCCTCGGCGGCCTCCAAAAAGCGGTAAGGCGAGATCACCCCTTGGGTTGGATGTTGCCAGCGTAGCAGCGCCTCAAAACTGGCGACACTGCGAGTGTTCAGTTCTACAACGGGCTGATAAAGAATGCGAAATTGATGTTCGCTCAACGCGGCTCGCAGATCAGACTCGAGACGGAGGCGTCCTTCGGCGCGAGTGTGCATTGCCTCGTCCAACACCTCGCAGCGCGAGCCGCCCAAGGCTTTTGCCCTGCGCATCGCAATATCCGCGTCTCTCAACACATCCTCCGGCTTCTCATGCGCTAGCGCACTCAATGCAATGCCCACGCTGACTGACCATCGGATTTCTGCGGATTCGACCAAGACGGGTTGGGCTACTGCTGCCTGAATCCGCCTTGCAATGCGCATGGCATCGCTCGGATCGCAGACTCCGTCCAGAATGATTGTGAATTCATCGGCGCCCAGCCGAGAAACGGCAGCGCTGCTGTTGGCCCGGGCAATAACATCGTCCGCGCCCACGCAAGCTGCGATGCGGCGCCCGATCTCTTGCAGCAGGAGATCTGCTTTTTGTGTGCCCAGGCTCTCGTTGAACGCTTTTAAATGATCTACATTCGCGAGCAGCAGGGCATAGGCGTGGTGCGGATTACGCTGTGCCCGGAGAAAAGCAGTATTCAGACGCTCCAGGAAGAGCCTGCGATTGGGCAGGCCCGTCAAAGGATCATGAAAGAGGTTATGCTCGAGCTGTTCTTGCGCCCTCTTGCGCTCCGTGATGTCGCGGTTCACGATCACTAGTTTCGTGACCACGCCTTGGGCATCTCGAATCGTGCTTGCAATTGATTCCAGCACTCGCCAGCTTCCATTCTTGTGCTTGATCCTGTACTCGAGCCGCTTGCCCACGCCCGTCTCGCGCGCTTCGCGGGCTGCCTCGAGCACGCGATACCGGTCCTCAGGGTGGATCTGCTCGAAGGCCGACGTTTCTCCCAACTCGGCCGGCGAGTATCCCAGTACCTTTTCGTATGCGGGACTGTTGTATAGGCGGTGTCCTTTAACGTCCACCAAGGCAATCATGTCGCCAGCATTTTCGGCGACGATCTGAAAGATCTCCTCCCTCCCTCTCGACTGACAATCGATCTTGTAAGCCCTGAACTGCTGGTACATAGCGACCAGGATCAGGGCGGCGAGAGCAAACCAATACCAGTCCAGGGGCATGCGAGGATACTCCTGAGATGAGATATCGGCGGATCGAAGCGCGAACTTCATTGCCGTAAGTCAAACGAAAGCGCAGACATGGAAAGCCAGCCGCGTCTCGGCCTCAGCATGGAGCGTAAGTAAGTCCAGCCATCCTTAGCTGGTTTGGCGCTCACTTTCTCATGCCAGTGATTGCCGCCCTTCCCGCCGGGGCTATATGATGAGGTCCATGAGTTTTTCTGAAACGGTCTTCCTGTTCTTCCTGGCCCTGATCGTGTTCGGGCCCAAGAAGCTGCCGGAGATCGCCCGCCAGGTCGGCAAGTTCATGAATGAATTTCGCCGTGCCTCCAACGAATTTAAATCGCAGATCGAGCAGGAGATCTCGCAACTCGAGATCGAAAAGCAGCCTAGCATCCTGCCTCGCTACCCGCACATCGAGGGAACCACGAGCCGCAGTTCGAATGCCCTGGAGGGGGAAGAGAAGCCGGCCGAACCCGCGGCTACTTTGGCCGCTTCCAACGACGAACCCGCATCTCCAGCGAGAACCAACGGCTCAGAACCGGTTGCCACCGAGGCCGCTCACCCGTCCGAGGACGTGACATCCCCAAGCTCCCAGGAATCCCATGCCTGAACTCGCGGAAGCGCCTCCGACTGAAGACGAAAAAGAAGCGATGCCCACCATGGGCTTCCTCGATCATCTCGAGGAACTTAGGAAACGGATCGTCTATTCCATTATTGCTGTCGCGGTAGGATTTTTCGCCTGCTGGTGGAAAGTGGAGAAGATCTACGATTACATGCAGCGTCCCATCATGGATGCCCTGCGAGCGAATGGACTGGCGGAAAAGCTGGTCTACCTGAATCC
>Ga0068856_100007979_pt1 | contig 10338 bp, 11 predicted proteins | sample KBSCornC62_FD_66595 | JGI IMG/M metagenome (GOLD analysis project Ga0068856, IMG submission 66595) | Corn rhizosphere microbial communities from Kellogg Biological Station, Michigan, USA - KBS Corn C6-2 | ecosystem: Host-associated > Plants > Roots > Rhizosphere > Soil ... | reverse complement strand
TCCTGACCAGTTCGGCGACCCTCTTCTCCACCGTGGGGGTCCACTTCGTGAGCGCGTACGCGATCGGCCACATGTCGCCGTCGTCGAGGTGTGCCGTGTCCTGGAAGCCCAGGGTCGAGTAGCTGTAGTTGAACTTGCCCGAGTTCTGGAAGAACAGGACGACCTTGCCGTCCTCGTTCGCGTAGGCGGGCATCCCGTACCAGGTCTTCGGCAGCAGCCCGGGGGCGTTCTCGGTCACCGTCACGTGCACGCGCTCGGCCAGCTCACGGTCGTCCGGGGCCATCGCCTCGATGGCGTCGAGCAGCTGCTCCAGGCCGTCGGCCTTCTTGGCGCCCTTCTTGCCCTCGGCACGCAGTTCGGCGGCGCGTGCCTTCATCGCGGCCCGCTCGTCGGCGGTGAACCCGCTGGACCCGGTGTCGGTGCTCTTGGCTGTCATCTGGGGCCTCCTAAGGTGTCGATCTTCCGTGTCGATATCCGGGGCCCGGGGTCGTGCCGGCCCTCTACCAAGAGGCTAGGCGCAGGCCACGCGGTGGTACTTCTCGATTCCTGACCACTGCGCGCCGGACCGTTACCGTGGGATAAGGAGGGCCGGCGGGCAGGAGGAGCGCAATGCTCGATGACGTGGAGTACGACGACAGCGAGTCGCCCGCCATCGGCCTGCTGCCACCGGGCGTGCCGTGGGAGGACATCCAGGACCACATAAAGATCGCCCACCACCCGCTGCTGGTCCTCCCCGAGGGCAGCGATGACTACGTGGGCGTCTACTGGTCCAACGCGGCCATGGCCGTGACCGGGGATTTCGGCTCCGACCTCGACCAGGCCATCAGCGACTTCCGCGACTTCCTCCGCGACCGCGGCGAGGCCTAGGCACGGCGAAGCCTAAGGCGCGGCGCCGGCCCCGCCCCGGACGCCGGTTACGTCGTGGAGGTGGTGGATGGGGTCGTGGACGAAGTAGCGGGCGAAGGTCTCGATCGTGAAGTCGGCGCCGTCACTGCGGCTGCCGGTCCGCTGCCACTGGTCGCCGGCGACGGTCTCGAAGTGCGCGGCGATGACGTCGGCGGCCGCGGTCAGCTCGGCGGCCACGACGGCCGGGTCCTGGGCGGCGTAGTTGTCCTCGACCGCGGTGGCGTCCTGGTCCCAGTTGGCGAACCGCGGCCCGTCCTCGGTCAGCATCAGCGTCAGCCGCTCCTCGTACAGCCGCAGGACGTCGCGCACGTGGCAGGCGTACTCCAGGAGAGACCATTTCGCCGGCGACGGGCGCCGGCGGGGGTCACCAGGGGCGGTCAGCAGGCGGTGCCAGGACGCGGCGTTGGCGCGGACCATCGCGCCGATCTGGTCGCGGCCGAAGCTCTGGGTGTCCAGGCCGCACTCCGGGCAGGGGCGCTGCAGCACCCAGGTCCAGTCCTTGGTGTCAGGCTCGATGGTCATAGCCCGAACGTACCGATCTAGGCGCCCAGTTGCTTACGGAAAAACACCCGGCGGAAGCCGTCCTCTTCCGCCCGGTGGGTCTCGGTGTAGCCGCGCCGCGGGTAGTAGGCGAGGTTCGCGGCCATGGCCTCGTTGGTGTAGAGCCGTATCTCGGCCAGGCCAAGGGCCCGCGCCTGCTCCTCGGCGAACGCCAGCAGGCGGGCGCCGAGGCCACGGCCCTGCACGGCCGGCCGGACGGCCACGTTCTCCAGCAGCAGGAAGCCGGGATGGCGGATCAGGACGATGAAGCCCTGCACGCCGCCGTCGGCCCCGGCCGCCTCCGCCACCGCCACCCAGGCCTGGCCAGATCGCACCGCCGTGGCATAGTCGGCCGTCATCGGGGCCGGCGGCCGGCCGATCAGCGGCACGTACTGCCCGTAGGCCGCCACCGAGATCTCGCGCAGGACAGGCACGTCAGCCTCGGCTGCGGGCCGGATAGTGATCACGGCAGCCGCGGCTTCGTGCGCAGCCATTCGGCGGCAGCGTGCCGGGCACGCTGGAACTCCTCGCGATCCCCGTCGCGGCCGGTCCCGGTGACCTGGAAGGCAAACCCGGCGGGCGACAGCACCTGCCCCACGATCGCCGAACCAGCCATCAGGACGGGTACGGGGTCAGGTGCGCCGGCCATCTCCCCATTCTCCGCCGCCGGGGCGCACCGCCTAGCTACGGCGCCGGAACCGGCGGGGCCGGCGTACGGGCTCGAGGTGCGCCACACCAGCCGGTGCAGTGCGCCTGGGTCGCCGCCGTACCCGGGGTGTAGGCCGTGACCTGCCCGGACTCGTCCGCGATCAGGAGATACGGCCCGGCGAACACAGGCTGGGCGAACGCGCCGCCCAGCAGCGGCAGCGTGGCCCGGAGCCGGCCGGTCGCGGCGCTGAACAGGTACACCGCCGGTGACCCGTTGAGGCAGGGAGTCCAGGTGGCCACCGCGAGCACGCCGGTGGCCACATCGAGCGCGGGCGTGCCGAGAACGCCGCAGCCCAGCCCCTGGATCCACTGGGTCGCGCCGGTACCGGGGTTCACCTCGCGGACGGAGCCGTAGAAGGGCTGGCCGTCAATGGTCGTGGCGTTGCCCGCCAGGTACAGCTCGTTGGCCGGGGCGTTCCAGACCGCGGACGCCAGGCACATGCCCTGCTGGGTGTGGGCGGCCGCGCCCACCTGGACGGACCAGACCGGCCCGCGGTTCAGGGCGTCGCGGCGCAGCGCGTAGTACCGGCCGTTCTTGTTGCAGGCCCCGACGAGCGCGGTCTGCTTCCCGCCCACGGTGCCGTAGAACAGCGTCGGCGAGCTGCCGAAGTCCAGGTCCGACGACTGCGGGAGATCGAGCCGCCAGGACCCGCGGAGGGCCAGCGTGCGCGCGTCCAGCCGCAGGAAGGAGTACGCGCGGAAGGGGTGCAGCCCGTGATACCTCGGATCGCCGGTCGTCACATAGGCCCAGGAACCGTCCGCGGCTACGCTGCTCCACACGCTCGCGCCGACCACGCCGGACGGAACGGTCCAGAAGCTGTGCTGCAGGCCGCCGGTCCGCTGGCTGAAGACCTGGATCCCGCCGCGCACGAACGGGTCGTTACAGCTCGACGACACGCCCATGTAGACGCGGCCGTTGGTCACGGTGGGCGACGCGTAGTTGTAGTAGGCACCCACCACGGACTCGCTGCCCGGGGCCCCGACCAGGGCCTTCCAGCGCTGCGCGCCGGTCGCCGCGTCCAGGGCGTAGACGTAGCGGGCACCAGGAACGTAGACAGTCGCGCGGCCGGTCCGGGGGTCGATCGCCACGGTGGCAGTCCCGACGACCCCGCGTGCGTTCTTGCAGCTGCCGTTGTTCCCGACGGCCTGGTAGTCCAGCTTCCGGTGCCAGAGGACCTGACCGGTCGACTCGCGCAGAGCGTAGAAGTCCCCGGTCTGGGAGCCGATGAACACCCGTCCGCGCGCCACGGTGGGGCTGGCGCTGAAGCCGCCCGGCGGCTGGTTCCCGGCGGGTGGCTTCTCGTGGAACGTCCACACGGCAGTGAGGCGCCCGGCACTGGCCGGCGTGATCGTCGTGGGCCCGCTCGTCGCGGACCGGTGACGGGCCGCGAAGAGGTAGGCCGACCAGTCCAGACGGGAAGCGGCCCGGTTCACGTCCGGGCGCGCGGCCGCCGTCCGCGGCACCGCGCTGGCACCCGTCCCGCCCGGCCCGGATGCCGCGGCGGGGATGGCCGCCGCAATACCGAATACCGCTGCGCCGCAGAGGGCCGTGATACCGGCCCGCCGCGCAATCGGTCCCGCCCCTGAATTGCGTGATCCTGTTCTCAAAACGTTCCCTTTGCCGGGGACTGGTCACTATGACGGAACCCCCCCGGCGGCCAGGACACCCAGCTCACGCCGTCTCCGTCCCAGCAGACACAGTAACCACAACAGCGATCGGCCGTCACGGAGACGACCGATCGAAGACGCCGATACCACTCAGCGTAACCAATGAGGCAAAAACGTCCGGGATGATCAGAACAGTGAAATAGGCCTTGCCCAGCGGCATTTGCCCGGCCGGCGTGCCGCCCGGACGTCTACCCGGAGCGTGCCCGGTTATGCGGTTAGGAGCGCCTGTATTCCTGGACCGCCCACATATTGCCGTCAAGATCGTCGAAGAAGCAGAACCGCGATCCTGGCGTACCCTCAGGGCCCATCTGCTGGACCTCGCTGATGCTCACGCCGCGCCCGGCGAGCTCGCTACGCAGCGTGTCGAGATCCTCGACAACCAGCTGGACGCCCTTGACTGAGCCGGGCTCGCCGAGCGGCAGGCCCACCCCGATCACGACCGAGCAGGCCGACCCCGGCGGGGTCATCTGCACGACCCGCATGTTCTCGTTCGGGCTGATGTCATGGTCAACGGTGAAGCCGACCTTGGTGGAGTAGAAGTCTTTCGCGGCGTCCACGTCACGGACCGGCAGGGGAACAACCTCGAGCTTCATGTCCATGCAGCCCACGTTAGCGAAGCCAGGACCAGCACAGGCGCCTCGCTCACCGACAATGGGACTGTGATCGACATCGACCCGGACCGGTTCGAGGACCTGGTGGGTATCGCGCTCGACGGGCTGCCCCCGGAGCTTGGCCGCGAGATGCAGAACGTCGCGGTCACCGTGCAGCACGAGCCGGGCCCGCCGGATCTGCTCGGCCTCTACGAGGGGATTCCGCTGACCAGCCGCACCACCGGCTACGCCGGGGTGCTCCCGGACCGGATCACGATCTACCAGCAGGCCATCTGCCGGATCTGCGACACCGAGGAGGAAGTCGCCGACCAGGTGCGCCGCACGGTGATCCACGAGGTCGGGCATCACTTCGGCATCGACGACGAGCGCCTCGACGAGCTCGGCTGGTGACCCGGGCCGCCCGCCGGCCAGCCCGGAATGCGTGGTGAAGCGCGCGGCTGACCGTTGTCCCAAAATAACCATCGCACGTGGGCTCTGATTGCGGCGACATTGCCGGGGTAAGGGGGTTCGCCAGGTATCGGCCGAATCTACCTGAGCAGGTGAGGACCCCATGACCTCCATTGCCGCAGGTCATCTGACTCGTAAGAACCGCCTCCGCGCCGTGGCCGCGAGCACGGTGGGCACCACGATCGAGTGGTACGACTTCTTCCTCTACGGCACGGCGGCAGCTCTCGTCTTCCCCGACGTGTTCTTCCCGGCGACCAGTCACGCCGCCGGCGTGCTGCTGTCCTTCGGCACCTACACGGTGGGGTTCGCCGCCCGCCCGGTTGGTGCGGCCATCTTCGGCCACTTCGGCGACCGCGTGGGCCGCAAAGCCACGCTCATCGCGACCCTGCTCCTGATGGGGATCGCCACCGCACTCATGGCGATATTGCCGGGATACGGTGATATCGGGGTAGCCGCCCCGATCCTGCTGATCGTCCTGCGGATATTCCAGGGGATCGGGGTTGGCGGCGAGTGGGGCGGCTCGGTTCTGCTGTCCATGGAGTGGGGCACCCAGCGCCGCCGTGGGTTCTGGGCCAGCTGGCCGCAGGTCGGCGTGCCCATCGGGCTGCTGCTTTCGACCGGCATGGTCAAGCTGTTCGGCCATATCGCCGGGGACAGCTTCAACAGCTGGGGCTGGCGGGTGCCGTTCGCCCTCAGCCTCGTCCTCGTCGCGATCGGTCTGTACGTCCGGCTGCGCGTGCTGGAGAGCCCGGCGTTCGGTGAGGTGAAGCGGGAGCGGGCGGTTGCGCGCCTGCCGGTCCTGCAGGTGCTCAAGGAGCAGCCGCGCGAGGTGATCTCGTCGGCGTTCGTCCGGATGGCCGAGCAGGCGCCGTTCTACCTGTTCGTCACGTTCGTGCTGGCCTACGGCACCGATCACCTCGGGCTGGACAAGGACCCGCTGCTCAACGACACGCTGATCGCCGCGGCCATCGGGCTGATCACGATCCCGCTGGCCGGCTACCTGTCGGACCGGGTCGGGCGGAGGCTGGTGTACGGCACCGGCATCGTGCTCGTCGCCGCGTTCGCGTTCCCGTACTACGGGCTGCTGAACACGAAGCAAGCCGGGCTGATCACGCTCGCCATCGTGCTGTCGCTGGTGTTCCACGACATCCAGTACGGGCCGCAGGCGGCGCTGATCGCGGAGAGCTTCGGGCCGGAAATCCGGTACAGCGGGGCGGGGATCGGCTATCAGCTGGCGTCGCTCATCGCGGGCGGGCCGGCGCCGCTGATCGCGGCCGCGATCGTGGACGCGACCGGCTCCAGCACGTGGGTCAGCATTTACATCATCGGCTGCGCGGTGCTGGCCATGGCCGCCCTGCTGATCCTGCCGCGGCGTGATACGTCGAGGGCGCCGACGCGCTTCGACCAGGCGGTGGAGCGGGCGGCGCCTGCCGAGCAGGAGGTCACCGGAAGCCGGCGGGCCCGCTGACTGCCGTTCCCGGCCGGCCGGCCGACGATGCTCCCGGCCGGCCGGGGATGGTTACCTGACCAGCCGGAAGAACGCCCGGACATCGCTGGTGAACAGGGCGGGCTGCTCGAAGGCGGCGAAGTGGCCGCCCCGGGGCGGCTCGCTCCAGTACCGGATGTCGGTGAAGCGCTTCGCGGCCCAGCGGCGGGACGGGCGCTGGAGTTCCTTCGGGAAGACCGAGCAGCCGGCCGGGACCGTCACGGTGTCGGTGACGGTCCCCGAAATCCACTCCCTGACCTTGGCCATGCTCTCCCAGTACAGCCGGGCCGCGGAGGCCCCGGTGCCGGGCAGCCAGTAGAGCATGAGGTTGTCCAGCAACTCGTCGCGGGTCAGCACGTTCTCCAGACGGCCGTCGCAGTCGGTCCAGGCCCAGAACTTCTCGATGATCCAGGCGCACAGCGCGGCGGGTGAGTCCACCAGCGCGTAGCCGATCGTCTGCGGGCGGGTGGCCTGCTCGGCGGAGTAGCCGGAGTCGTACGCGGCGCTGAGGCCCAGCGAGGCCAGGGCGCCGCGTTCCTGCTCGGTGAGGTCCCCGAACGTGGCCGGGTCCGGCGGCGCCAGCGGCGGGACGAGATGCACGCCGGCGACGTGGCCCGGGTCCTGCTGGCCGAGGCTGGCGGTGATGCTGGTGCCCCAGTCACTGCCCTGCGCGCCGTACCGCTGGTAACCCAGCCGGGCCATCAGCTGCGCCCAGGCCGCAGCGATCCGCTCAACGCCCCAGCCCGGCTGGCCGGGTTTCCCGCTGAACCCGAACCCGGGCAGCGAGGGGCACACGACATCGAATGCGTCGGCCGGGCCAACTGGGCCGGCCAGGCCGGCCGGGCCGGCCGGGTCGCCGCCGTGGGACTCCGGGTCGGTCAGCGGGCCGATCACCTTCAGGAACTCCACGATCGAGCCGGGCCAGCCGTGCGTCATTATCAGCGGCAGCGCGCCCTTGTGCGGGGATCGCACGTGGAGGAAGCGGATGTCCAGCCCGTCGATCCTGGTGCTGAACAGGCCCAGCGCGTTCAGCCGCGCCTCGGTGGCGCGCCAGTGGTACTCACTGGCCCAGTAGCCGCACAGCTCCTGCAGGTAGGGCAGCGGGACGCCCTGAGTCCAGCCGCCGGCGGTGGCAGGCTCAGGCCAGCGAGTGCGCGCCAGGCGCTGGCGCAGATCGGCCAGGTCTTCGTCCGGGGTCTCGATGCGGAACGGGATCACATCGGTGTCGGCCGCCACTGCGATCACCTCCCGTTCCTGGCGCTACCCCTGGGGCGCGGGGCCCATGCGATGCTGGACCTTCGTTGCGGCCCGAGGAGGTTCATCCTGCGCAGCAACCTGTTCGGCGGGAACGCCGAGATCAGCGGGACCGAGCGCATGTCGCTGCAGAACCCTCACCTGCTGAAGGTCATGCTCGACGGCGAGCTGCTGGCCCGGCAGGGCGCGATGGTCGCCTACCAGGGGGAGATCGAGTTCACGTACGAGGGCTCGGGCGGCATCAGGCGGCTCGTGAAGAAGGCGCTGACCGGTGAGGGCGTTCCGCTCATGCGCTGCCACGGCAAAGGTGACCTGTTTCTCGCCCGGAACGCCTGGGAGCTGCACGCGATCGACCTGGAGGGCGATTCCCTTACCGTCAACGGTGTCAACGTCCTGGCCTTCGACCCGGGGCTGACGTGGGATATCCGCAAGGTCGAGGGCGCCACCGTGCTGTCGGGCGACGTGTTCAACATGGTCTTCTCGGGCGCCGGCCGGCTCGTGCTGGCGGTCTGCGGCACCCCGGTCGTGCTGGACGCCTCGGCCGCCCCGACGTTCGCCGATCTGCAGTCCGCGATCGCCTGGTCGTCGTCGCTGCAGACACGCCTGGTGCGCACCGCCGGAGCCAGCGCCCTCATCGGCCGGGGCTCCGGCGAGGCGTTTCAGCTGGCCTTCTCCGGAGACGGCTTCGTCGTGGTCCAGGCGTCGGAGGGACCGGTGGTGGCCAGGCACAGCCACAGCGCCAGCAACGTCGCGGACTTCTTCACCTAGGGGGCGGGGCGGGACAGCAGGGCGGCCAGGACCGGGGTGAGCCGGGATGCGGCCTCCGCGGCGGGGGCGCCGGCGGGCGGCTTCCAGGCGATGACGCCGTCGGGGCGGATGAGGGCGGGGCCGGGGATGGTGCCGCGGTCCAGCTGGTGAACGGCGACGGTGACGCCGAGGGCTTTGCGGGCCTGATCGGCGGCCTGCTGCCAGTGGCTGAGCCCGTCGCCGGTGAGCAGGGCGAAGCCGGGGGCGGCGGTGTCGAGGGTCGAGCCGGTGCCGTCGGCCAGCGGGAAGTGCGGGACCCGGGCGCCGGGAGTCCAGGTTCTGGCGTGCGGGTCGTCCAGCTCCTGGGCGCGGTCCGCGTCGCCGGTGCCGGCGCGCACGGCCGTGGAGCGGTAGACCGAGCCGAGCTCGATGGCGGGGTCGTCGAGGGGCGGCCGCAGGTCGTCGCGGGGCAGGGAGGGATCGACCCGCAGGGCGTAGCGCGTGTAGGCCTGCTCGACGGTGAGCTCGGAGATCGGCCGCCGCTCGCCGGTGTAGGTGTCCAGCAGCCCGGGGCCGGCCGTGCCCTGGATGACGTAGGCCAGCTTCCAGGCCAGGTTGTACGCGTCGGCCACGCCGGTGTTCCCGCCGAAGCCGCCGGTGGGCGGCATGACGTGGGCGGCGTCGCCGGCCAGGAACACCCGGCCGCGCTGGAACGACTCGGCGGTGGCCGCCATCGCGCTCCAGCGCTGGACGCTCTCGATCTCAACGGGCAGGCCCGGCTCGCTGCCGAGCGCGGTACGGACCAGATCGGCGCACTGGGCGTCCGAGACGTCGTCGCCGACGTGGGTGTTGCGGGCGCCACCGGGGCCGAGCGTGGCGAACACGGCCAGGAAGCCGGAGTCGCCCGCGTAGGAGAACCGGAAGAAGCCCATGAGCGCGGGGTGGTTGACGTAGACCACGCTGAGGTTCCGGTCGCCCATGAAGGGATTCACATCGGCACGGAAGTAGATCGTCACGCAGTCGGCGAAGCTGCCGCGCCCGGTCATGGGGATTCCCAGCTGCTCGCGGACCGCGCTGTGCGCACCGTCGGCCGCGACCAGGTAGTCCGCGGCGACCGTCTCGTCCGGCCCGCCGTCCCGCGGGCGGATCACCGCGGTCACCTTGCCGTCGCCGGCCTCGAACGACACCAGGTCGGTGCCGAACAGGTGCTCCGCGCCCAGCCCGGCGGCCCGCTGGCGGAGCACGGGCTCGAGCCCGACCTGGGTGATGAACAGCCGGTCGGTGGGGCTCAGGCCCTCCACACCGTCGTTGTAGGACCGGTAGAAGTAGGCCAGCTCCTTGCCGGCCAGGCTCTCCACCGCGACGATCGCGCCGCCCTGCTTGAACTCCCTGGCGGCGACCTCCTCGACCGCGCTCTGCAGCCCGGCCGAGCGGAACACCTCCATCGTCCGCTGGTGGAACGACGCGGCCCGGGGATGGATCGCGGTGCCCCGGTGGCTCTCCACCACCAGGTGCGGCACCCCGTAGCCGGCCAGCAGGACCGACGTGGACAGGCCGACCAGGCTGCCGCCCGCCACAAGAACCCTCGTCTGTCGCTCTGGCATGGGCCCTCCAGCCTTGCCCGCTGAGCGGACACATGCCCGCAGAGCGGCCGGTTCTGATGGGCCAGCCTGGTGACGCAGACCGGCCCGCGTCAAGAGACGCGGGCCGGTCTGCGGCAGGGAATTACCGGGCTAGCCGGCTGGCTCGCTGACGCGGGCCGGGGCGGCGGCCGGGCCGGGCCGGGTCGCCCCGGCGGCAGCCGGGCGGCGGCGCCAGGTGCCGACGAAGGCCAGGATGATCACTGCGGCGATCAGGTCGAAGATCGCCGCCGCGCCGAAGGCGGACCCCATGCCGTGCACGATCGCGTCCCTGGCGGCCGGGGAGGCGGCGCCGACGCCGTGGGCGGCGGCGCCGTGGCTGGCCGAGGTG
>Ga0068856_100007977_pt1 | contig 10341 bp, 8 predicted proteins | sample KBSCornC62_FD_66595 | JGI IMG/M metagenome (GOLD analysis project Ga0068856, IMG submission 66595) | Corn rhizosphere microbial communities from Kellogg Biological Station, Michigan, USA - KBS Corn C6-2 | ecosystem: Host-associated > Plants > Roots > Rhizosphere > Soil ... | reverse complement strand
GTAAAATGGGAATAGGACTTTATCAATAACTGGCTACATACCCTAATGTGAAGGAAGCATAACTAAAATTATTGCCGATCATGTTGTAGCTGCCCGATAATCGCACCGGGCCGATCTCAAACCCTACCCTGCCGAAAGCGCCAAATTTGATGGTGCCAAATCCCGCGGCAGAATAGTATCCGTCATAATCGTAACTTTCAAACACATAATGCCGGGTAAACAGGCCTCCGCCGGCTCCGATGAAAGGTCTGAAACCCTTCCTTGCGAAATATACCTCCGCAGTAATACAGGAAGATCCAAAAAACGAGTAAAGTTCATCATAGTACCTTGCCCGGTACCCTAAAAAAGCGCCCTCGAACCTGGCGCCCATGGCAAAATTCTTTGATACAAAGTGGTGTGGTTCAGCAACAAAGGTAAAGCCCGGCTTCACGCCAAAACCTTTGGTCGGCCAGGCATAACCGGCGCCCAGGTCAATTTTATCCTGGTCATCCCAAATTTGAGCACTTGCGGGATAAGCAAGTAGAAACAGGGTACAAATGAGCGCCAGTTTTAGCATACCATTACGGTTTGCGCAAATTTACACTGGCATAGTTTCTATAAAATATGAGAAAAGTAGTATTTCTTATGCCATCAACCTGGTTTATCTTTCTAATAACCCCAGGTCGGGCTGGGCGTATTTATAAACTTTAAAATAGATGGTGGTTTTGGTTTGAAAAACACCCTCGATGGTTGATATACGGTTCACGAAATCAACCAGGTGGTCGTTATCCCGGCACATTACGTCCACTTCCAGGTCGTATTCGCCAAAGGTACCGGCCAAAAAACTTACCTCCGGCATTACGGCTATGGTTTGGGCTACCTGTTCTTTTAGCGGCGCCGGCCTCACATACACGGCAACGTGGGCGTATGACCGGAAGCCAACTTTTCCGGGGTCAACCCGGCCGATGATCGTAATCACTTTATCCTCCAACAGCCGGTTAAACCGGGTGCGGATAGTGCCGATGGATACATTCAGTTTTTCGGCAATAACGGTAAAGGAAGTCCGCCCGTCATTTTGCAAAAAACTGATGATCGCGAAATCTATTTCATCCAGCACGGCATCGGGTTTTACTTTTTCCATTTCGTGAAGATAATCAATAATATTTCAATGTTGTTTAGTTAAGGCATCCGTGACGCCTCACCCCAAACCCCTCTCCAAGGGAGAGGGGCTAAAAAACATCGGTTCTACAAACGCGCAGCTAAAGTCCTCTCCCTTGGAGAGGATGAGTGAGGGCTTCGCCGTTTAGGTGAGGCGTATTGAACATGAATTTGTTGGTTTAATGAAGTTAAATAATATTTAGTAATTATCTATCAAAAATAAATAATTTGCAGGAAAAAGTATAATAATATAAAAATTATGCAGTATTTTTGATTCGCATGAAATATCAGAGGATCAAAAATTTTATCAACGGCGAATTTGTCAGCATTGAATCGCAACGAATATTGGATATCAACTCACCTGCGGATGGTACGTTTTTAACGGAATTACCCTGCTCAGGCGCTGCCGATGTTGAACAGGCTGTATTGGCGGCTCAAAAGGCTTTCCCTTTATGGAGCCGAACGCCGATAAAAGAAAGGGTGCAGGTATTTTACCGGTATAAGTCGCTGCTGGAGAAAAACATGCAGGCGCTTGCTGCGCTGGGCAGCGAAGAAAACGGAAAGACAATTGGCGAGTCCATCGCCGAAATTGAAAAATGCATCGAACTCACAGAGTTCGCCTGTTCCTTACCCCAGTTGGTTACCGGCGAAACACTCGAGGTTAGCAAAGGCGTGGAATGCCGTACCGAGAAAGTGCCTTTAGGCGTAGTAGCATCCATTGTCCCTTTTAACTTCCCAACCATGGTGCCCAACTGGACCATACCCAACGCCATCGCCCTGGGAAACTGCATGATCATTAAACCATCCGAAAAAGTGCCCTTGAGTATGGGCAGGATCGCCGAATTGTTAAAGGAAGCCGGCCTTCCGGATGGTGTTTTGAATATTGTACACGGCGATGCGGAAGTAGTTAACGCTATTTGTGATCATCCGGCTATTGAAGCGGTTTCATTCGTTGGATCAACGAAAGCAGCGCAAGCTGTTTATCGCCGGGCAACCCAAAATTTAAAACGCTGCCTGGCACTGGGCGGGGCTAAAAACCACTTACTGGTATTGCCCGACGCCACACCGGAAATGACAGCGCAAAACATAACCGCATCCATGAGCGGCTGCGCCGGGCAGCGATGCATGGCGGCTTCAGCAATGGTGGGTGTCGGGCCGATTGATCATATTGTTGACAGGATATGCGCTGAGGCCGGCAAGCTGGTTGCCGGCGATACCCTGGGCGCGGTAATCAACAAGGCATCGCAGGAACGAATTGAGCGATATATTACCGAGGCTGAGCAACAGGGCGCGAAAATATTAGTAGATGGAAGAAATGTTAAAGTTGCGGGAAAGGAGAACGGCACGTACGTTGGCCCCACAGTGATCGACTATGTAAGCCCTGACATGGCTGTAGCCAGGGAGGAAATATTCGGGCCGGTAATTTCAATCATCCGCACCAAAACCATCGACGAGGCGCTGGCGATTGAAAATGCCAATCCATACGGCAATGCCGCGAGCGTATTTACGCAAAACGGCGCTGCTGCCAGGTACGTTATCGAAAAAGCAAGCGCGGGTATGATCGGCGTGAACATCGGCGTCCCGGTACCGCGTGAGCCATTTTCATTCGGCGGCTGGAACGAAAGCAAATTTGGGGTAGGCGACATCACCGGCAAAAGCAGTATTGAGTTTTGGACGAAATTGAAAAAAAGCACAACGAAGTGGAACGCAGAGGCAGGAGTTAACTGGATGAGTTAAGCAGCCAGCCCCTCCCAACCCTCCCCGGTGGGAGGGCTTAAAAGCGGGCAATCCCTGCTTGAAATTTTGTAGTTAGAGGAATCATATTTAAACACAATAAAAAAGTCTCTCCTACCGGGGGAGATTTAGAGGGGGCAGAGACTTATGTTAGAAACAACAATATCCGAATCAGAGGAGGTCATCCAAAACAACCTGGATCATACGCTATTTTCCTGGAGCAAGCAAAAAGGAATAGATCCTATAGCCGTAAAAAGAGCCGAAGGCGTTTACCTTTATGATTATGACGGCAAACGCTATATCGATTTTTCATCGGGGCTGATGAATGTAAATATAGGCCATGGCAACCAGCGCATTACCGATGCGGTGGTTAAACAGATGCAGGAGGTTAGCTATGTAACCCCCAGCTGTGTAACCAGGGTACGCGGCGAGCTCGGCAAAAAACTGGCCGAAATATGCCCCGGCAATTTAAACAGGGCATTCTTTACGCTTTGCGGGGCCACTTCCATTGAAAACGCCATTAAACTGGCAAGGCTTTATACCGGCCGGCATAAAATCATCAGCCGTTATCAATCATACCACGGCTCGACTTATGGAGTATTGGCGGCAGGCGGCGACCCGCGCAAATTACCTGCAGATGCACAGCAGGCGCCAAATTTTGTTCATATCGATATCCCCTACGCTTACCGCTGGCCGCACGGCGAAGACAGTTTGCTAAGAGATGCCGTCAGTAACCTGGAGCGGATGATCGCTTATGAAGGCCCGGGCAATATTGCCGCTATTCTATTGGAAGGCGAGTCGGGCTCGTCGGGCTGCTTTAAATATCCAGAAGGTTATTTAAAAAATGTGAGGCAAATATGCGATAAACACGGCATCCTGCTGATCATTGATGAGGTGATGAGCGGTTTTGGCCGTACCGGCAAATGGTTCGGCTTTCAAAATCACGACGTTGTGCCCGATATGGTAGCCATGGCAAAAGGGCTCACCGCCGGGTATTTGCCCTTCGGCTGCTTAATGGTGACCGATGAGATCGCGTCGAAATACGATAATGCTATGCTGCCGTTGGGACTAACGTATTCCGCCCACCCGGTTTGCTGTGCCGCGGCTTTGGAAACGCTGAAAATTTATGAAGATGAAAAGCTGATTGAAAATACCGTAGCCATGGGTAAGTATATGAATCAGCAGGTTGAATTGTTAAGGCAGCGGCATCCCTCCATCGGCGACTGGCGCAATACGGGGCTATTAGGCTGTATCGAACTGGTTAAAAGCCGGGAAACCAAAGAACCCATGGCGCCATTTAATGCTAAGCCCGATGAAATGGCCGTAATGAACAAAGTTGCGGCAAAAATAAAAGAGCTGGGTATGTACACTTTTGTGCGATGGAATTATATCTTTATTGCTCCGCCCCTGTGTATTACAAAAGCGCAGGTTGATGAAGGCCTGTCGATCATCAGCCAGGCGATAGGAATTGCGGATGAATATGTGGTTTAAGTGAAAGGCGAAGCCAGTTCATAGTCCATGGCAGATTCAGCTATGAATCATGAACTATGATCTACGAACTATCAGCTAAAAAATATTATGAAACTCACATCAACCTTAGTCATTTTATTAAGCATCCAGGTAATGACATACGCACAAAAACCAAGGGCAAGGGATATTGGTATCCCCTTTGACGGCACACCCGGTAAATACAATGCCATTACCGATGTAAAGGGAGTTGAAGTAGGCTTTAGCACCATAATAGAAGGCGGAGGCAAAAATATTATTGGGAAGGGCCCCGTCCGTACCGGTGTTACTGCCATATTCCCGCGCGGCCAGTCGAGCGTACCTGTTTATGCCAATTGGTACACGCTTAACGGCAACGGGGAGATGACCGGCACCACATGGATCACCGAATCGGGCTTTTTGGAAACGCCTATACTGATCACCAATACCAATAGCGTAGGCGTTTGCCGCGATGCGATGCTGAAATGGTTTGTTCAGAAAAACTGGATTAAGGAAGAAGGCTGGTACACTTACCCTGTAGTTGCGGAAACCTGGGACGGCGTAATGAACGATATTTACGGCTTTCATGTAAAGGAAAGCAATGTCTTTGAGGCATTAAATACCGCTAAATCCGGCCCTGTAAAAGAGGGTAATGTTGGCGGGGGGACAGGAATGCTTTGCCTGGGATTTAAAGGCGGTACGGGGACGGCTTCAAGACTGATCAAGATCGGCGACTCAACATATACGATGGGGGTATTGGTGCAATCTAATTTCGGCCGGAAGAAAAACCTGACCATAGATGGCGTACCCATCGGCCTTGAATTAAAAGATACGCTGAATTACGAAATTCATAAACTGGCGCAAACCCATGTGCAGGAAGGCGACGGCTCCATCATCGTCGTATTGGCGACCGACGCGCCGTTGCTGCCGCACCAGCTAAAACGCATTGCCCAGCGCATTGCGCTGGGGGTAGGCAAAGTTGGGGGCCGCGGCGAAAATGGTTCAGGCGATATTTTTATAGCCTTTTCCACAGCTAATGCCGGTGCATTTAACCGGGAAAAGGTAGTCAGCGTAAAACAGTTCCCAAATGACATGATCAACCCGCTATTTGAGGGCACCGTGCAGTGCGTGGAGGAAGCCATTATTAATGCGATGGTGGCTGCCGAAACGATTGATGGTATAAACGGGAACAAAGCCTATGCATTGCCACATGATAAGGTTATAGCGCTGTTGCGGAAATATGGCAGGATCAAGTAGCTTCCTGTAATTCTATTTCAGTTACCTTTCGCATTATGTTTTAAGAATGTGCATTACGGGCAAAAACGCAGGCCATTATCGCCCGTTTAACACCGCAAATTTGTTCTCATAATCTTTTAATTGTTCCTGCAGTTGATTTCCCAGTTCAGTTTGATGATTATTTTTTACGGTATCCGCCATTCCATTCAGTATTTGCACACCCAACTGAATGGTACGGACATCCAGCGCTTCATTATCATTCTTTTTCAGCAGTTCATAGTTATAATCCAACTGATCGGTTATAAAACTATCCACGCTTTTCATATATCTGGCGCCCAGCCGGGTATCATTCAGTTTATACGCCGTTTGCGCCAGTAAAAATTTCTGGCCGGCGGTATCAATATCCGGGTTAATATCCGGCATCTCCCTGTCGAATTTATGAATAGCGTTTAAAGCCAGGTCAGGCCGCCCATCCTGTATAAGGCCCTTCGCCAGGTCGTTAAAGGTAATCTCCAGGTTTATATAAAACTGGCCTTTTGATACATTGTCAAGATATTTTGCATGTTTAAAGTTGCCGAATTTGAATTTATTAACCACGTTATCATACATCACCAGGCTATTGGTTTTCGTTTCAGCGCTGGCTGACTTTGCAGTATCATTTTTAAACGGTATCAGGTGGTAAACAAATCCCTCTTTGTATAAATATGGCTGCAGGCCGAACATACTTTGGGAGGGCATAGTTGCCGTAAAACAAATGGGCCGCTGCCAATTATTATGCGCGAGAATATCCAGCATAGCCAGGTTATCTTTCGTCACATAATTCGATGGATATTTCCACTCCATGGCTGCTGCCAGTTTATTTTTCTGCGCGGGGGTTATCACGCCATTTTTTACAACCTCGTCGGCGTTGATGGTTAGTTTTAAATTTTTTGTGGGCAGGTAATTCATCACCGAACCATCCTGGAAAGTGGCTTTCGTGCGGCTGTCGTCCGATGTTACAAAATCAAAAACCTCTTTTACTTCAGTAGAGCCTGCTATTTTGGCGTCATTAAAATAGATAACATCCCTCACCCCTTCTTTGTATTTGTCGTAAGGCAAAGTAATGGGCAAGGGGGCCGACTGGTTCATTTTTCCCTGCATCTGGTGAATGTACCAGTCGCCGGTAAACAAGCTCAGACAAACGATCCGCACATCGGGCCTCACACCTTCCACCTCCTGGTCGTACCATAACGAGTAAGTGTCGTTATCGCCATAGGTAAATAAAATCGCATTCTTCGGGCACGAGATCAGGAAATTATAGGCCATATCATGCGGCGTCATTTTAGTTGACCGGTCATGGCCTTTCCATTCTTTAACCGCCAGTAACACCGGAACAACCAACAGGCAAATACCAACCGAGGCTATAGAGGCAAGCCGGGCATTCAGTTTCAGCCTGGCCAATTCGGCCAAAGCAATTACCCCCAGCCCTATCCATATAGCAAAAGCGTAAAACGAACCCACGTATGAATAATCGCGCTCGCGGGGTTGTATGGAATTTTGGTTTACATATAATACAATGGCCAACCCGGTAAAAAAGAAAAGCAGCAAAATAACCAGTGCGTCCCTTCTTTTTTGTTTAAAATGATAAAACGCTCCAAGCAGGCCCAGTATTAGCGGAATGGCATACAATGGGGCATAACTTACGTCGGTTGTAACAGATGCAGGCAGATGTTTACCCCTGTCAAAAATGCCGCTCGTCCAGTTGCCGTTTATGCCCGCAGTGCTTTGCTGCCCGTCTACGTCGTTATAGCGCCCAACAAAATTCCATAAAAAATACCGGGCATACATCTGGTACATCTGCCAGCTAAACATCCATTTAAGGTTGTCGGTAAAAGTGGGAGCCTGGCCGTCGCCCAGCTGCAGCCACTGCTTATAAAATTGAACGTTCTGGGCATAATAAGGGTCGGATTGCGTACTCCACATCCTCGGCAGCAGCGTATTATGATCATACACATAATCTATCTTTTTGCCAGAGCTCTCGTACTGTGTTTTGCCTTTTATGTAGTTATTGGCGCCTTCCTTTTCATCAATAATTTTTGCATCGAAGTAGGGCCCCGATAACAGCGGGGTTTCGCCGTATTGCACGCGGTTAAGATAACCCAATAGTGTAAAGGCATTGTCCGGGTGCGAATTATTTAAATCGGTGTTGGCCGCTGCGCGGATCGGGATATAAACAAAGGAGCCGTAACCAAAATAAATAAAAACGACACACAAAAGCGACAGGTTCAGCATTGGTTTTCCCCGGCGAACGCTGTACCACAGCCCCCAAATAAGTGAGCCGAACAGCAGCGCAAAAAAGATGACTACACCGCTGCCAAAACCCATTCCGAGCGAGTTCACAAAGAAATAATCGAACCAGGCGGCAAAATAAATGGTGTAGCCCCGTATGCCGAATTGAACCAGTCCAAGTATAAGTATGCTGATCAAAAACGCGATGATCCCGCTTTTAAAACCGACCTTTTTATACCTGCGGAAATAATAGACCATAGCGATAGCGGGGATGGTTAATAAATTGAGCAAATGTATACCCAGCGACAACCCGATCATGTAGGCGATCAGGACTATCCATTTGTCGGCGCCGGGCTTATCGGCTTGTGCTTCCCATTTCAGGATCGCCCAAAAAACAATTGCCGTACATAGGGATGATAACGAAAATACGATCGTTTCAACTGCCGAGAACCAAAAGGTATCGGTAAAGGTAAAAGCCAGCGCACCCACCAGCCCGGCGCCAAAAATCAATAGTTGCTTCGTGCGGGCAGCTTCTTCCGTCCCTGTGTTCAGTAACTTTTTCGCCAGCGCGGTTATCGTCCAAAACAGGAACATAATAGTTGCGCCGCTCGCCAAGGCCGACATGAGGTTGGTAAAGTAGGCCACTTTGGTATGGTCGCCCAGCGACAACAATGAAAAAGCTTTACCAAGCATGGCGAAAAGCGGATATCCCGGCTGATGCGATACCTGTAAACGATAGGCGCAGGAGATAAATTCGCCGCAATCCCAGAAACTAACAGAGGGTTCCAAAGTTAAAATGTAAGTGATTGAAGCGATGACAAAGCAAAACCAGCCGGTGAGATTGTTGATCTTTTTGTAGTTCATGGGTTTATTATTTGTTGATTGAGTTGGATTAAGTGTCAGCAGGCTATATCATAAATTGAATGTGATGGTAACAAAATAATATTTCGACTAACATAAACTTTGTGAACTCTGTGTTTAAATTTAACCACACAGAACACTGAGAAGGCACGGAGAACACGCAGGTCAAATATTATTTTGTTCTAAATTCGGCTAAGCTATTTTCGATACAGCCTCGGCCAATTCATTACAATTTCGGTGTTATACTTTAAACCACCACGGTATTTAACACCTCTTAACAAACTTTAACTAAAAAAGGGGGGCATTTAACAATTGCAAGCGGTCTCCGGCAACATATTATTGAATACCTGATCCGAAATAATAAATACCATTAATCTATTGAGCCTAAAACAATTGTAAAAAATTTGTTACTTTTATTAAAACTTCATAATTTGCATACAGAGAAGAATAATATTTATAAACCTCAATTACCATGAAAAATTTCGTTATCACAATCGTAGCTATGCTTACAGTTGTAAGCTTCGCCCACGCCCAATCATGCGACGAGTTTGTAGGAGCTAACGCGGGTAAAAATTTTGTTTATGTTAACAATGATGCAAAAGGCAATGAGATGGGGAGGGTGTCGTATTCGGCAGTAAAAAAAGATCCGTCGACCATAACTATACACAGCGAGGTTACCGACAAAAAAGGCAAACAGACCGGGACTGCCGATTTTGATATGAATTGCACAGGCAGCACCATAAAAGTTGATATGCGCTCATTTATTCCTGCGGGATCAAATAAGGAGTTTAGCAATATGGAAATGGTAGCCGATGGCAAATACCTAGTTTATCCGTTAAACCTTAAAGCCGGCGACAAACTGGACGATGGCTCCATGCTGATAACAATAAATAATAAGGGCAGCAAATTTGGCGAAATGAATATTGATATTACTGACCGCACGGTTGAACAAACCGAAACTGTGAACAGCGCAGCCGGAAATTTCGACTGCTTCCGCATATCGTATAATATTTTGATCAAGGCAAAAGTGATGGGAATAGGAATTCCTGTTAATATGAAAGTTACTGAATGGTATTCTCCCAAGCTGGGGCGCTTTGTAAAATCAGAAACCTATAATAAAAACGGCAAATTTATGGGAACTACAACCCTCGCGTCAGTGAATTAATATTTAAACCCGGGGGCAGGATTAGTTTTTTGAGAGCGCTATAGTCTTAAATTCCTCTATCTTATCATCTAAGATTTTGATGGACGTTTCAAGATCCCTGATGAACGAATGCGTTCTTTCATCAGCGGGGTTTTCGGCCAGCAAATAATTAAGTATCTCGGTGATCCTGTCTTTCGACCTTTGAAATTGATTTAAATCAGCCATGTCATAGTGCATCGGTTAAGCCGTATACGTAAAGGCTGCAACGGTGGTTCCGATTGTTTTTCAACAATATTTTCCCGCTCAATGCTTTTATCAATCCTCAACAGCAGAAAATACTTCCAGCAAGATATCCCATTTGTGGCTGGCATCTATTTCCCATATCCGTACATAATTGTAGCTGCTGGTTATATTTCCCTTTTTTATGCGCGCTTTGCCGTAAGTATAAGCCAAATCGTTGCTCGTCGAGCGTCCGG
>Ga0068856_100007975_pt1 | contig 10342 bp, 11 predicted proteins | sample KBSCornC62_FD_66595 | JGI IMG/M metagenome (GOLD analysis project Ga0068856, IMG submission 66595) | Corn rhizosphere microbial communities from Kellogg Biological Station, Michigan, USA - KBS Corn C6-2 | ecosystem: Host-associated > Plants > Roots > Rhizosphere > Soil ... | reverse complement strand
GCAACTACGCCATCCTGTTTGGCGCCAATGCACTTGAGTTACTGCAATGGAGAGCATCAATGACCGATGAACAATATGTGGATTTGAATGCAGCTACTGACGAGGAATGGTATGATGGTGTATAAAATACTTTTGGTTTAAACGAAAGGCAAGTGCAGGGACTATAAATAAATGTATAAATTGAAAAAATATTTGAAATTGAAGCTGGAAAATTAAATGAATTATTATTTATCAAAGTATACGATTTATTAAAAAACCAACATGAAAATAAAACTCTTAATAGTCGGTCTTTTTTTTGCACAGTTACTTGCCGCCCAATCCTATAAAAAAATTCATCACAAAGCGACTGTAGTAGATACCCACAACGATATTTTGATGAAAGCAGCAGATGAAGGAGTTGTATTCGACCAGGACCTTACCGGCAAAACACATAGTGATTTGGCCCGTTGGAAAAAAGGCGGCCTGGATGTTCAAATATTTTCTGTGTATTGTGACGGTGCTGCAAAAAATCCATTCGCTTATGCAAACAGGGAAATGGATACCCTTGATGCCGTAGTGGCCCGCAACCCGGATAAAATTGTGAAAGTGGCCAACTATGCTGAATTGATAAAAGCGGTAAAGCAACACAAGATAGCTGCCATGTTTGGAGTTGAGGGCGGCCACATGATAGAAAATGATCTCAACAAATTAGATTCATTATATACACGTGGCGCAAGATATCTTACGTTAACGCATAACGTTTCACCCCCATGGGCCACCAGCGCAGCAGATGAGACGACCGCAAACCCTGTCATAGGCAAAGGTTTAAACGCTGAAGGAAAAAAAGGCCTTACACAATTTGGCAAACAAGTGGTGCAACACATGAATCAGCTTGGGATACTCGTTGACGTTAGTCACGCCGGTGATCAAACTTTTTGGGATGTAATTCATACTACTACCAAACCAATTATCGCTTCACACAGTTCTGTTTACCACCTTACACCGCATAGACGCAATTTAAAAGATGACCAGATAAAGGCTATTGCAAAAAACGGCGGCGTCATCCAGGTGAATTTTAATCCCGGTTTTATAGACAGCACTTTTGATAAAAAAGAAATTGCCTTTCTTAAAGAGCATGCAGCAGAAAATGATTCGCTTATCAAAAGCGGTATGGATGAATTTTATGCCATGGATTTGCTGTATCGCAAGTATCCGGCAGAAGCAAATGCAATACGTCCGCCACTTTCCATGCTTATTGATCACATTGAGTATATCATCAAATTAGTAGGTGTTGATTATGTTGGCCTCGGTTCTGATTTTGATGGTATTAACCTTACGCCACAGCAGTTGGAAGATGTACGTGATTATCCCTTGATCACAAAAGCTTTGGTTGAAAGAGGGTATAGCAAAAAAGATATTGATAAAATTTTAGGCGGAAATTTTTTAAGGGTTTTACGAGCTAATGAAGCAAAATAAAAATCGTTATTGTTTTTTTCATGAAAACCATTTCGCCGTTCATGCTGCAGAGCCGCAGGCCCGGCCCATATTGTAAAAATGGATTTTAATCCGTTTGAAAAAATAAATATTAAAAATGGCATTAGTAAAAACAGAAGAAGGATTAAAACGCGTAGTAGGTGTTACGGGACTTACCCTTTCAATTATTAACGGCGTTATTGGTGCAGGCATATTTGTGTTGCCGGCAATCGTTGGTATTGAGATGGGAGCTTTTGGTGTATTCGGTTATATTTTCTGCAGCATCATGCTGGCAGCCATTATGCTTTGTTATGCAGAAATTGGCAGCCGCGTTACCACCAGTGGAGGCTCATATGCTTATGTGGAAGCTGCTTTCGGTGATTTTGCTGGTTATATTGTTAACTGGTTGTACTTTTTTGGATGGAGCATTTTGGGAAGCGCCGCTTTAATGAATGTAATTGCTGACTCACTGGCTGTAATATTTCCCGTATTTGCAAATCCGTTGGTGCAGGCTTTATTCTTCTTTATACTGATCGGCTTTATGATCGTGGTTAATGTGCTTGGTGCAAAACAAGGTATTGGTTTCGTAAAAATGATCACTCTCATAAAATTATTGCCGCTTCTAGGGATTATCATTTTTGGTTTCAGCAAAGTAAAAGCGGGCAACCTGCACTGGGAACATATGCCATCGCTCAAAACATTTGGAGATACTACTCTTATCTTATTCTATGCATTTGCCGGCTTTGAAACGTCCCTTGGCGTAAGCGGAGAATTTAAAAATCCAAAACGTACCGTTCCAATGGGCATTTTGCTTGGAGGCATTACTGTGCTCTTTGTATATATGTTATTACAAATCGTAACCCAGGGGGTACTCGGTGCAGAAATGGCTTCATTTAAAGATGCGCCACTCGCTGCCGTAGCCGAAAAAATTGTAGGACCTGTTGGAGCAACCATCTTGTTGGTTACTGCGGCTCTCTCCTGTTTTGGATGTGTAAGTGCTGATATAATGGCGACACCACGCTCGCTATTTGCCGGGTCAAATGATGGCATGTTTCCGAAGTTCCTTGGTAAAGTTCATCCTAAGTTTGCTACTCCGCATGTTGCTGTCACAACTTATGGCTCGCTCATTTTTATTTTTTCAATTTCAGGAGGATTTAAACAACTGGCTATTCTTGCGAGCGCTGCCATATTAATCGTTTACCTCGGTGTTATACTGGCCACTGTAAAATTGAGATCAACAAATCGGGCTTCCGATAAATCGTTCCGGGCCCCGCGTGGTTTGGCAGTTCCTTTAATTGGTATTGCCACGATAGTTTGGTTACTTAGCAGCCTAAGTAAATGGGAAATTCTTTCAGCCATTATTTTTATTGCCGCTGTATGCGTCATCTATTTTGTTACGAGGAAATTTAAACGGAAAAAAATAGTAATGATGCCTGCGGAAAGTATCTTGTAACAGAAGGGATAAAAAAGTCGAATAAAAATTAACGCAATGATTTTACAGTGATTTGAAAAGCCAAAAACTATTACCTTACCTGCACGCCATGGATCTACCGTTCGTATAAAATCAAAAAACTTTTCGTTTAAAATTGCAAACTTATTTTTGGTATGCCTCTGTTAAGTAGGGTTTTTAATTAATTTACCGTATGAAAAATGAAATTGTTTCACAGCTCAGGTCATCGCTGAAGATGCTTATAAACACCATTCGTAAATGCCCGGAAGATATATGGACAGACGATGCAAATGGTAATCCATACTGGCGCATTGTTTATCATTCCTTACACTACACCAGTCTCTATATGGCACAGGGCGTTTCATCATTTATTCCATGGACAAAGCATATAAAAAATTATAACCGTTTAGGATTGTTTACTGAAGATAATAAGCCGATCGTTATTACGACCATCTATACCAAAGATGAGATGGTTACTTATGCGGAGGCTATTTTAAATAATTGTGAATCTCTCATAAATGACAGTTCAATGAATGAGCCCGCTGGTTATGAATGGCTGCCTATGAATACATTTGAAAAGCACATCTATAGCATCAGGCACCTGCAACACCATATCGGGCAGCTTATTGAAAAGTTGCATGCAGCAGGTATTTGGGGCATAGATTGGGAAAGAGTAAGCTAAGGTTTTTACTTGTCTTTCTTTTACGTGTGTATGTTACCGTTATCTTTTGTGCTGATGAGTCCTGAATTATCTTTTTGCATAATCTTAAAAAGTTGTCAAAGCAATAACGCTTCTGTTTAACTTTGATAAAACCATTCATTATTTAATTACTTTTTATGAACCAGCAACTTTTTGAATCAGTAGACCAATACATCAGCCAGTTATTTCATGATGAAGATGATTGCCTGAAAGCAACCGAAGAATCAATCATTCAATCAGGTATTCCCCAAATCAGCGTTTCGCCTAACCAGGGAAAATTTTTGCATATACTCGCTAAACTTTGCAATGCCGAAACGATACTCGAAATGGGAACGCTTGGCGGTTACAGTACCATCTGGATGGCGAGGGCTTTACCGGGAAACGGGAAATTGGTTACGTTAGAGATAGACAAGAAACATGCGGACGTAGCGCAACAAAACTTTTATCGTTGTGGCCTTGCAGAAAAAATAGAGATCCGGTTAGGTAAAGCCATTGATATCTTACCTCAGTTAAAAGCTGAAGGTGCCGGGCCATTTGATATGATTTTTATTGATGCTGACAAACCACCTTATACCGAATATTTTAAATGGGCATTACAGTTATCAAGACCGGGAACATTAATCATCGCAGATAATGTAATAAGAGAAGGGAAAGTGCTACTCGGAGAAGATCCCGATGAAATGGTAACTGGCGTAAAACGTTTCAATAAATTTTTGTCCCAATGCAATGATGTGACGGCCACGATTTTTCAAACAGTTGGAGCAAAAGAACATGATGGAATGGCGATAGCGATCGTGAAATAGCATTCACAACGGAGGTGTAATAACACCTATGCACTTAGCGCCTTTTGAAGATTTTCCAGTTTTATAATGAGAGAGAACTCTTCATCCTCAGCGCCATCTGTGATGTGTTCAGCCAGGTTGCGTTGCCTGTTTGTTAGGATATCATTAGACACAAAGGTCTTCATAGTAATGGCTTTCGCGGCATCATCCTGCCAGCCTATACCAATACCATTCTCATAAACAAAGTGTACCTGTCTTAGCTTATCAGCTATTAATTCAGTAGCGCCTTTTTTATATTCAAGATTCTTCTTAAAAAAATACTTTATTGTTTTTGCCTGGTCTGGAAAACCCAACTGCATTCGTTCATTATATCGCTGAAAAAAATGACTATTGTATTTAACCAGGTATTTGTCTATGGTTCCATCAACCATATCCAGGAACTCAATGGTGTAGGCCACCATTCCGCGACTATCGCGGGTATGCACATAAAATGCCTTTTTAATACCCTTGCAGTCAATGTGAAAAACTAATTGCCACTCATTGCGGTACTGGGTTTTAAAACACAGTGTACGCACTTCTTTTTCAAGTTTTTTGCGGAGCATTTGTTTCTGGAGTATAATGGCTTCTGCATCACTCCTGCGTTTTACCGTGTCCAAATCTCTCATAATCTCCCGGTAAATTTCTTCAGTTGTCATAGATAGTACTAACATTTGCGTATATTATATTGAGATTAATTTATAGAGAACGTACACACTGGTATGTTAGTATGCTGAAATATAACATTCAATAAGAAATTTCCGGAACCGATGGTGGTATGGGATTATTGGGGCGTCGGTTGGTTTTGTTCTAATGAAGTATCCTTAAATTATCTCGAAAAAAGTATCGGGTTGTTTTGTCTGGCGTTATTAAACCGGTTATTGTCGAACAAGGGATAGCTGCTTCTTTCCACGCTGAAGCTGCCTGAAACGGAGAAGGTACGGGCATCATTAATATACATGAGCCCTACTCTTGCAGAAGAATAGATAGAAAGATTACCAGGTTCGTAATAGCTGTTGAAAGGATTTCCCTTATTTATATTTGTAGAAAGAAAAGCGCTATTAAAATTAACATAAGCCGGCGCTACCGCTACTCCCGCAAACGCGTACACGTTGTTGCTGATCCTCCTGTTGAGCTGGAAGCCCAGGGGAGCAGCAAAATAACCGGCACCACCGCCACGAAAAAAAGTATAACCGGTAGATATACCACTGAAGCTGCTGATGAACCATTTCTTTGGAGCAATGCTGTCATGCAAATTGATGTTGCGGTTGAATGTGTTACTCTCTATGCTATTTTGGAAGCTTCCCGGAAGAGTTGTTTGTGCTTGTAAGGTAATTGCAAAAATGATTGCGAAAAATGTAAATATAGTGCGCATGTTAGCCATTTAGAATATAAAAATACAGCTTATTGAGTTAATGAAAGGCTAAGTAAAGACATGCGTCCTTTGCTAACCATTATCATTTTCCTGATACCTACTTTAGTCGGGCCAGTTCCCTGATATCTTTTACTTCCAGCACATTTTTGGGATAGGCCACCGTCACCGCATTAATCATTGCCTGCCCCACTTCATGCATACTCAACACACTTTTAGGAGCAACTGCTTTAATGACCTTAATGATAAATTTAAAGAGCGGCTTCCAGTTCTTTTGACCCGGGAAAGGCTGCATAACACCCGGCCTGAAATTATATTCGCCTCTAAATCCGAGCTTTGCCAAATCGTTTTCCGTTCTGCCTTTTACCCGCGCCCACATTATCCTGCCTTTTTCACTACTGTCTGTCTGGGCGCCAGATACATAAGTAAAAACAATATTGCTGTTCACCGCCAGCAGCGCTTTCGCAAATGCCATCGTGGTATCATACGTAATGCGGGTGTACTTGTCTTCCTTCATACCTACGGAGCTTATGCCGGCACAGAAAAAGCAGGCATCATAACGGACAAGGTTATACGCCAGTTGGTTGATCTGAAAGAAATCGGGAGCGATCAGTTCCTTCAATTTGGGATGCTCTATTTCATAATGTCTCCGGTTAATGATCAGTACTTCGCTAACGGTTGGGTTTTGCAAACACTCAAACAATACACCTTCGCCAACCATACCCGTGGCACCGGTGATGATTACCTTTATGTTCTTCATTCTAATTTGTATTTATAAGACAAAGGTCGGTAGAAAAATGAGGATTGAGGTTTGTTTAGACGTTCAAAGTCCATTAATATAAAATCACTAAGGTTAACTGTATACTTTCCGCAAAGAAATAACAAAGCAAGGCCGAAAACAGCTTTATTCGACTTATTTTCTTATGCACAATGCGGAAAATAAATGCTCTGTAATTACTTAATTTTATAGAACAATAAATTTTGCAACTATGAACACAATCAGAAAAGAAGACATCAAACAGGAAGTGTTTGATCTTTATGACGACTATGCACACAACCGCCTGAACAGGCGTGATTTTGTGCAAAAGCTATCTGTCTACGCAGTAGGAGGTCTTACCGTATCTTCTCTCACGAGTTTTCTTATGCCGAACTATCAAACCACTGCTGAGGTGAGAGCAGATGACCCCGGTTTAAAATCAGAATATATACATTATGATTCTCCGAATGGCGATGGTGATATTAAAGCGCTATTATCCATGCCGTCGGATGCAAAAGGAAGGCTCGGAGGAATTGTAGTAGTGCATGAAAACCGCGGATTAAATCCTTACATTGAAGATGTTGCAAGAAGAGCCGCGCTGGCAGGATTTATTACTATTGCACCTGATGCCCTCACGCCGTTAGGAGGCTATCCGGGTAATGATGATGCAGGGCGTGAGATGCAAACCAAACTTGATAAAAATAAAATGCTGGAAGATTTTATTGCTGCTTATTATTATCTCAAAAATCATAAAGACTGTAATGGTAAAGTTGGTGTGGTAGGCTTTTGTTTTGGCGGAGGCATTGCGAATATGATGGCTGTGCGAATTCCGGATCTCTCAGCCGCTGTACCGTTTTATGGAGCCCAGCCCCCTGCAGAAGATGTTCCTAAAATACAAGCGCCGGTACTACTGCATTATGCGGCACTCGATACCCGCATCACCGATGGCTGGCCTGCATACGAAGCGGCATTAAAAGCTAACGGAAAAGCATACACGGCATACATATATCCCAATGTAAATCACGGCTTTCACAATAATACGACACCCCGTTACGACAAAGATGCTGCGGAGCTTGCCTGGAAACGCACCATTGATTTTTTTGATGAAAAATTGAAATAACAGTTAACGTAGCAAAATATTTTTACAACCTGCTATCGTTTTGATAGATTATTTTTCCATGGACCATCGTAGCATGTACCGTTATATTTTCATCGAAGATGATAATATCTGCATCTTTCCCTGCAGCCAAAGAACCTTTCCTGTCAGCGATGTCCATGATTGTTGCAGGCGTGTGTGTAATCATCCTTACTGCATCTGGTAATGAAATCCCGGCCATTTGAGTCATGGTCCTCACCAGGCGATCGGCCGTTGCAACACTTCCCGCAAAGGAACTCCTGTCGGGCAATTTTGATACACCATCTTCCACAATTACTTTAATGCCCGTATGAATATTACCAATCACACTTTCCCCCGGCGGCATTGCCGCAGCACGTATCGCATCGGTGATGAGCGCAATCTTGTCGCATCCCTTTATCTTACAAATCAATTGCAATAAAGGAGCGGGTAGATGAACGCCGTCTGCGATGATCTCCACATCCATCTCATCTATAAGAAAGGCACTTTCAACTACGCCTGCATAGCGCCGGGCATTTCTCCGGGTAACGCCCGACATGGCAGAATATAAATGCGTCGCCAGCGTGTAGCCGTTCTCGTAAGCTTCTATTACTTCTTCATAAATAGCATCAGTATGCGCCAGGGCCACAAGGATACCTTTTGATTTTACATAACGGGCAAAAGGAATCGCTCCCTTTAATTCAGGAGCGGCGCTCCACCTTTTGATAGAACCGGATTTAGACAGGATATATTCATATTCCTTTGGGTCGGGATCACGGATGTACCGAGGATCCTGGGCGCCCCGCTGGCTCATGGCCAAATAAGGCCCTTCGAGATGCATACCCATGAACTGAGCGCCCGAATTATTTTTCGGATAGGCTTCATTGTAAGTCTCCAGGGTTTTTACAATGTCTTCCGTACTACCGGTTAGCGTAGTGGGAAATAATGCAGTAGTGCCAAACCTGGCATGGGTTTCCGCAACGGTAAGAAAAGCCTCGACCGTGTTGTCCATAAAATCGGCCCCGCCGCCGCCATGAACATGAATATCGATAAAGCCGGGAGAAATGTACTTTCCACCCGCATCAATAGTAACGGCGCCGGGAGTTTCCGGATCACCTTCTGACACTTCAATGATAGTTCTGTCTTTAATAATTACACAGCCGTTGGGTATCACGCGAAAAGGAGTGATGACCCGCCCATTGCGTACTTTAATAAATGAAGGTATTGTTTCTGCCAAAATCGGTTATAGTTATGTTTACAGAAATTATAAAATCGTTACATTTTTTACTAAATACTCTTCTTCCTTTATATGATACTATTACTGTACAGTAAAGCCGAGGAATCCCTATCGAGAAAACAAACGCAATTTGCATGATGCTGCAAGATACTGGCCGGAAACAAATTGGAAACAGTATTATCAAAACAATCTCTTACGGCCTTTGCTTTTCTTCTTTCAGGCACTGAACAAATAATTTGACCGGATTTCATTATTTGATTAACAGACATGGTGATTGCCTTGCGGGGTACCTCATCGATCGATTGGAACCAGCCTTCGCCGAATTGTTGCTGGCGGCATTTTTCATCCAGGTCAACGATTATGAAAGGTTCTTCAGTTTCAAAATCGGCAGGTGGGTCATTAAAACCGAGGTGGCCGTTTTCGCCAATCCCTACAAGGGCCACATCTACGGTTATTAATCTGATGATGTTATTCAAACGCCTGCATTCTTCGGCAGGCTCCACTTCGCCGTTTATTAAATGTATTTCCTTTAAAGGCCCCACTTTTTGAATGAACCTCTCTTCGAGATATCTCCTGAAACTTGCCGGTGAAGTTTTTGGTAAACCGATGTATTCATCGAGATGAAACATGGTTACTTTACTCCAATCGATATCTTCGCTTGTAAGCTGCTGTAACGTTTCAAACTGGCTGGTTCCTGTGGCTAATATTATAGTAGCTTCCCCCTTACTTTTAATCACATCCTGTATTATTTGCGCAGCCAGGCTTCCGGCAGCTTTGCCCAGTTCTACAGGATTGTTTTTTATAATAATTTCCATGAGATCAGTTTATCTTTAATCAGTAATTTTTCTTTCATGCAGCCAACAGGTGCCACTATATTTTTCTGGAATATTCGTTTTCAAATAATGCATCGTAAAGAAAATAATCTTTTGTAATAGTTCCATTGTAATAGGTACCGTTGATGTTTTGTAGAAATATTCATCACCTTTAGACGCAAAGCCTCTGAAAAAATTATGCCCGGTCTTCTATTCATATCATTTCAATTCAAGTACCACACAAGTAGCTTTAGCTGCCTGCTTATTATTGACAGATACTTCCGTATGGGGAGCAAAGAAAACATATTCTCCCGTTGTAATGTTTTTTCCCTTCGTGTTTGCCACCCCGTTAGTACATATTAATAAATGAGCACAACTTCCGCCGGGAAAATTAATTTGTTGCTGACTGCTTAAATCAAATTTATAAACACGTACCAGCTTTTCATCTATGGTAGTTTCAACATTGGCATTTTTTAATGCAGCGCAAGGTTCATTGGATGGCTCTTCCTTTGCCAGTTCTATATCCATTACATGAAAAATTTGTTTGCCTGCATTATATACCCTATGCGTAACCGGGCTTTTATCGTAGGCTGCAAATTTTGTTTCACCTGAGGAAAACTGCGTCGGCGG
>Ga0068856_100007970_pt1 | contig 10345 bp, 14 predicted proteins | sample KBSCornC62_FD_66595 | JGI IMG/M metagenome (GOLD analysis project Ga0068856, IMG submission 66595) | Corn rhizosphere microbial communities from Kellogg Biological Station, Michigan, USA - KBS Corn C6-2 | ecosystem: Host-associated > Plants > Roots > Rhizosphere > Soil ... | reverse complement strand
CCGGACGTTTCGCTCATTTCCTGAGGGGCAGCGGCCAGGGATGGCATACGAAGTTGGCGCCAGCGAGGTGAAGTACGACGGCGCCATCATCCGGGTCCGGGCCGACACGGTCGCCCAGCCCGACGGCACGCAGGCCAGGCGCGAGGTGGTCGAGCACACCGGGTCGGTGGCGGTGGTGGCCGTCGACGACGCCCGCCGGGTGCTCCTGATCCGTCAGTACCGGCATCCGGCGGGCCAGTACCTCTGGGAGCTGCCCGCCGGCCTTTGCGACCAAGACGGCGAGGACCCGCGGGCGACCGCCCGCCGCGAACTGGCCGAGGAAACCGGCTGGACCGCCGCGGACTGGTCCACGCTCGTCGACGTGTACCCGTCGCCCGGGATCAGCACCGAGAGGTGCCGCATCTACCAGGCCAGGGAGCTGCGCCGGGGCGCGCCGCCCGGCCGGCCCAAGGACGAGGAGGCGGACCTGCAGCAGCGGTGGACGCCGCTCGCCGAGGCCGTGTTCGAGGTGCTGTCCGGGCACATCACCAACGGCCTCGCGGTGGCCGGGCTGCTCGCCACCGCGGTCCGGCACGGCATGCGGGAGAACCGCCACCGCCCGGGCCGCGCCGTCTGGCCCACCCCGCAAGACTGACCCGGCCGGCCCGCCGGCCGTCATAGTCGGCGACCTCAATCATCCGGTGAGGTCCTGACCGGTGGTGCTGGTGAGGTAGCCGGGGAGGTCGTCGTGCCGGTCGCCGGTGTTGACCGTGCCGGCGGGCTCGAACATCAGGATCGCGCCGCCGGGCGAGGAGGGTTTGTGCTCGGTGCCTTGGGGGACGACGAAGATGTCGCCGGCGTTCAGCTCAACGGTGCGTTCCTGGCCGCCGTCCTCGCGAAGGGCGATGTCGAAACTCCCGTCGAGCACCAGGAAGAACTCGTCGGTGTCCTCGTGGACGTGCCAGACGTGGTCGCCGCGGGTGTGCGCGATCTTGACGTCGTAGTCGTTGACCCGGCCGACGATCCGCGGGCTGTAGATCTCGGTGAACGCGGCCAGCGCCTGGCTCAGGCTGATAGGTCCAGAAGTCATGCCCCTATCGTCGGCGATCGTTAGCGTGTGGCCTTTGGCGGGCCCGCTATGTGGCTGGGAGGTCCTGACGTGACCAGTAAGTTCACCGAGCTTGCGATCGACTGTGCCGATCCCGGCGGTCTGGCCCGGTTCTGGTGCTCGGTCCTTGACTACGAGGTGGTGGACGAAGAGGACGGGCTTGTCACGATCGGCTCCCCTCTGGCGCCTGAGGGCAGGAACCGCCGTGGCCCGGTGCCGCCAACGCTGACCTTCGCGCGCGTGCCCGAGGGCAAGACCATCAAGAACAGGGTCCACCTCGACGTCAACCCCACCGACCGGGAGCAGGATGAAGAGGTCCGCCGCCTGCTCGGCCTCGGCGCCCGGCACGCCGACGTCGGCCAGACGGGCGACGAGAGCTGGGTCACGCTGGCCGACCCGGAGGGAAACGAGTTCTGCGTCCTCGCGGACCGCTGCCCCTGACCAAAGACCGGGAATGGGCGTTTCCTGGCCGTGATCTGGGGAAGCTGAATCGCTGCCGCAGCGAAGGAGAGGCCATGATCCGCATGAAGCTGCTGCGCTCCGGCGCCGTCGCCGCCGTGGGGTGGCTGGCCTGGACCCAGCGCCAGGACATCGTCCGGTATCTGAAGATCAGGCAGATGTCGTCGGGTGACGGCCATCCCGGCAATGTGCCGGCCAGCGGGGTGCACGCCTACCCCGCACCCGGGCAGGGCACGCCGGACGGCACCGGGGACTTCGCGTCCGCCAGCCGTGGCGGGCCCGCGCCGCCCGGCAGATGAGCGGGCCGGATCCCGCCGGGCCGGCGACGCTGGCCGGTCAACGGGCGGGCCGCCCGGGCACCCGCCTGTTTCGCTGGCCAGGAGCGGGTATATGCGCGAATTCGGCTTCACCGCAACTTTTCCAGGGAGCGATGCCAGATGTCGCAGAACAGCGGTCCCGGTTCCCCGGGCCGCACATCAATAGGGGCAGCGGCCCTCCGGTCACGTACCGACGCCGTCAGGGACAAGGCGGCCGGGGCGATGTCCACCCAGCAGCGGAAGGCCGCAGGCCAGCTGCGCAGTGTGGCCGACGACCTGCAGGAGATGGCGGCCAACGGCGGTGCGCCCGCGCAGGCCGCGGATCTGGCCCGGCAGGCCGCCGGGCGGCTTTCCGCGGCGGCGTCGTGGCTCGACGAGCGCAACCCCGCTGACCTGCTGACCGGGATCCGGGCCCTCGCCCGGATGCGGCCGGGCCTGGTGCTGGCCGGGGCCGCCTTCGCGGGCCTGGTCGTGGGCCGGCTGACCCGGAGACTGCCCGGCGGCCGCCGGGCCCGTGAGCGGGGGCAGTCATGACCCCGCCGGCATCGGCAGCAGACGCCAGGCCGGCCGCAGCCGCCCAGGCTCAGGCCGCCGCCCAGGACCCGTCAAGCGCCTCGGTCGGGGAGCTTGTCGGCTCTATCACCAAGGATCTTTCGACGCTGATGCGCCAGGAACTCGACCTGGCGAAGGCCGAGGTCAAGCAGGAGGCGATCAAGTCCGGCAAGGCCGCGGGACTGTACGGCGCGGCCGGGTTCGCCGGCTACATGGTCCTGCTCTTCGCATCGATCGCGGGCTGGTGGGGGCTGGCCAACGTGATGGATGAGGGCTGGGCGGCGCTCATCGTGACCGGGGTCTGGGCGGTCATCGGGGCGGTGACCTACTCGGCCGGCCGGCGGAAGGCCCGGCAGATCCACCCGACACCCGAGCGAACGGTAGAGACTGTGAAGGAAATCCCGGACGCGCTCAAAGGACAGGCAGGGAACTCAGCATGACCACCCAGGATCCCGACCAGATCCGCGACGGCATCGAGCAGACGCAGCGGGAGCTCAGCGCCAACGTCGATGCGCTGACCACCAAGCTCAGCCCGCAGAGAATCATGCGCGAGCAGGTTCAGCGGGCCCTCACCGCCATGGGCTCCATAAAGGAGCGCGCCTCGGCCACCGCCGCGCAGAAGTCCGCCGAGGCCGACGGGACCGCCGCCCCGGCCGGGTCCACGGCCACCTCTCCGGTGACCAGGACGGCCGGCACGGTTACCGCTGCGGCCCGCCGCGGCATCGAGGCCAGCCCCGTCGCCGCGGGGCTGATTGTCCTCGGCGCCAGCTGGCTGACCGCCTGGCTGATATGGCCATCGCGCCGCGGCAGCGCCAGGCCCGGCGACCGCGGGCGCTGACGCGGGAGAAGGCGGGTGGCAGCCGGGTAAAGACCTGGCCAGGATGCCCCGGCGCCATGTGGCCTGGGCCTGCGGCACGCGCCCATACTGGGGCGATGTTCGAGAAGAAGATCGACGCCGAGGCCCGGATCCTCGCCGGCGAGGGCCGCGGCAGCGTCATGAATACGAGCACCCGGCGGTTGAGTTCGGCCGGAACCCGCTCCCCTGCGAGCCCGTCCCCGAGGACTACAAGCCCGTGCTGACGCCATGTCAGGCAACGCCGGGATGACGCCGCGCGAGCGCATCCTGCACGAGTGCGAGCAGCGCGGCAAACCGCAGTTCGTGGCGGGCTGCGTCGCCCTGCTCGAGGGCCGCGAGGCCGACGGCAGCCTCATCGTGGTCCTCGGCGGCGAGGCGGCCGGCTACGTGCTGTCCGGCCACGAGGGCGGCCCGCACGGCTACTGGCCCCGGGTCTGGGCCGCCCGCGGCCTGCTGCACGCCTGGGACGGCCAGGCCACCGCGGCGATCATCGTCGCCACCGGCGACGACGCCTGGCGGGTCCGGGAGATGGCGGCCAAGGTCATCGCCCGGCACCGGGTCGGCGACGCCCTCGCGGCGGTCACGGCCCTGCGCGACGACCCGGTCCCCCGGGTCCGCGCCGCGGCCGGCCGCGCGGTCACCGCCATCACCGCCGGCGCGGCCTGACGCCGCGCAACGCCCGGCACCCGGCGCCGGCGCCGGGGCCGGGCCCGGCGCCGGCCGTGCGTCAGTGGGCGACCTGCTGGGGCCGGTGCTGGTCGACTCTCCCGCCGATGCCGAGCTCGCCGTGGTAGTTCTCGCCCCAGCACCACAGCTCGTGACCGGTGTGCGTGGCGCAGGTGTGGTGATCGCCGAGGGTCACCAGGCCCCAGCCGCGCCGCGTCGGCACCGGCACCCGCCGCGGCAGGGTCTGGTCGGTCGTGCCGCCGATGCCGAGCTGGCCGTAGGCGTTGTGGCCCCAGCACCACAGGGCGTGGCCGCGCAGCGCGCAGGTGTGCTCGCCGCCGGTCTCGACCTGGGTCCAGCCGTCCTCAGCCGGGGAGGTGACCTGCGCCGGGAGCTCCTGATCGGGTGCGTCGCCCAGCCCGAGCTGGCCGAACAGGTTCCAGCCCCAGCACCACAGCGTGCCGTCGGTGCGGACCGCGCAGGTGTGCGCGGCACCGGCCGACACACTGGCCCAGCCGTCCGTGGCCGGCGAGATGACCTGCTCCGGCAGGTGCCCGTCCGAGGTGCTGTCGAGGCCGAGCTGGCCGGCCCAGTCGTCACCCCAGCACCACAGGGTGGAGTCCGTGCGGACCGCGCACGTGTGGTCGGGGCCCACGGCGACGCGGGCCCAGCCGTCCGCCGCCGGGGTGGTGACCGGCCGCGGCCGGAATATCTCCGTGACCCGGTTCACGCCAAGCTGGCCGTCGTAGTCCTCGCCCCAGCACCACAGGGTGGTGTCGGCACGGACCGCGCAGGTGTCGTCCAGGCCGGCGCCTACGCTGGCCCAGCCGCCCGCGGCCGGCCTGGTGACCTGGCGGGGAGTGGACACCTCGGCGTTGGTGGGCCCGATGCCGAGGGCGCCGAAACGGTTGTCGCCCCAGCACCACAGGTCACCGCCGGCCCGGATGGCGCACCCGTGGTTGTACCCGGCGGTGACGCTGGTCCAGCCCGCTGTCGGGAACGTGATCTGGTGCGGCCGGGTCTCGTTGGCGTTGCCGCCGTTGCCCAGCTCACCGGCGTCGCCGGAGCCCCAGCACCACAGCGTGTTGCCCTCCCTGATGCCGCAGCTGAACCTCTGGCCGGCCGAGATATGGATCCACAGCGGTGTCGCGGCCGAGGCCGGCGAGGCGGCGGCGCCGGCGGGCGCCACCCCCGCGGCGGCCAGCGCGGCCGTGCCCAGGATGCCGGCCCCGGCGATGACCCGGGCGACCCGCCCGGCCAGAAAACGCCAGGACAGCCGGCGGTGATTCGGTGCGGTCCGGTACATGGCTGGTGCCCCTCCCTTGATCAAGCGGTGACCTGCTGGGCCCGGTGCTGCTCTGCGGTGCTGTCCAGGCCCAGCTCACCGGCCGCGTTGTAGCGCCCATATCGCCGGAAATTGCGCATTTTCCGGTACATGATTGGTTTTGCGCGTCCTTTCCCCGGCTGTTTTCTCCAGCCTTAAACTACCGGGGAATTACCGGGCAACAGCCGTTGCACTAAAAAAGGGAAATTCAAAATAAGGCCAAAATTCCGGCAGATGGTAATTTTTCCCAGGGTGATCTGGTGAACTAGAGCCATGCGCATCGACCGGCTTGATCATCTGGTGCTGACGGTGGCCAGCATCGACGCGACCGCGGAGTTCTACACGCGGGTCCTGGGCATGGAGGTGGTCACCTTCGGCGCCGGCCGCACGGCGCTGGCCTTCGGGACCAGCAAGATCAACCTCCACGAGGCCGGGAAGGAGTTCGAGCCCAAGGCCCGGCGGCCCACGCCGGGCAGCGCTGACCTCTGCCTCATCGTCGAGGACGACATCGCGGAGGTCATGGCCGAGCTGGCCGCCGCCGGGGTCACCGTCGAGGAAGGGCCGGTGCCGCGCACCGGCGCAACCGGGCCGATCACCAGCTGCTACCTGCGCGACCCCGACCAGAACCTGATCGAGCTCAGCAACTACCGGCCGTAACCCGGCGCACGTGCCCTGGAGCGCCTAGCTGACGTGCTGGAGGTCCTCGGGCTCGAAGGCCTCCACGGCGCTGGCGTCCACCTCGCTGAGGTTCATCGTGCGGGCCACGGCGAGGGCCTCCAGGCGGCGCCGGGCCAGCCGCCGCTGGTACTCGAAGTCGATGCCCAGGTCGGGCTGCTGGGCAGGCTCGCCCGCCTCCCCGTAGCCGCTCAGGGCGGCGGTGAGCTTGGCCCAGCGCTGCTCGGCCCACTCCCACAGGTCCGGGTTCTCCGCGATGATGCGCCGGCCCAGGTAGGTGCCGTAGGCGATGTGGCGGCGCTCGTCGCGCTGGGTGAGCTTGATCCCGGCTTGCAGGCCGGGCAGCTTGCCCAGGCGCTCGAAGGTCTGGTCCCAGCGGTGGTAGCCGGCGATCGCCGCGACGCCCTCGATCAGCTGGTTGTACATCAGGGTGGCGTCCAGGATGGCCCGCGGGGACTGGTCGGTCTGGAGCCGGCGCATCACCCGGCTCAGCGGGCCGTCGAAAACACCACGGCGCTGGCCGACCGCGGCCTGCTGCTGGGACCGGGCGAGGTCGTCGAGGCTGGACGGGTCGAACCCGACCGCGTCGAACCACCGGCGGAACATGTCGGTGTGCTTGGCCTCTTCCATCGCGAACATCGAGAGGTACATCGTGTCCTCGAGCCGGCCGAGGTCCGACATGCACTGGAGCAGCGGGATGATGTCGAGCGTCACCGCTTCCTCGCCGACCATGAACCCGCGGGCCGACAGCGCGACGAGCTGCCGCTCGTCGCCGGTCATGCCCTTCCAGTCGACGGCGTCCTGGGAGAAGTCGAGGTCAGCCGGGTCCCAGAACAGCTTCTTGGACTTCTCCCACAGCTTCCAGGGCACCGACTCGTAGTCGAGGCCACGGGTGGAGCGGTAGCGGTGGGGCTCGGGCTGGGTCTGCTGGTCGCTGTGGTTGTGGCCGGCCACGGTGTCGGTCATCTCGCCCCTCATCGTCCGCGAATGGCGTGGTTCCAGTCTGACTCACCGCCGTGACAGGCCCGGCCCCAAGTCTCGGTAATGCCCATGAACCAGGGACTTTCCGAGCGATAGGGTCGGGGTGGCAAGGGGCCTAGCCAGCCAGGGAGCGTAGCCAATGGGGATGCCAGAGACGGGCCGAGACGGAGGCCTGGACGCGGGCCAGCGGGCCAACGGCGGGGCGGTCCTGGACACCAGCACGGCTCATCCGGCCCGGGTCTACGACTACTGGCTGGGCGGGAAGGACAATTTCGCGGCCGACCGGGAGGCCGGCGAGCAGGCCCTGAAGGCGTACCCGCAGCTGGCCGAGGCGGTCCGGTCCAACCGGGCGTTCCTGGCCCGGGCGGTGGAGTTCCTGACCGGGTCGGCCGGGGTGCGGCAGTTCCTCGACATCGGGACCGGCATCCCGTCCGCGGACAACACGCACGAGGTGGCCCAGCGCGAGGCGCCGGACAGCCGGATCGTGTACGTGGACAACGACCCGATCGTCCTGCTGCACGCGCAGAGCCTGCTCCGCAGCACGGAGGCCGGGGAGTGCGACTACATCCAGGCCGATCTGCGCGATCCGGGGCAGATTCTTTCCGAGGCCGCGCGGACGCTGGACTTCGGGCAGCCGGTGGCCCTGATGCTGCTGGCGATCCTGCAGTTCATCCCGGACGATGAGGATCCGTGGGGGCTGGTGACGCAGCTGCTGGCACCGCTGCCGCCGGGCAGTTACCTGGTGATCTCGCATCCGACGGACGACTTCAACCCGAACCGGCAGGGCGAGTCCATCCAGCGGTACAACGAGCGGGTGGCGGAGCAGGCGACGTTGCGCGGCCACGACGAGACAGCGCGGTTCTTCGCCGGCCTGGAGCTTGCCGAGCCGGGTGTGGTCGCGGTGTCCCAGTGGCGGCCGCACAGCGACGTCGAGGCCGACCGTCCGTCGTCGATGTGGTGCGGCGTGGCCCGCAAGCCGTGACCGCTGAGCCGTGACCGCTGGGCCCTGACCGTTAACAAGGAGCATGGATGAGCCGGGTGGACGTTGACGGGGTCGGGATCGAGTACGAGGTCACCGGGGAGGGGCGCCCGGTGGTGCTGCTGCACGGGTTCCCGGACAGCGGGCGGCTGTGGCGGCATCAGGTTCCGGCGCTGGCCGGGGCCGGGTTCCAGGTGATCGTGCCTGACCTGCGCGGGTACGGACGCTCGGACAAGCCGGGGGCGGTGGACGCCTACTCGATCCCGGTGCTGGCCGGGGACGTGCTGGCGGTGCTCGCCGATCTTGGAGTCGGTAAGGCGCACGTGGTCGGGCACGACTGGGGGGCCGCTCTGGCCTGGGCGCTGGCGTCGCTGGCACCGGGGAGCGTGGACCACGTGGCGGTGCTGTCGGTCGGAAACCCGGTCACGTTCATGCGCACGCTCGAGCAGCGGCAGAAGTCCTGGTACATGCTGCTGTTCCAGTTCGCAGGGGTGGCCGAGCGGTGGCTGAGCGACGACGGCTGGGCCAATTTCCGCAGCTGGGGCGGCCACCCGGACGCCGATCAGGTGATCGCCGACCTGGAGGCCAACGGATCGCTGACGCCGGGCCTGAACTGGTACCGGGCCAACGTGGCAGCCGAGTCATGGGTGGGGCCGCCGCTTCAGCTGCCGCCGGTGCAGGCGCCGGTCATGGGCGTGTGGAGCAGCGGCGACTTCGCGCTCAGCGAGACGCAGATGACCGACTCGGCGGAGAACATGGCCGGGCCGTGGCGGTACGAGCGGCTGGACGGGCCCGGCCACTGGATGCAGCTGGAGGAGCCGGACAAGGTCAGCGCCCTGCTGCTGGACTTCCTCCCGCGCTGACATGCAGTTCAGCAAGGAGCTGCGGGATCAGGTGACGGCCGGCGACATCACCGTGTCGTTCCGGCTCTGGCAGCGGCCGCAGGTCAAGGAGGGCGGCCGGTACCGGGTCGGCCCCGCGGAGATCGAGGTCGACTCGGTGGACCTGATGCCGTTCGCCGCGATCACGCCGGAGGATGTGCGCCGGTCCGGGGAACCGGACCTCGAGACCCTGCGCCAGCGCGCCGCGCACGCGGGCCCGATCGGGGACCGCACACTGGTCTACCGGGTCGAGTTCCACCTCGTCCCCGCGGACCTGCCCGAGCAGGGCTAGACGGCCCGGCGGCTGCTCGGTTTGCCGGCCGTAGCAGCCGGCCGCTCAGCCGATGGGGTTGTCGGTCCAGTTCGCCGGGTCACGGCCGAGCAGGCGGACGTGGTCGCGGAACAGGCTGACCACGCCGATGGGGGGATGCCAGCTGTACTCCATCTCCTTGAACCAGAGACCGTCAGCGTGGGCGGCGCACAGTTGCTGAGCAGGATGCTCGGGATCAGGATGGCGCAGAACGGTGTGCGTCAGGAGCACCCGGACACCGTTGATGGTCTCGAAGCGGCTTCTGGTGCCGGGGTCGTTGCGGACGCAGGTCCCGCTGGGCTGGACGGCGACGAATACGGCGTTGGACCAGATGCTATCGCCGCCCGGCGACGGCCAGAGGACGCGGGAACTCGCGGTGCGCAGGCTGAACAGCTCGACGCGGAGCTTCCCGGAATCAGCGAGGAAGAACGCATCGGCGACCCGCCAGTCGCTGGTCAGCCCAGTGAACTGGACGGGAAACGCCAGATGCGTGGTGGCCGCGCCCAACCGGACATTCCTGGCGATCTTGAGGGCCTTAGCCTGAAGGTCCGGGCTGTGCCGCAGCGCACTGCCCCCGTCCGCCAAGAGGGCCGCCCAGAGGGTCAGGCTCGCCCAGGCGCCTCGGGCGTACGACCAGACGAGACCGGAGCTTGTCCAGTACGCGGTGCGGCCGTTCACAGCGGGGGCGGCCCCGCGCAGCCGCGCGGTTGAATCAAGATTCATGTCGGAGCACTTCAGGCTGCTGGCCTGGTCAGTGAACTGGCATTGCCCCTGGGCGTAGACCGCGAGTTCTACCTGCGGGCCGGCTCGCTCGCCCGCTGCGACCAGGAACGCCGTACTGGGGTCCACATAGCCCTGGGTGACCGCGACTCCGGACGGCAGCCAGCCGAACGTGGCGTTCGTGATCAGCGGGCTGAACTGGCGCGGCGCGGCCGGCCCGCCGGTCTCCGGGCGGGGAACGTACTGAGCCGGGATTACCACGACCACGGCCGCGACCACGGCTGCAGCCACGGCCAGCGCCGAGGCGCCGGCCAGGCCGGCCCGGCGCCAGCGCAGCCGGGCGCGGCCCTGACGGTGGGCAAGGTGGACGTCGACCTGGGCGCGGCCTGGTTCGCCGTCGGCGGTCTCCGCGAACAGGTCGCGGATCTGCTGCTCAATCATGGCTGCGCTCTCCCAGGTAGATCTGATGCTCCGCGGTCACGGCACGACCGCGGCCAGCGGCGTGCGCCGGCCCCAGGGCCCGGCGCACCGAGTCCAG
>Ga0068856_100007967_pt1 | contig 10348 bp, 13 predicted proteins | sample KBSCornC62_FD_66595 | JGI IMG/M metagenome (GOLD analysis project Ga0068856, IMG submission 66595) | Corn rhizosphere microbial communities from Kellogg Biological Station, Michigan, USA - KBS Corn C6-2 | ecosystem: Host-associated > Plants > Roots > Rhizosphere > Soil ... | reverse complement strand
CGGCACTTATAAAAAAGATCAGAAGGTAGTGGTTCTGCCATCGGGTATCGAAACAACGATCGATAGAATTGAAGTGGATCAACAAGAAGTGGAGATCGCTGAAAAGAACGCACCGGTTGTTATTCATCTGAAGCACGATATTGATGTGAGCAGAGGAACAACTATTGTCCCTGTGAACGCGCTTCCCCGAACAGGCAAAGAGATCTCAGCAACCATTTGCTGGATGGACAATCAGCCATTTATAGCCGGACAAAAAGTGATCCTTCAGCAAAACAGTTACCGGACCAAAGCTGTGATAAAGGAAGTTCGAAAAAAAATAGACATTCATTCTTATGAGGAAAAAGAATGGGACGGCGCTTTAAAGCTAAATGATATTTGCAGGGTGACCATCAAAACGGCAGAGCCTGTCAGCTTTGACCTCTATGAAGAGAACCGCGAAACCGGCGCTTTTATCCTGATCAATGAAAACACCAATAACACCATAGCAGCCGGCACCATCAGCGCTCTTTCCAACTAAAACCGTTACACTATAATTAAAGCGATCATGGCAATTAAAATAACTTCTGCGTGCATTAATTGCGGAGCCTGCGAGCCAGAATGCCCGAACAACGCCATTTACGAAGGCGGTGCGGATTGGCGTTACTCTGACGGCACAGGCATAAAAGGAACTTATACTGGCAAAAACACCGGCACGACAGCGAATGTAGACAGTCCGCAACCAGCACTTAGTAAGGACCTGTATTTCATCGTCAGTGATAAGTGCACCGAGTGTGTGGGTTTTCACGAAGAGCCGCAATGCGCTGCGGTCTGTCCCGTTGATTGCTGCATTAAGGATGAGGAGATCGTTGAAACGCGGGAAGAGCTTCTGAAAAAGAAAGACAGCCTGCACGCCGGATCACAGTAATGACAAGGCTTTCGATATTTTATTTATTTTTATTTGTTTTCTATTTTAATAAATCACTACATTTGCAATCACAAAAAATGAATTTTAATCAATTACATCATCATCATTCTCATACTTGCGCTCAGGCGAGGTGAAGATGATATGCAAATAACCAATATCAAAATCCCGTTTGAGTAGATCAGACGGGATTTTTCTTTTTACATCTTTCTGGTTTACTCAAGCATTAAAAAACAAAAAATGAGTAAACTAAAAATTGCAATCCAGAAAAAAGGACGGCTCAGTGAAAGATCGCTCGGGCTTCTGAAAGAGTGCGGCATCAACATTTCGAATGATACCGGCAAGCTCAAAGCCAGCGCGAATAATTTTCCGATAGAGATCCTGTTCCTTCGCGACGATGATATTCCTCATTACGTAGAGCAACAGGTTGTTGATGTCGGCATACTTGGAGAGAACGAGGTCTTTGAAAAAAACAAGCTGGTGGATGTTGTTGAGCAATTAGGATTTGCCAGCTGCCGGCTCAGCCTCGCTATTCCCAAAGAAGAGCACTATACAGGCCTGGGCTTCTTCAACGCTAAAAGAATAGCGACCAGCTATCCGAAGATCCTTGCCGAATTTCTTCAAAAGAACAACATCAGAGCCGAGATCGAAGAGATCAGCGGGAGCGTGGAAATAGCAACCGGCATAGGTTTGGCTGATGCCATTTTTGACATTGTAAGCACCGGTAGCACCTTGTTCACGAATGGACTCGCAGAAGTGGAAGCCGTATGCAAAAGCCAGGCGGTGCTGATCCGAAGTAAAAATTTATCCGGGTGGCAGGGAGAGATCCTCGATCGCCTGCTCTTCAGGATCAGAGCTGTGCGGAACGCAAAAGAGAACAAATACATTTTATTGAACGCGCCGAATGAGAAGATCGCTGCTATTTGCAAGATCTTACCCGGCATGAAAAGCCCGACAATCCTGCCTTTGGCGGATAAGAGCTGGAGCAGCCTGCACTCGGTGATCCGGGAAGATGATTTCTGGGAAGTTATTGATCGCCTCAAGGAAGCAGGCGCGCAGGGAATTTTAGTTGCACCCATTGAAAAAATGATCTTATGATGAAACTGATCTCACAACCCAAAAAAACAGAATGGGAAGCGCTTTGCAAAAGACCGGCATTGCAGCAAGAGGACCTGACCAAAAAGGTCAGGCAAATTTTAGACAGGGTTAAAGAACTCGGAGATCAGGCCCTGTACGAATACAGCAGCCTGTTTGACAACGCTGAGCTCACAAAGCTGAAAGTCACAAAAAAGGAAATTGCCGAAGCGGAGCAGAAACTCTCTGAAGAGCTCAAACGCGCCATACAGGTGGCTAAAACGAACATTGAAACGTTCCATAAAGCACAATTGATGAAGGAGCCAGCGATTGAAACAATAAAAGGGGTGTTATGCTGGCGGCGCAGCGTGCCTATTGAAAAAGTAGGACTATACATTCCCGGTGGAAGCGCGCCACTGTTCTCAACGGTGTTGATGCTGGGAATTCCCGCAGGAATAGCAGGATGCAAAGAGCGGATCCTCTGCACTCCCTGTGATAAGAACAGTAAGGTTCACCCGGCTATTTTATACGCGGCGCAAATAACTGGCATCACCAGTATTTACAAGATCGGTGGGGCGCAGGCCATTGCTGCAATGGCTTATGGAACAGCCACAGTTCCAAAAGTGAATAAGATCTTTGGCCCGGGCAATCAATACGTGACCAAGGCCAAAGAACTGGTGCAGCTGGATGGCCTTGCTATCGATATGCCTGCAGGCCCAAGCGAAGTGCTTGTGATCGCAGATCCATCAGGCAATCCGGAATTTATTGCAGCCGACCTGCTGGCACAGGCAGAGCATAGTGCCGACAGCCAGGTTGTTCTTCTTTCGGATAGTGTGACAATGATTGAAGCGGTTAACGCTGAAATTCAGACTCAGCTTGCTGCATTGCCAAGAAAGCAGATCGCTCAGAAAGCTTTGGAAAATAGTTTTGCGGTTGTATTTAAAAATATGGACAGCTGTATGAAGTTCAGCAATTACTACGCTCCTGAACACCTGATCCTTGCCGTAAAGAACGCAAAACAGTATGCAAAGCAGGTAACGAGTGCAGGCTCTGTTTTTGTCGGTAACTACAGCTGCGAAAGCGCAGGCGATTATGCAAGCGGAACAAATCATACGCTGCCAACCAACGGCTTTGCAAAAAGCTTCAGCGGCGTATCTACAGAGAGCTTTATTAAAAAGATCACCTTTCAGGAAATTACTAAAAAAGGAATAAAAGATCTCGGACCGGACATTGAACTATTAGCAGAAGCAGAACAGCTCTTTGCTCACAAAAATGCAGTAACTGTTCGCCTTAAAAGTTTAAAGAAATGATCGATATAAAAACACATATTCGAAAGAACATTCTGAGCCTGAAGCCTTATGCCAGCGCACGCGATGAGTTTTCAGGAACGGAAGGCATCTTTCTGGATGCCAACGAAAATCCATTCGGGAATTTAAACCGTTATCCTGATCCCTTGCAGTCAGAGCTTAAAAAAAAGATCAGCCGGCTTAAAGCTATTCCTGAACAAGCTATCTTTTTAGGAAATGGAAGTGATGAAGCCATCGATCTCTGCTTCCGGATCTTTTGCGAACCGGGCGAACACAAGGCTTTACTATTCACACCTACCTATGGCATGTACGAAGTGGCAGCAGCCATTCACAATACAGAAGTGATCAAAGTTCCGTTAACAGACGATTTTCAGATCGACCTTGAGAAGGTTAAACCTGTTCTCAATGATAAGCAGCTGAAATTAATTTTTATCTGTTCCCCCAATAACCCAACGGGAAATCACATGCGGGAGCAGGATATCGACTTTATTCTTCAGAACTTTAACGGCATAGTCATACTCGATGAAGCCTATATCGATTTCAGCAAGCGGCAGTCGTATCTACAAAAGCTATCTGAGTTTAATAACCTGATCGTTATCCAAACCTTCAGCAAAGCATGGGGAATGGCGGGTGCCAGGGTGGGAATGGCTTTTGCGCATGAGCAGATCATCGGATCGATGAACAAGGTCAAGTCGCCGTACAACATCAGTGCATTGAGCCAGGCCGCTATCCGATCCAGGATCAGCGACCTCACTTCTTTTGAGAGCGGGCTTCACGCTGTGCTGGCCGAAAGAGAATTGTTGAGTATGCGCCTGAAAGAAGTTAGGTCTGTCAAAAAAGTACATCCCTCCGATTCAAATTTTATTTTGATAGAGGTAGAGGATGCAGACCGTGTCTATCAGCAGCTGATCGATTCAAAGATCGTGGTGCGGAACCGTTCAAACAGCATTAAGAACTGTCTTCGGATAACAGTAGGAACACCAGAAGAGAATGCCGAATTATTAAACGTATTCAATCAATCAATGTAATAATGAAAAAAGTATTATTTATAGACCGGGATGGCACGATCATCCGTGAGCCTGACGATGAGCAGATAGACAGCTTTGAAAAACTGGAATTTCTGCCTGCTGCGATCTCTAATTTATCAAAAATTGCCAGTGAAATGGACTTTGTGTTGGTTATGATCACTAACCAGGACGGTCTTGGCACGGCTTCTTTTCCGGAAGAGACTTTTTATCCGGCTCACGATAAGATGTTGCAAATTCTAAGATCCGAAGGTGTGGAGTTCAATGAGATCCTGATCGACAGATCATTTCCTCACGAGAATTTGCCAACGCGCAAACCCGGCACGGGCTTGCTTCAAAAATACATGTATGGGAATTTTGACCTTGAGAATTCGTTTGTGATCGGCGACAGGCTTACTGACCTTCAGCTCGCCAAAAATATAGGCTGCAAATGCATTCTCATTTCAGAAAAAAACAATGAAGAAGCAGCTCTTACGACCAGCAGCTGGAATATGATCTATCGCTTTCTGAAACGGGCTCCGCGAACTGCGTCAATTAAAAGAACAACAAAGGAGACAGACGTGGAGGTCTCAGTAAACCTTGATGGAGCCGGCGAAGCCAGCATCTTCACAGGCATCGGATTTTTTGATCACATGCTTCATCAAATAGCGAAACACGCAGGTATTGATCTGACCATAAAAGTAAAAGGCGACCTGGAAGTTGATGAGCATCATACCGTTGAAGACCTGGCCATTGTGCTGGGCGAAGCAGTTTTAAAAGCGCTTGGAAGCAGGAAAGGCACGGAGCGTTATGGGTTCGTACTGCCAATGGATGATTGCCTGGCGCAGGTAGCTGTTGACTTTGGCGGTCGCCCCTGGCTTATATGGAACGTTACTTTTAAACGTGAAAAGATCGGGGAAATGCCTGCAGAATTAGTCTTCCATTTTTTCAAATCCTTCAGCGACACAGCTAAATGCAATCTGAACATCAAGGCAGAAGGAGAAAATGAACACCATAAAATAGAATCCATTTTTAAAGCATTCGCAAAAGCTGTGCGCATGGCCATTCAAAAAAACGAACACTACGCTATCCCAAGCACAAAAGGAAATTTATGATCGCTATTTTAAAATATAATGCAGGCAATGTGAGGTCAGTAGCCAATGCTCTGAGCAGACTAGGCTATTCGTATTGCTTAACCGATGACAAGAAAGAGTTACAAAAAGCAAAGAAGGTGATCCTTCCCGGCGTGGGCGAAGCCGGATCGGCCATGCAGTACCTGAAAGAAAAAAAGCTGGACATCGCCATTCAACAGCTCGATCAGCCCGTGTTGGGCATCTGTCTTGGCTTGCAGCTGCTTTGCCGGTCAAGCGAGGAAAGCCACACTAATTGTCTTGGTATTTTTAATACAGAGGTTAAAAAATTTCCACCGGCAGATGTGGTGCCGCATACCGGTTGGAATAATCTTCTCCGGGCAGAAGGCGCGCTTTTCCAAAACACAGCGAAGAACGACGACTTTTATTTTGTACACAGCTACTATGCCGGGCTCTGTGAAGATACGGTTGCTCTCTGCGATTACATTTTACCTTTTAGCGCCGCCTTACGAAAAAACAATTTCTATGCAACGCAGTTTCACCCCGAACGATCAGCCGGCGCCGGCGAACAGGTTCTTAAAAATTTTTTACACCTATGAGAATAATACCGGCAATTGATATCATCGACGGCAAATGCGTAAGGCTTAGCCAGGGCGATTACACAACAAAGAAAATTTACAATGAGAATCCTCTGGAGGTAGCGAAGGCGTTTGAAGATCATGGCATGCAGTTTCTGCACCTCGTTGATCTGGGTGGCGCGGGCGCTGCGGGCACCATAAATTACAAGATGCTGGAAAGCCTCTCTTCAAAGACGAAGCTCAACATTGATCTTGGTGGCGGAATAAGAAATGAGGAAGCCATCAAAAAGGCCTTTGAATATGGGGCCCGGCAGGTCAACATCGGCAGTGCTTCCGTTACCAGCTTTAATTTGACGACAAGCTGGTTAAAACACTATGGCGCTGAAAAAATTATTCTTGGCGCTGACTGTTCTGAGCGAAAGATCGTGACGCATGCATGGACACAGCAAACGGAACTGGATGTGATTAGCTTCATTAAGCGCTATGAAGAACAGGGCATGCTGTATTGCGTGTGCACTGACATTTCAAAAGACGGCATGTTGCAGGGCCCCTCTGCTGAGCTTTACAGGGAGATCACCCGGCAAACAGGAGTACGCCTGATCGCCAGCGGAGGCGTCTCTTCTCTCTCAGACCTCCTGCAGCTAAAAGAGATTGGCTGTGAAGGGGCCATTATCGGGAAAGCGATCTACGAAGGACGGATCACACTAAAAGAATTATCACAACTATGCTGAAAAAAAGAATTGTGGTCTGTCTGGACATTAAGAATGGACGGACAGTAAAAGGTATCCATTTTGAGAACATGAAAGATGCAGGCGATCCGGTAGAGCTTGCGAAGCTATACGCAGCACAAGGCGCAGATGAGCTGGTATTTCTTGATATTTCGGCCACTGAAGAAAAAAGAAAAACAACGATCGCCCTCGTGGAAAAGATCTCCGCAGAAATAAACATTCCGTTTACTGTAGGCGGAGGCATCTCAACGCTTCAGGATGTGAGAACTTTGATCCATGCGGGCGCTGACAAAGTAAGCATTAACTCATCAGCTGTGCAAAGACCATCCCTGATCAGCGACTTAGCGGCTGAGTTTGGCAAACAATGTGTGGTGCTGGCCATCGACGCCAAATTTACAGACGGGGCGTGGCGGGTTTTTATTGGAGGAGGCAGGATCGCAACAGGCTTAACTGTTGTAGATTGGGCGAAAGAAGGAGAGCGCTTGGGGGCCGGTGAAATTCTGCTGACCTCGATGGACCACGATGGAACAAAAAAAGGATTTGCCGTTGCTCTTACAAGAGAAGTATCAGGGGCGGTTAATGTTCCTGTGATCGCTTCCGGCGGCGCCGGCGCAGAGCATCATTTTGCTGACATTTTCACCGAAGGGAATGCGAGCGCAGCACTTGCCGCCGGCATCTTCCACTTTGGTGACCTTTCAGTTCCTCAATTAAAAAAATATTTACTCAACACAACTATTCCCGTGAGATCATGAAACCAAATTTTGAAAAATCAAATGGCCTGGTGCCTGCAATTATACAGGATGCTGACAGCATGCAGGTGCTGATGCTCGGCTTTATGAACGCTGAGGCCTATGAAAAAACAATCCGTGAAGGAAAAGTGACCTTCTTCAGCCGCACTAAGAACAGGCTGTGGACGAAAGGCGAAAGCTCTGGTAATTTTTTAATTGTAAAAGAACTAAAAACAGATTGCGATAATGATACCCTGCTGGTGCTTGTTGAAGCGCCTGCTGCAACCTGCCACAATGGCTCATACTCCTGCTTCGGAGACCAGAGTGCAAAAGGCTTTATGTATGAGCTGGAAAAGATCATTCAGCAAAAGATAAACAAGCACGCTACCAACTCCTACACAAATACCTTGTTCAGAAAAGGGATCAGCAAGATCGCACAAAAAGTGGGCGAAGAGGCCGTAGAGCTGGTGATCGAAGCAAAAGACAACAACGATCAGCTATTCAAAGATGAAGCAGCCGATCTGCTGTATCACTTTTTAATTTTGTTGAAAGCGAAAAATACAGATCTCACTGATATAGAAAGGGTGCTGCAGAACAGGCATAGGATCTCCTCATCAGCTGCGGACCGTGCCTGAATCATGGTTAATGGCAAACGTAACAGGGAAAATGGCAATGATATGTCTGTATAGTTTGAATCTCTCTTATGAGCTTTTATTTCCTGCTAAAAGAAACAGCAGGAGTCACGCTTCGACTCCGCTCAGCATGACTGTTCTGAACTGATTTTGCAGCACCACTTATATGATCTTTTATGCCTTATAGTTTTAAAGAAAGATGGTCACGCTTCGACTCCGCTCAGCATGACCACTCTGAGCTTACATGCCTTATGTGGTTCACCAGCACACCAGCGTAGTTATCCTTTTTTGGCTAATAAGACCTCAAAGTTAGTCGCCTGTCAAACTCCATGATCGAACCAAATAACTGATCAAACGATTGAAGAATAAAATACTTTTGCTGAACACTATCCGTTCTGAAATCCGTTTCAATAATTTCTTCCAGGGAAAAAGGCAAAAACTCAACATGGCCGGCTTCCACGTGATTGGTTTCTCCGAAGGATGACATAATGCCTGCGCCGTATGATCTTATTTTTTCCTCGTGTATCACGCCAAACTCTATCGTAAACCAGTATAATCTCTGCAACTGGATCACCACTTCTTTTTTATTGGCGTGCTGCACACCAAGCTTTCCAAATTGCTGCATGAATGAAGAAAATACCGGGTCAGACAATAAGGGAATATGCCCGAAGATATCGTGAAACATATCCGGCTCTTCCAGGTAGTCGAGATTTTTTATATTTCTCAACCATGTTGACGAGCAAAATCGCTTATGGGCCAGGTGTTCAAAGAACTCATCCACAGGAATTAATCCCGGCACCACAGCAATAGACCAACCGGTATGTTCCTTAAACCATTTTCCGATCAGATCGAAATTGGGTAAATGCTCAGCATTTAAGACCGGGCTCATTCGCAAAAGACTCTCTGTATAAGCTTTAGAGCCCTTGGTTTCCAGGTTCAGTTTTTGGCGCCCGAATAAAATTTTCCATACCTCTCTGTCGGCAGCAGTGTAATTGTTAAAACTCTGTTTCATTTTAATTTTTATATGACCCGGAGAAGAGAGAAAATAAAAAAACCGGCTCTTCTCTGAGCCGGTTTTTTGTTAATTGAATTATGTATCAACAATGAACATTACACGACTCCTGCACAGGAACCGTAATAATAATTCATTGCGTTTTTTATTTTCATAAGGGCAAATATAAATAAAGCCTGAAAGGAATTGAAATTTTTCATCTGAAAAAGATTAAATTTAACTATGGCTTATAATGAAAAACTCGCAGACAAGGTGCGCGAGGCAATTGCAGAAGTTGCCAGCGTCGAAGAAAAGCTTATGTTCGGCGGCGTATGCTTTATGATCAATGGCAAGATGTGCCTTGGCATTGTTAAGGATGAGCTAATGTGCCGCATTGATCCGGCAAAGGAAGAAGAGGCCCTGGAGAAAAAAGACAGCCGCCCCATGGATTTTAATGGCCGCCCGATGAAAGGTTATGTGTTTGTTGGCGAAGCGGGACTGAAAAACAAAAAAGACCTTGATTATTGGGTGCAGCTGTGCCTGGAATTTAACTCAAAAGCAAAGGCTTCGAAGAAAAAGAAAAAATGAGCCATCCACAACTCTGTTTCAATAATACGTGGTACGGCTACTTGTTTCCTGCACATTTTATCTGGTATCATAATTTTAGTACATTTCAACACTAAATAACACACAAATTTGTAAAAGAATGAAAACAACAACTAAGTATCTGATAGTAGTCACTGGCTTGCTGATCATGGCTTGCAATAACAATAAGAATACCGGGACAGCAACGCATTCAAAAGCTGATTTTAAAATATGGGGTAATTGCGATATGTGCAAAGAGACCATAGAAGGCGCTTTAAAAGCAGAAGGCATCCAAAGTGCTGACTGGAATAAAGACACAAAAATGATGACCGTTAGTTACGACAGCACAAAAATTTCGCTCGACCAGATAGAAAAAGACATAGCTGCCGTAGGCTATGATACTGAGAAATACCGGGGAGACGATCGCGCCTACTCCGGATTGCCTGAATGCTGCCAGTATCGCAGAAAAGATCAATAATTAAATGAGGCGTTAAGCTGACCTGACTAAAAAATGAAATGCAAATTCTATCGGCCCAAAGCATTCAGGAATTTCTCAGGATAACGCGTACCTGAAACGCTACCTGCAGGCACAATGGCATTAATGCTGTCGAGGTCCTGTTTGCTTAATTGGACTTTTTCAGAAGCAATGTTCTCTTCCAGATGTTTAATGCGTTTTGATCCGGGAATTGTGATCACATCATCGCCCTGCGCCAATACCCAGGCAATGGC
>Ga0068856_100007965_pt1 | contig 10348 bp, 8 predicted proteins | sample KBSCornC62_FD_66595 | JGI IMG/M metagenome (GOLD analysis project Ga0068856, IMG submission 66595) | Corn rhizosphere microbial communities from Kellogg Biological Station, Michigan, USA - KBS Corn C6-2 | ecosystem: Host-associated > Plants > Roots > Rhizosphere > Soil ... | reverse complement strand
TACTGGTAACGGACCGACCGCCGTCGGCCGGCGGCCAATAATTTTGTTTATATTGATATAAATAATGTTAAAGTAGGGGAACTTAACATTGCTATCACGAAAACTCCTTTTCAACTCTAAAACATAATCAATATAATTACAAAGTTTCCATAGGAAACCGGTAATCGCTTTCATGGACTAACATTCATTCAATTCAAAACAATACGCAAATGAAAATTTTGGCTTTAACTCTGGCACTGGCCGGGTTGGCAATGGGTAACACTTTCGCACAGGTTTCTACAGGCAATCTGCCTAAGCTCATCGAAAAGAATGGACGCCACCAGTTATTGGTCGATGGAAAACCTTTCTTTATCCTGGGCGGCCAAGTGCACAATTCAAGCGCCTGGCCGGGTATGATGCCCAGGGTTTGGTCGGCGGCTGAGCAACTGCACTTGAATACGATCGAGATACCTATTTATTGGGAGCAGGTAGAACCTCAGCCAGGTAAGTTCGATTTTTCGTCAGTAGATATGCTGTTAACACAAGCACGTCAGCACCATGTTCGCCTGGTGCTGCTTTGGTTCGGTACCTGGAAGAATGGCAGCAACCATTACATGCCGGCATGGATGAAGCAAAATTCAGTAAAATATCCGAATATAACAGGTAAGAAGGATCAACCGATCGATTCGCCCTCACCGCACAACCAAGCTACCCTGAATGCGGATATCAAAGCGTTTACAGCTGTAATGAGCCATCTTAAATCGGCGGATGTACAACATACTGTTATTATGGTGCAGGTTGAAAACGAGACTGGATCCTGGGGCAGTGTGCGGGATTATTCACCTGTTGCGCAGAAATTGTTTGAAAGTCCGGTCCCCCAACAAATGCTAAGACCTGAATTGTTGAAAGCGCTAAATCGCCCAACTGATTCAAAAGGTAATTGGAAGGATGTATTTGGTGATCGCGCAGATGAGTACTTCCAGGCTTGGTCCATTGCGTCATATGTGGGCAAAGTGGCGGCAGCAGGTAAAGCAGCGTATCCACTGCCACTTTATGTCAATGCTGCTTTACGCGACCCTTTGACCAATCCTGCAGCCGAAAATTATGAAAGCGGTGGACCCACAGATAATGTATTGCCGATCTGGAAAGTAGCGGCCCCGGCAATCGACCTTGAGGCACCTGATATTTATCTTGGAGGTGATAAAGCAATATCTAAAGTTATTGATCTCTATGATCGTGCAGATAATGCCTTGTTTGTGCCGGAAACGGAGCTGAGTGCCGAAAAGGCTAAATATTTATTTGAGGTAATTGCCCACGGAGGCATTGGATTTTCACCCTTTGGTATCGATGACAATGGGAGCGGGGAGCCGAAAGAAAAAACTGCTAAAAACCTCAGACCCTTTTCGGAACAATATAACGTAACAGCCCCAATGCTTCCGCAACTGGTACAATGGGGTTTTGAAGGCAAAATAATAGCGGTTATTGAACAGGAAGATCATGCAAACCAGGTTGTTGACCTGGGAGTCTGGCAGGCAATCGTTTCCTTCGGTATAGGAGACCGGGAGCAACTGCAACCTAACCCGGCAGCAGATGGAAGGCTGATGATCGTTCAGCTAAGCAAGGATAAATTTGTTTTGATAGGCGCTGGATGCCACGTGGTTTTTAAACCCGCCGGAAAAAATGCAGGCAAAGCCTGGCAATATCTCGCTGTAAAAGAAGGTAGCTACGAGCATGGAATGTTTAAACAGCTTCGGATTTGGAATGGTGACGAAACCGATTGGGGAGGGCCGCATTTCGGGGTGAAACCAACTATTCTCGAAGTCTCGGTGATTGCGAGATGAGCAGTTTTAGATAGCACTAAATAACACAAATACGCCAATGCAGAGTATGAACCAGCCAAAAGCCGGTTTTAGCCGATGATCCTTAACATATTTGGTTAAGTAGCAGCCTATAAGTATGCCGGCGATTGCGAAAGCTGTGAAGGCCGCCAGGAACGAATAATTAATAGGCTCGTGGCGGCTTACATCACCAAGCACGCCAACAAGAGAGCTTATTGTCATGATAGTAAGCGATGTGCCTACCGCCTTTTTCATCGGCAATCCGGCAAACAGAATGAGCGATGGAATGATTAGAAAACCTCCACCAATGCCGATAAACCCGGTGATGAAACCGACCAGGAGGGCAAGCCATATTAATTTCCTGTAATTAATGTCTCCTTCGCTTACCGGCTCATTTCTTTTTCGAATCATCGAAATGGACGCCAATACCATAAACATCGCAAAGACGGTCATGAGCAGAATGGACTTGGTGAACTCAAATGATCCAATTGTTGCCAGGTGCTGTGGTACCATCGGCATTATCCATTTACGCATGATAAAAACAGTGACGAGCGAAGGTATGCCGAACAGCATCGCTATCCTGAAGTTTACATTGCCCCGCTGGTAATGACTAAACGCGCCGGTTAGGCTGGTTATGCCTATTACAAACAGTGAATAGGTAGAAGCAATTACCGGATCGATCTTAAAAAAATATACCAGTATAGGGATTGTTAGGATGGATCCGCCACCACCAATTAAACCTAAAGAAAGACCTATAAAAATGGAGAGTAAATATCCTGTCATTGCCCCGGGGGTATTTACCTGATGACAAAGATATTTGGACAATTGTTTTCTGGTGGTGAAGATAAATTTCTCCAATATTGTTAATTTTTAATTTTGGAGAAATCAATAGTGGTGTTCTCACTTTGCAGTAATCAGCACCCTGTCGTATCCTTTCAATCGTTTTTCGGCTGAATTCTTCAAACCATGATCGGTGTAGCTCGCCGTAATGATATAGGCGCCCTTTTTGTCTTGCGGCAACCGGATGATTCCGGTGGCGCCATCATAATAGGAAGTGTTGGCGTCGAGCGCATTTTTGAAGATCCATTGAACTGAACTCCGGATTTCTTCATCTGATAGTTCCGGATGCGCAGGCATTTTTTCTTTTCCTGGCCATAATCCTGATGATCCTTTCTTAATACGACTGAAAAGGGAGTCCGCATTGACCTTCGTGGCCAGGTAATGCTTGTCAATGTCGGCGAACGACGGTCCTATCGATTTGCTGTTAAAGTTGTGACAGTTGAAGCAATTGGAACGGACGATCACTGCCAGCCCGGCAGGATCAGCACCTATCGGTTTAACCATAATTGCTTGTGCTTTCGATTTATCCTTTATGTAGCTTACCTGCAGCAATATTTCCTTCACGTTGATCTCGTCGTATTTGGTATCGCCATCCTCCTTATCAGAAACGTTTATCTGGTAGGTGAGGGGCGCGCCGGGATCAAGTACGGCATTATTTACAGGAGAAACTATCTTGACGACAGGCTGATGATTTTGTTCCTGTACGGAAGTGTAAGCGAGACTCATCGCCCCAAAAAGAAAAAGCAGAATGGTAGAATATTTTAACATGATCAGGCCTTGTCGATTTCCTTTGCTACACGTTGCGCTGAGCGGATACAGGATTCCATACCACGGCTCATATTGTCGGCGTAAGTGCCGGCGAAATAAATGCGGCTCTCGGGCTGCATGATCTGCGGCCAGAATTTGTGCATCTCGCCGATAGGGAAGGGCTCCATCTCGCAAACCGGTGCGTATTTATCCTTTGACCAGTCGAGCGTAAGCACTTGTTCGATCGTATCCTTTTTGCCGGGATACACTTCGCGGAACGCAGCCAACACCCGTTGCGGCGAGACGCCACTTGGCCCGAATGCTTTTAATATCACACGATCAGTTTGCACGTGATTGGTTTCCTGCCAGATGGAATCGATATCAGGATGCTCAAATTGCATATTAATACTCTGAAAACCGTCATCGAGCCAGAACCTGGTAGCGGCCTCAAATACAAAAAACGGGTGGGATGAATAAGTCAGGTTGTCCACCACATATTGTTTTGCTGCAGATAGAGGCGGCGTTACCGGAATATTCCTGAAGACAGGCAAGGTGATACAGTTTACCAGGTAATCGGCGCTCAACTGCTTTTCCTCGCCTGTACCAAAAGCTTTGTAGCTAACAGTAACGCCCTGAGCGCTATGCTGAATGGCTGAAATAGAATGATTCAGCCTCAATCGATTCCCCAATAGCTTGGCAAATGCAATAGGTAATTGCTCGTTGCCGTCTTTAAGATGAAACGTTTCACCTTCAGAAACCGGTATGCCCCGTGAGTACATGAGTGATAATCGCCACAGATAATAGAGTGCAGATGTGTTTTTGCCACCCATTACCTTCAGCGCTGTTGCCGACGCACCTTCTTTTTTGTAAATATCGGCGATTGGGATCTTATCAAATTCATCATAACCTACGCCAAAAGGCTGGTACGGATCGGTAAACTTGTCGATATAATGTTTTACATAAAAATCGTTCAGCGCATAAAATGAGTTGTTCGACAGGAACTGAACCTCTTTTTCATTGAAACCCATTTTAGTGAGCACGGCCGGATCACGCAGTTGTTCAGCCGTATAGAATTTTCCGCCGATCATCTTTATGGCAAATTTATCGTAGTGATGGTCCGACCCTTCGGCATTTGGATAGGGAACGACTTCGAGCTTAAATTCGTCAGCGTATTCGAAGAATTTCTCGTAGCCGGGCTTAGTAATGTGATCCGCGCCAAAGTCGGCATAAAGGCCGTCTGAAAGACCATCGCGGCCGGTAAACACGTGCCCGCCGTAGCGGCCCGATGCTTCAAGAATCGTTACATCATGACCTGCCCTCATTAATTCGTAGCCGCAGCATAAACCAGTTATTCCCGCCCCAGCAACGATTACTTTTTTGGAAGCCGGCCGCGACAGGAGATTTTCGGCTGCTGCTATCTGCGGCGCCAGCGCAATCCCGGCTCCGGCAAGTACAGTATCCTTAATAAATGCGCGTCTCTTTATGTCAGTCATGGTAGAAGGTTTATAGTCTGCAATATAAATAAGCAGCAAATAGATTCCAATAATAATTGATGGATTGGATATTGTAGGTAAAAATTATATGTCTTATAATCAGTTATTTAAATGAGTGAATGTTTGCTATTCCTAATTAATTAGTACAAATCCTAATAAATTAGTAGAAATTTGTAACGTTTCCCGATTTCAACGCGACTTCCTAAAAAACTAAATCATGAAAGCTTTAAAAATATGGTCTTTTGCCCGAAAACTGCGCCTGGCAGCGCTGATGGGCTGCACATTTCTTACAGGTAATTTGACCAGTGCCCAGGTCGTTACCACAGTTAATCCGGTCGTAACGCCTACCATAATAGCCCCTGTTATTCCGGCACCAGTTATTGCAACACCTATAGTTGCCAACGTAAATCCTGTTGTGACCCCGGATATCAATGTTGATGTTAACCCGGATGTTAATGTAGACGTAGATGTTAACGTTGTTGGCCCCGACATGAGCGAAGGCAAGTGGTTTGCTACGATCAAAGGCGATAAGATCAGGATCGAATTCAGAAGCGGCGATGACGAAGAGCATAATTGGAACAGCAGCACCGATTTCAAACTAAGCGAATTCCCCAATCTGCCGCGCGCACAAAAAGGCGAGTTCTCGTTAAAGCGTGAAGCCGGAACCATCGTGTTCAATGGCAAGTTCGATGATGATATGGGTTACGGCTCCTATAAATTTACCGCCGATAAGGGATTTAACGATTATATCAAAAACAGCGGTGTTGTGGACGTAAAGGATAGAGACGCCTTTGGGTTTTTCATATGCGACCTAAAAAAGGGCTATGTGGAGATGCTGCAAAGAAATGGTTATAAAGATTTGGCTGCGCATAACCTGATAGCTATGTCGTCGATGAAGATTGATGAAAGTTACATTAAGGGTATAAAGGGAGCCGGTTATAATGATATTCCCATTCACCAGCTTATTGCTATGAAGTCGCTGGACGTTACACCGGACTATATTAAAGGGCTGACACAAATGGGTTACCACGATGTTCCGGCACACGATGTGGTTGCCTTCAAATCAATGAAAATAGACGGGGATTATGTTAAGGGTTTTAACGAGATCGGCTACAAAAACATTCCGATTCACGATTTGGTAGCTTTCAAGTCTATGGATGTTACCCCCGCATATATCAAGGGTTTCCAGGATATAGGCCTGAAGGACATAGAGCCACATAACATTATTGCTATGAAATCACAGGATATTACTCCCGAATACATTAAAGGACTTCAACAAATGGGTTACAACGATGTGGCAATGCATGATGTTGTTGCATTTAAGTCGATGAAGATTGATGCCGATTACATCAAAGGTTTTAACGACATCGGCTATAAAAACATACCTATTCACCAGCTGATAGCTTTCAAGTCCATGAATATTACGCCCGCTTATGTTAAGGGCCTTGAAGGTATGGATCTTAAAGACCTGGAACCGCATGACATCGTTTCGATGAAATCATTAGATATTACTCCAGAGTTTGTAAATGGTTTTAGGAAGCTTGGCTTTAAAGATATCTCTGCGCACGATTTGACTGCTTTAAAATCGACCGGCGTAACGCCCGGGTATGTGGCTTCAATGCAGGCAAAGGGCTTTAAATCGGATAATTTGAGGAAATACATTCAGATTAAGAATGCGTTCAATTGATTAGTTAACTCGTTAACCAGTTAACTAGTTAACTGGCCAAAGCATTAATATTATGAAAAAAACATTTATAACATTTTTATCGGTAGCGGTTTTGCTGACTGTTTTTTGCGGGAAGGTTGTTTCGCAACAGAAGGATAAGGACGATGATGATTCTTATTCATGGAATGGCAATCCACCCGGCACTTGGGATGCCGTGATCAAGGACGGCGAGGTGAACATTCAGTTTTATGGTAAACATTGGAGCAACGGTCGCAATTTTACTGAAACCGAATTAGGCGCTTTGCCTAAAGACAAAATAGGAGAGTTTAGCCTCACCAGGGAATCGGGCAAGATTACCTTTAAAGGCGTGTTTCAGGATCATTTTGGTCATGGTACCTATAAGTGCGAGGAGAATGAATCATTCAAGTCATTCCTGCAGCAAAAGGGTTATAAGGACCTGGATAAAGACGATCTGATGCTATCGGTTTTCTTTACCGATATCAATAAGGCATATTTTGATTTCATGAAGAAGAATGGTTATGCGGAGATTTCGGATAGCGATTTTAAGGATTTGGCCACGCACGGCATGAACCACAAGCTGATGGAAGATTATTTCAGCCTGTTTAAGGAAGAAAATTACGGACATCAAAAGCTTGAGAGGATCATCGACTTGCGCGATCATGGTGTAACGCCAAAGTACATCAGCAGTATCCATCAGCTGGGTTATAAAGGTTTTTCGCTGGATAGGGCGGAGGACCTTCGCGACCACGGCGTTACGGCTGATTATATCTCCAGCATCAAAAATATGGGCTATCCCGATTTGACATTGGAAAAGGCCCAGGACTTACGCGACCACGGCGTGACCCTGAATTATATCAACAGCCTGAAGCAAATGGGCTATAATGATGTAAACCTCGACCGCGCTCAGGATTTGCGCGATCATGGAGTAACTGCTGAATTCATCAGTGGCATGCAGAAGTTGGGCTATAAAAATATTTCACTCGAAAAGGCAGAAAGCCTGCGCGACCATGGTGTAAACCCCGAGTTTATCAGGGGGATCAATGATCTCGGCTTCAAAGATATTTCATTGGATAAAGCCGAAGAATTGCGCGATCATGGTGTAACCGCCTCGTTTATCAAAAAGATGCGGGGCAAAGGTATCAAGGTACAAACGCTTGATGATTTCATCAAGATCAGGGACACCGGCTTCGGCAACGATTAACGAGCAAAAACACAATTAGTTATACTGTTATCACAGGCTTCGGATTGAGCAACCGGAGCCTTTTTATTTTTGCGCGCCAGGGATCGTTAACATACTGACTTTAGTTTGCAAATGAAACCAGGGTCACCTGCAATTATGTTGCAAATATTAACTATATTTATTGTGTTTTCACTCGTTATGGGACCGGGCTGCCGGGACTAAAATGCGGAGCAATAATTTCTTTTCGGTAATTGTATTTATCGTTATACTGGTAGCGGGTATTGCATTAGCTAATTCGGTACATGGAGCGATTAACAGTCCTATGGGTATAGCCATTGCAATAGGCTCATTTATCATTGCTATCTTAGTTTCCGCATCTATAAAAATAGCCAACCCCTGGGAGAAAGCTGTGATATTACGGTTGGGTAAATTTCAATCTCTCCGCGGACCGGGATTGTTTTTTATTATACCAGTCATCGATACTATACCTTATTGGATCGACACCCGGGTGATCACTACGTCGTTTAAAGCTGAAAAAACATTGACTAAAGACACGGTTCCGGTTGACGTGGATGCGGTACTATTTTGGAAAGTGATAGACCCTCAGAAGGCTGCCCTGGAGATTGCCGACTATAAAAGTGCTATTAGCTGGGCCTCTCAAACGGCGTTACGAGATGTGATAGGAAAAACGATGTTATCTGAAATGTTGGAAGGGCGGGACAAGATCAGCGGACTGCTCCAAAAAATTATAGACGAACGTACGGAACCCTGGGGCATTAGCGTGAATTCAGTTGAGATAAAAGATGTTTTGATCCCGTTGTCATTGCAAAACGCCATGTCGATGCAGGCCCAGGCAGAACGGGAGAGGCAGGCAAGGGTGATACTTGGCGATTCGGAGCGGCAGGTTGCAGAAAAATTTGGTGAGGCGGCGTTAACCTATGCAGATAACCCCGTTGCCTTGCATTTAAGGGCAATGAATATGCTTTATGAAGGGTTGAAACAAAATTCAACTATCGTCATAGTACCAAGTTCGGCAATAGATACGATGCAACTGGGAAATGTGGCCGGAATAACGGCACTAAGTATGGGGATCGACCAGAACAAACCAGGCAAAGAGAATGAAACGAAAAATGAAGCTGAAAAATAAATACGATACCTGGGCCAGGGTGGATTGCCCGTTCAGTGTCAATTCGCCTCGGTACCTGTTTCAATCAGCTCAGCTTCAGGCTTAACGACTTTGTCTCGTTTGTAAAAGTGCAAAAATATGTCCTGGAATTCTCCAAGGCTTTTGTAACGTGTGCGGATACTATAGTCGAACCCGTTTTCTTCAAACTTTCTTAAAAAGTCGGACAAGTTAGAGTTGGCATTTTTGATGTTGTGATGGTATTCAACGGCATAATTGTCGGCTTTGGTTAAAAGATTGTTTGAATAGAGATCGTCAAGTACTTCTAGCTCAGCGCCTTCAACGTCAATTTTAATCAAGTCGATCCTGTCATATTTCGCTACAAATTTCGATAACTGCTTGCCCGCAACGTCGATCTTGTTTTCGCCCCCCCGTTCGTTAATGATCGAACCGGTTAAAGCGCCATAACCGTCGTTGACATAAAATGGTATGGTACATTCCTGGCGGCAAAGCGCACAATTTTCCAGCGTGACGTTCAGGTTATTTTGTGCCATATTCATGCTTAGCGCTTTGAAAATATACGGGTCTGGTTCAAACGCTGTGATTTGCGCTTTGGGATATAAGTTCAAAAAGTACATCACGGAAACGCCAATATTTGAACCGCAATCGAGTATCACCGGTGTGTCGTTTGACGCAACAAAATTGTACTCGTTATTTAGGAAAATTTCGTTAATCAGGTATTCGATGGTGTGAGAACTGTACCCCGAAATCTTGTAATTCAAAAAATTGAAGGAATATAACTTGTTGGGATTGGCCTTTGCCTGGCCCTTAAAAATCATGCCCAGCATAGGGAAAAATACCTTCACTTTAGTGCCAAAACTGGCTCGATATCCGCCAAAGCCGCTTAGTCTCGCTATTAGTACTATAATTTTCCTGATCATCGTGATAAAATTTGGTCTCAGGATAAATATAATAATAAAAGATTTGATAATCGCGTATAAATAGCTAAAAATCAGTTGGGTCTGGCAGATATCGATGGTGAAAGCTATCGTATATAGCCGGATTCCTTCGCCTATTCAACAAAAAAGCGGATAATCTCTTATCCGCTTTTTTTTTATAAATCAGGAGAATGCCCCCTAATCACTAATCAACAAGTTAACCAATCACTAATCACTGCCCATTCCTCGGATCGCCCTTAAACTTTAACTGGTACTCCTTCGGTGGCTCGGCGCCCATCAGATTCTTAACAAAGTAATCCCAGCGGCGGCGCATCATATAAGGCGAAAACTGGCCGTAACCATGCGGACTATTCGGAAATACCACCAGGTCGTAATCTTTACCAGCACGTTCCAGAGCTTCAACCACCAGCAAGGTGTTTTGCGGTGGCACGTTGTTGTCCATCAGGCCATGAGCAAGCATCAGCTTGCCTTTAAGGTTTTTGGCGTAGTTTTCGTTAGCCTG
>Ga0068856_100007961_pt1 | contig 10350 bp, 10 predicted proteins | sample KBSCornC62_FD_66595 | JGI IMG/M metagenome (GOLD analysis project Ga0068856, IMG submission 66595) | Corn rhizosphere microbial communities from Kellogg Biological Station, Michigan, USA - KBS Corn C6-2 | ecosystem: Host-associated > Plants > Roots > Rhizosphere > Soil ... | reverse complement strand
ATCCCACAGCACCGGTAAGTATCTCTGCTTCTTTCTTGATCTTTTCGGCAAATTCGACCTGGTAACCGGGTTTGAGTGGAATTTTTGCTGTAGCAACATTACCACCTGACGAACAATCTATTAAATCAACGCCTTTCTCTTTCAGCAATTTGGATAGCGCAGCCGAAGCATCAGCGGTCCAACCACCTTCCGTCCAGTCGGTCGACGAAATACGTACAAATAAGGGTTTCTCTGCCGGCCAACTTGCTTTGACAGAGTCGACCACGTCCAACAGTAGCCTTGTCCGATTTTCAAATGAACCGCCATATTCATCTGTACGATGATTGCTGAGCGGCGAGTAGAATTCGTGGATCAGGTAGCCATGGGCGCCGTGAATTTCAACGACATCGAACCCAGCTTCTAGCGCCCTGGCTGCAGCAGCTTTGAAATCTGCTTTTATTTTCTCGATGTCTGTTTTATCCAGTTCAAGCGGAGCCTCTTCTGCCTCGGTAAATGAAACGGCACTTGGTGCCAGGCTTTTCCATCCGTTTTTGGCATCCGAAGGTATTTGCTTGCCGCCTTTCCATGGGATATCGTGACTTGCCTTTCTCCCCGCATGCGCCAGCTGGATCCCGGCCAGCGCATCTTGACTGTGAACAAAGGAAGCGATCTGTTTTAGCTTTTCTATGTGATCATCCTTCCAGATTCCTAAATCTCCCGGACTAATACGCCCTTCAGGCGAGACAGCAGTTGCCTCGGTCATAACAAGCGCTGCGCCCCCTACGGCAAATCCGCCCAGGTGCACAAGGTGCCAGTCGTTTGCAAAACCATCTGTACTTGAATATTCGCACATTGGTGATACAAAAATGCGATTCTTAAACTCGGTGTTTTTTATGGTGAGGGGTGAAAAAAGATGGGCCATAGCGGATTAATTTTCGGCAAATATTAGGGTTTATCATGAAGGCAGCTTCACAGTTTTGTAAAATAGATTGCGATGGCACAAATATGAGATTTAACATTATATGTTTGAACATTGCCTCACTTTGGCTGTTAAATCTGAAAGCATGAAAAACAACATCACCCTCAAGGTTGCTGACGGCACCGAAATGGCTGCTTATACCTCATTCCCCGAATCTGCGTCATGCAAATTGCCCGGCATCATGGTTTGGCAGGAAGCATTCGGCGTTAATGGACACATGCGTAAAGTAGCTGACCGTTTTGCGGCGGCAGGCTATGCGGCCATTTGCCCCGAGCTATTTCATCGGACCGCACCGCGGGGTTTTGAAGGAGACTACACTAATTTTGATACCGTTACACCACATACCTCAGCTTTAACTATCGAAGGACTCGAGGCAGATATTCGCGCTACCTGGGATTGGCTCAGCAGCCAGGAAAATGTTGATGCCAACCGGATATACTGCGTTGGCTATTGCATGGGTGGAAGGGTTTCATTCATTGCCAACAGCATACTGCCGGTTAGAGGGGCCGTTTCGTACTATGGAGGCGGCATCGATAATTTTGCTGATCGCTGCGCCAACCTGCATGCTAAACAATTGTTTTTCTGGGGTGGATTGGATAAGCATATTAAATCCGAAAACATTCACACTACCTTAAAAGCAATGGAGGCTGCCGGAAAGGATTTTATCAACGTCAAAATATCTTACGCCGATCACGCCTTTAATTGCGACGAACGGACTGCCTATAATAAAGCGGCATCCGAAGAAGCGTGGGCATTGACGCTGGCTTTCCTGGCAAATCATTAACTTAGCGTCAAGCCGCGATAATGCCGGCCGCAAAACACATATCGGATAGTGAGCACCTACACCACCCTGATTATTTTAAGCGGACTGGTCATTTTCTCATACCTGTTCGACCTGATTGCCAGTAAGATCAAGCTACCGTCGGTATTATTACTATTATTTCTTGGTATTGGAATAAAACAGTTGGTCGGTTACTTCGGATTTAAGACCTATGATTTCTCGCTCATTCTTCCTGCCCTGGGCACCTTAGGGCTTATCTTAATCGTTTTTGAAGGCTCCCTCGAACTGAAGTATAGCCGCGAAAAGAATTCCGTCATCAAGAAAACATTTTTTTCGGCACTAATCATTTTGCTGCTTACCTGCGCATCCATTACCGCGATCATATATTACATCACCAGACAGGGAATATACCAGTGCTTTGTTAATTCGATCCCATTTTGTGTAGTCAGTTCCTCTATCGCTATACCTTCGTCCGCTGGCATCAACAAACAAAAGCGCGAGTTTATTATTTATGAATCGTCGTTTCCCGATATTCTTGCTATTATTCTGTTCAACTTCGCAATCAGCAATACACAGTTCGACGTTCCCGCATTTGCCAGCTTAGGGCTCGAATTGTTAGTCATTATACTTTTTGCGGCTACCTCGTGCGTCTTTCTGCTTTATCTCATCGGGCGCATTACGCATCACATCAAATTTTTCCTTATCATTTCGCTTATTATACTGGTATATGCTATAGGGCAATCATATCACCTTTCGGCGCTTATTGTGGTACTATCGTTCGGGTTATTTTTAAATAATGCCGATCAAATTAACTTGCCCTGGTTCCGGAAAAATTTCCTTTACCCAGGCTACTCTTTCGAACTGAAACAACTGTTTCAACTCTCGGCGGAGAGCGCCTTTGTAATGCGGACCTTCTTTTTTGTGGTATTTGGTTTTTCGATGGATGTTTATCAGATACAGAACTGGACCATCCTGGCAACGGGCGGTGCTATCCTCATCGCTATTTATATCATCCGCTTTTTGTATATCCGCTTTATCTCAAAAATCGACCTTCTACCCGAATTGGTACTGGTACCACGCGGACTGATAAGCATACTGCTCTATTACAATTTACCGAAAGAGCTGCGCATAAAGGGAATCGAGACTGGGCTGCTATTCGTAGTAGTGCTCGGTACAAGCGTTATCATGAGTCTTGGTTTGCTGCTAAGCAAAAAAGAAGTTGCGGCCAAAACCAGCCCAGATGCTTAACATCAATTGACCTCTTTTTCTTTTTTTACCAGTAACAACTCATCATTGTCAAGTGGCAGATAAGCATACTCATAGCAGAAATGGTAGGTCTTGCCATTTTGTGTGTGGTATAGGCTAGTAAAGTATTCGAAATTAAAACCCTTTGCGGCCATCTTCTGCCGGGTCGTTTTTGTTTTGCCCGATGGGTTCAGCTCTTCCATGATCCGGCGGTTGCGGCGTAGTACATTGTTGATATTACGTACCATGTTGGAGCTTGTACTATTGAGCTGGTTATTATAATTATTGCGGCACTGATCATTACAGAACTTCTTATCGGCGCGGCCATGAATCACTTCACCGCAATCGAAGCAATATTTTTCATTATTCATATTGCGAATATAATCAGTATCTTATCCATTTGCAAACGTTTACAAACGGAAATTATCGACTATAAACGATTAATAACCGAATAATTTTTCGAGCTCGCCACAACTTTGTTTCACCGAATCGAAAAGAAAATTAAAATTTTAAGCGACATGAACACATTAAGAAACAGCGTACGTCTGGTAGGTAACCTGGGCGCAGATCCTGAAGTAAGAAGTTTTGACAACGACCGCAAATTGGCCAAAATGTCCCTTGCCACCAAAGAGAGCTATAAAAATGACAAAGGTGAGCGTATCACTGACACACAGTGGCACAACCTGGTATTATGGGGCGCGCAGGCTAAAATGGCTGAAGAATTTTTAAAGAAAGGCGATGAAATAGCCGTTGAGGGAAGGCTTTCGAGCAGAAGCTATGTAGACAAAGACGGCAACAAAAAATACTTTACTGAGATCGTAGTAAATGAATTCCTAAAAGTAGGAATGAAAAAATAAAAATATACCTAACCTAAACCTTCACCAGCAGGCGAGTTCTTTATAGAGCCGCCTGCTTTACCTAAAAACAAATCCCTATTTATTATATTTGCTATGGCATCAGAAGCAAAAGAAACTGCCCGGTTATACGCTGTGCTTACCGATAAGCTAGGCGCTGATACGACCGAGGCCATGTTCAAGTATATCGACAACAAAGCAGAACGCGCAGTGGAAAGCAAGATATTATCATTGGCAACCAAAAATGATATTGCTCTTTTGAAGGATGAGCTTCATGCAACAAAGGATGATCTTCACAAGGAAATAGGTCTTTTGAGAGAAGACCTTCACAAAGAGGTTGTGGATGTGCGCAAGGAGATTGGTGATGTTCGCAGAGACATTGGCGAATCCAAAGCTGATACGATCAAATGGATGTTTATTTTCTGGATAGGTCAAGTTGGTGCAACACTGGGGATCGTATTTCTCTTTCTTAAAAAATAAAAGGCTGCAGTTTATACATTGATCGTCTTCTCCACAATAACATGAATCACATCATCCAATTCTGAAGCCGTAGTTTCGAGGTGCTGAACAATTTCTTTGTTTAGCGGATTTGACGGATTGTTCTTATCAAACAAATTTACCAACCCCATAATGGTTGCTACCGGCCGGCGAATATTATGTGAACTAATTGCGGCTATCTCTTGCAAACGACGTGTCTGCTCGGACAGGTGCTCTTCATTACGTTTACGTTCAATTAGTGTGCGCAAGATATTCACGGTACGCTCAATCATCAGAAGTTCGTCCTTTACCGGCTCACGCACGGTTGTATAATAAATTGCAAAAGTCGCCAAAACCTTAGAACTCCGGGCGCTAATAACAGGGGTCGACCAACATGCTTTAAATCCATGGCGAAGTATAGCATCCTTGTATTTTTCCCACAACGGACTGTCGGCGATATCACTAACGATCACTTGTTCCCGATGGTATGCAGCTGTACCGCAGGAACCAGCATATGGTCCTATTGGCTCGCCATCTATCGCAGCGTTATATTCGGCAGGAAGGCGTGGTGCCGACAAATGGTACACATGCTCTTGTTCCGCGTCCAATTCCAGGATAGAGCAGTACATTTCAGGAAAGATGCTCTCGATACCGAGTAATAGCTCCTCCGCCATTTTAGCAAGCGGATAATCGGGCATAAAATTGAGCACTAGCACCTTCTTTTCCAGCTCCAGTATGAGTTGTTCTATTTTTTCGCGACTGATATCGCGCACAAAAACGATAAGTTCGCCTTTGTACGCGTAGATATCAAGCCGGAACCAGCCTTTACAGTGCCAGTCGTAATATTCGAGCTCAACAGCAGTTTTATCCTTATAAACATTTTCAAATGCCGGGATCACGTTTTCAGTAACAGACATTTTATCAATCAGCCTAAAATCGGCTCCATACAACTCGTTTTCAGACATTCGAACCAGTTTTTGAAAAGCTGGGTTAAATGCATTGATGCGCCAGTTATGGTCGAGCATAAAGAAACCCTCTGTAAGGTTTGCCAGGATGTGCTGCATTTTATCCGATATATCGTTTGGATTCCGAATATTCAGTTTTTCATTAATATAGATTCCGGATGCATATACCATTTGCTCAACATCATCAAAACAAATAGACCATGTAATATTCAAAAAGGTACCAGCTTGAGTTCCAATGCGGAAATGAAAGCCTTCAACTCTCTTCAATACAGTAATACTTTGAAATAATTCTTTGACCCTGTTTTTATCCGCTGGATGAGTAAACTCGGCAAGGTTCTTGCCGGTACTTTCCTTCGCACTGTAATCGGTGAAATACCTCCAGGAATCGTTTGAAGAAATAATATTTCCTTTAATATCGGTAGCGCAGAAAATATCGCTGGAATGACTCTGTATAAAGACAAGCAGTTGATTCATAACCAGCCATTTATTATTAGTAAATTTACGATAATAAATTACCTATTATGCAATAATATAATATATAAAATTTACGGAGTTGTTACCGCTACCGGTAAGATCTTGCCGTTGAAGAATTTATGGCCTGTTAAGGCAAAATCCGCAATGTATTTGCCCATCTCGAAAGCTAAAACGGGCGACTCATATCCGGGAAAAGCTTTCTCCAACATTTCGGTTTGTGCAGAGCCTAAGGCAAGGCAGTTCACGCTTATCTTTCTGTCTGTTAATTCCTGGGCCAGGCACTCGGTTAGCGTGTGCAATGCTGCTTTGCTAGCTGAATATGCCGACAATCCCGGGAATTTGGCACTGCCCTGGTAACCACCCATGCTGCCAATATTAACGATATGGGCATTGGCCGGCATCAATGGCAAAAGTGCCTGGGTGATGCGAACATGGCCTATAAAGTTACTTTGCAGCATCTCTACAAAATCACTTTCTTCTAATTCGGTAAAGGGCTTATTAATGAGTACGCCCGCATTATTGATCAGGATATCGACCCTGTTATCAAAACGGCCGGCGATAAATTGCAGCAAACCGTCGTAGTCATCATGAACAATATCAAAAGCTATCGGGAAAAGCTGACAATCAGGATTAAGCCCTTGTGCAATTTCTGAAAGCCGGCCAAGTTTATCTTCAGAACGAGCCAACGCGATAACCTTGTGTTGATTTGATAGAATAAGATCCAAAACCGCTTCAAAGCCCACACCGCTGCTGGCGCCTGTTATAATAATGTTCATGCCGGCTAAGTTATTAAAATTCTCATACCACCAGCTTCTGCTCGACCGGATGTTTGATCAAGTAAAAGCCGTCGTTGATGAGTTTGGTAAGTTCAGGCTCATTGACAGCCTTATTTTCGAGGAATACTCTAATTTCTGCAGCCACTTCGTGCTCGACATCTTCGTGATCAAGGATTTCCAATATTTCCAATGCACACAACCAATCGTCGTGATGATTTTTTTGCAGCTGGAACCAAACATTGCCTAAAAAACCAAAATCTCCACCCTTTTGCCGGCGATTGCGCACCTGCTGATAAAGCTGATGTAGCTCGCGAGTACGTCGATCATACTCAGCGTGATGAGTACCGGTATTTGACTTGGGGGAAATTTCTTCGAAAGCATCCTTATCGGCGGCTCCGCAAAAAACGGAAATGATCTTTTCGCCAATCGCCATGTCGTAGGTGCCCCAGACAGGGTCAAAAAGCACGTTCCCATGTCCATCGATAACTGTGCAATTCTTAAATGTTATCATTAAGTTCTTGTGGCCTTTAGTCAAAATATTTTCAATAAAGCCGTTTACTTTAATTCCATGCTCAAATTCGAGGTTTATGTGCTGACCTGATTCGATGCCAATTGCAGAAAGTTCATCAGAGGACATATTTTCCAATGGAACAGCAACTCCTTTTAGTTTCCCTACCGGTGAACTGAAGCCATCTTTATGATATTCCTTACCGTGACCGCTCAAGAGCCTATTTTCGTGACACAAAATCGTCGGACCTGAAGTTTTGATAAATTTTACATCTTCTCCCCCCTTCTCATATGCTGATATCACACCCGACACCTGCAATCCCGAACTGTAAACCGCTGTACAAGCGTTTTTGCTTTCGACTGCTTTTTGCAATCCATAGGCCCCTCCCCTCCTGAACGACATGCTATCAGCAAATTGTTCCAACACGTCGATCAGGTTTTGAAAGGTAGGTGTCACAAACAACTGCGGCTGGGGCTTGGTGATATCATAAGCGTAGTTTACCGCATCTATTGTGTACCAAAGCTTTTTTACATCGTCCTTCATGCAGCTGACGCTTTCGCCTATCGAAGAGAGCAGTCCAGCGCCATATATCTTGGGATTCTCCAACGTTCCAATCAGGCCGTATTCAACCGTCCACCAATGCAGGCGGCTCAGCAGGGCCATTTCAGATGGTTCGCCCATATTTTTCTGGCGATAATCTAAGAGTTCTTCTGCTTTCTTTATTTCTTCAGGATCGGCATCTGGCATTTCCTTTAAGATCGACAGTGACCGGATTGCTTCATACAGATCAAAATCCTGAGCAGAAAACATGGCCTTCGCTCCAATAGATCCAAAATAGCTAAGGTATTCGTGGTAATCCTTATCGGCAATGATCGGTGCATGTCCCGCCGACTCGTGAATGATATCGGGAGCAGGCGTGTATTCGATATGCTTCAACTGGCGTATATCAGCGGCGATTACCAGCACGCGGTATGCCTGGTATTCCATAAATGCTGCCGGAGGTATAAAACCGTCAACAGTAACCGCGCCCCAGCCTATCTTGCCGAGGGCGTCGTTCATTTCCTGTAAGCTAGGTATCTTTTCGATGGTCAGGCCGGCTTTTTGTAAACCGGGGATATAAGGATAATAAGCTACATCTTTGAGGTAGCTATAGTTCTGACGCATCACATAACGCCATACAGCGTGATCAATAGGCGTATAATGTTCGTAGTGCTGGTCGACTATAAACTGTTTTAAATGAGAGGGCAATGCCGCAACCTGCGGATTATTAAAATCGTTAAAATGACTCATTATGTCAGTCGGTTTATTGAGAGAACGTAAAGGTATGGATTTGGTTGATGAACTGGAATGACTTTTGACACTTGCTTAACTAAAAACCGATACCTACCTTAGTTTCACTAAGCAAAACGACTATGAAAAGATTACTGCTGATTGAAGAGGATACCGACATCAGGGAAATGGTGGCATTCGCATTTGAAAACAACGGCTACGAGATTGTTAAGGCCGCCAAAGATATATCTGCCGATGAAACAGTAAAGATCAATCCGCATGTGATCATCATTGGGCAAGGCACGGAAACGAAGCTTTGTTCGGAGCTAAAATCGAAGGATCTGACAGTGGCAATACCAATAATCGTATACTCTCCAAGCATTGAGGTTGCCAGGATAAATAACAAATGTGTTGACGCGATAGTAGCCAAGCCCTTCGAACTAGAAGATTTGGTGCATATAGCCAGCAGACTGGCTTACAAGAATTAACCCTGTTTTATCGACGGCAGACCTTCTTCCAAACGTTTTGGGCGGATTACATAATAAAGCCCAAGCATTGCTACAATCAGCGACGTGAGGTAGAAAGAAACACTAAGGAACACAGCCAACCCCACATTCATGTGAAAAATTGGCGAAAGGCGGGCAAAAATCGCTTCACGTGCACCAGCCCCGCCGAAGGTGATCGGCACAACTGCCGCCAAAGCAGATATAAGGAATGACAACAAATACGGGGCGAACTTGCCGGTGAAGCCCTGACCCATCAGGAAACAAATAACGGTAAGTACCTGCAACGATTGCACTATCACTGCTTTTGCGTGTCCTTTGAAAAAGTGTTTGGTAAAATCCTTAAAAAATATTTTTACAACGACATAATAAACGATGGTACCCACAACAAAAACTACCATAGGTATAGCCAGGTGAATCATTTCCTGTATCTGGGGTATAAAAATGGTTAACGCTACGACGATCAATCCGATCGCCCATAATCCGCTCAACCTGTCAAACGCAATGGCCCAGAATACTTTTTTAGCTGGCAGGTTATAGTTTTTGTGCAGCAGGTATATCTTGTACCCGTCGCCACCGATACCACCCGGAAGCAGCAGGTTATAGAATATCCCGAGAAGATATAATCTGAAGTTGAAGCGGGTGTCCAAACGCAGATCGATCGATTTGAAGAAGCTCATCAGTCGCCATGCTGAAGCAACCATCGAGAAGAAATACATGATCACCGCCGCCAGCATCCACCAGTAGTTGGCATGAAAGAGGCGGTTTTTGATTTCGCTAATTGGCTGCTTGCTGAACACATAGTACAACAACACCGAAGTGACCGCTAGTTTTAAGATCAGTTTAGTAACGTTCCAAAGCTTATGCTTCCAGGTTCGCGGGTTCGGGTTGTCTTCGACTATATCTTCTATTTCAGTCATTTCGGCGCAAAAGTAGGTTATTTTTTCATTTCGGCGATTTCGCCGATCCATATTATTTGATTACACCGGTTACTAACGTTGATTGTATCGATTTATTGGTAATATAAATTGACAGAGCGATTAATATTAAAATTTTATTTTTGCGCAAAATTCAAGGGTATGGTTAAAGTTGGATTGGTGCAGATGTCGTGCACAGCCGATAAGCAGGAGAACCTGCAAAAGGCTATAGTCAAAGTTCGAGAAGCAGCTCAAAAGGGTGCGCAAATCGTTTGTTTGCAAGAACTTTTTACATCGCTTTATTTTTGTGATGTTGAGGATTATGACAACTTTAAACTTGCTGAAGCTATTCCCGGCCCATCAACCGACGAACTATCAGCCGTAGCGAAAGAATTGAATGTGGTTATCGTGGCTTCATTGTTCGAGAAACGCGCTCAAGGTTTATATCACAATACCACCGCTGTAATTGATGCCGACGGCACTTATCTGGGCAAATATCGCAAGATGCATATCCCGGATGATCCCGGGTTTTACGAAAAATTTTATTTCACCCCAGGTGATCTTGGTTATAAGGTTTTCAAAACCAAATATGCTACGCTTGGCGTGCTCATCTGCTGGGATCA
>Ga0068856_100007957_pt1 | contig 10352 bp, 7 predicted proteins | sample KBSCornC62_FD_66595 | JGI IMG/M metagenome (GOLD analysis project Ga0068856, IMG submission 66595) | Corn rhizosphere microbial communities from Kellogg Biological Station, Michigan, USA - KBS Corn C6-2 | ecosystem: Host-associated > Plants > Roots > Rhizosphere > Soil ... | reverse complement strand
AGGAGCGAAAAATCGTCTTCGACAAATACAAGCAGCGATTCAACAAGGACGCGGCTAAAGCCGTGGCCGAACTGGCCCTACCACTGGATCAGGGCATCTACATGAACCCGCCGCCCAAGCAGGAAACACTCGTGACCAACCTGCTCGAGGTCAGCCAATACGCCGACAAGATCTACATCGCCCAAACCCCCTTTTCGGCATCCGATGAGCTCAACAAAGCAATCAAGGAATCCGGCGAAAAACCAGGTCGGTTATGGTTCGTTAAAGAGAAAAAACTATACTCCTTTCACAGACTGGATGAGCCGGTCTGGTCAAAATGGATTGATCCAGGAACCGTCGAAATATTCAACAGTTCGGAATGGGCTGGCGCCAAGGACTTTGACAAACGCTCAGAATTCGTGCGATTGCTAAACCAAGCACTTCGCACATTCTGCGCACGAAAAGACATGGGAACATTTTCCCAAGAAGACGGCTCCCTCGTCTTTTACTTCCGCCCGTACGGCCGCCTGAATCGGGAAACGGGCATGGACGAGGCCGTCGAACGCGATGAAACCTGGCATACACAAAAAGAAAACAGCCGGCGCGTAGTGGAACTATACTATTCGAAAAGAGACCCCAAACGACTCCTCTACTACCGGCACCACGCATTCACGGGCTCTTTCCGACGATTTAACAACAAATGGTACTTGGAATTGAACCCCACCTACCATTACACCACCGACGGCAGGACAGTATCACCATTCCGGGAAGAAAATCTTTCCGGAATGAAGCGACAGGAGGGCCACGCCTCCGTGTCCAACAACGTAAAATTCTTGGCGTACTACCTCGCATTCCACGATCTGATTCGCCGGGAATACTTTGCCCTACGCTTCGGAAAGCTCTTGGACGGTCAGATCGAGGCCGGAATCTACGATAGGGATTGGGCCAACCGAACTGATCCCGATGAAGTCACCGGGTTGCCAGCAGACACGCAGGCACAAACGCAAACGACCCTGGCCCTATCATGAAAATCGAATTTCTGAACGAACCCGAACTCGAATTCGGCAACGCCGGGCGCCACATCGATATCCGATTTGGCATCAAGGCCCATGGACCGGTCAGCCTCAACGAACCACACGCGCCTAAAGACATCAAACTTGGCCTGGTCGGGACCGCCGCGTCTCTGGACAAACTCGTGCACTGGATGGACGAAGGTCGGAATCTGATACCGGCCAAATTAAGTAAAAAGCCAAACCTGTTTCCCTCATTTCCAGGATTCAAAGGTGATCAGTGCTTTTACTGCGACTGGAGTACGTCGGAAAAACTGCATGCTGCTATACGTCCCGGAGACATTAAAGACATGTTGGAAAAATGCCCACGAAACGAAGCTGTCGTCAAAATCGCCGACCTGTTCATCGAAAACTGCAAGCATCTGACAGAATACGCCAATCCCGACGTGCTCGTGGTGGCGCCACCACTGGAACTTTTCGAGGCCTTCGATATCCCCATGGGAAACACGGACGCCGACGATAAAAGCGAGTCTGACATCCCCGATTACAAAATTGACTTCCATGACTACCTTAAATCCCGGGGCCTGACATTGCCAAAGCCAATTCAATTCGTCAGGCCCCCCACATACGACGCAGATGCCAAACAAATGCGGAGTACTGGCAATCCAAGGGGACTCCAAGACCCGGCAACTCGGGCCTGGAATTACTTCACGGCACTTTACTACAAAGCCAAAGGTGTGCCTTGGCGCCTGCTACGTCGAACATCAGAACTCGATTCAGTGTACATTGGAATCAGCTTCTACCTGAGCCCAGACAAAGAAAAGACCCACACCAGCGTCGCCCAAGTCTTCAATGAGCGTGGTGAAGGAATGATTGTGCGCGGTGGTGAGGCCAAACGCTCGAAAGAAGATCGCCAGGTCCACCTAACAGCCGACGCGATCCTGCAGCTGGTAAAGAATGTCCTGCTCGAATACAAACGAGTCCATAAACATCTCCCGGCACGCGCTGTCATCCACAAAACCTCCGGGTTCGATGAAGAAGAAAAGCGCGGTTGCAATGAAGCCATCAAAGAACTTGGCCTAGAATGCCGCGACATGATGGTGATTGCTGACTCCTGGGTACGGCTATATCGCACAGGAGAATATCCGCCATTAAGAGGCACGTTCATGGAATTGGACGAAACACTTTGGATCCTCTATACGAAGGGAAGCGTTGATTTTTATTGCGCCTACCCTGGTCAATACGTCCCGCGTGCGCTCGAAATCCGGCCGGTCGAAATTGACCAATCGCCGCTACAACTGGCCGAAGAAATCCTCGCGCTAACCAAAATGAATTGGAATAACACCCAGTTCGACAACGCACCACCTATCACAATCAAGGCCGCCCGCCAAGTCGGCGGGATACTCAAATACGCCACCGATTTACCCCAAATTGAAGCGTCCTACGCCTACTACATGTAGGCGCGCGAACGCAGCATCCAAAACCCAAGAACACAACACAACAAAGCGCATCTCAGTTATGATCAAAGACGACTATCTGATAAACAAGTACGTGATGGCCAATTTCCCTCTTTTCCCATGCCCGAGCTGCGAATCAACGTTGCACCCAACTTTTAAAAATCCATTATTCCATGAGGAATCAGCAGGCTCGAAGGCATTCCAAGAAAGCGGCGAAGGTGACATAGACAACGTTGAAGGAGTATTCAGCCTTCACCTGCGGTGCGGCAATACCAAGTGCGCCGAGGATGTCTTTTGCGTGGGAAACTTTACCATGACTCCCGATGAATCACCCATCGACGAAACACTGTCTTACGTCCCCTCGTTGGAAATCCGGTTCTTCAACCCACCTATTCCTATTTTTCCGATTCACCCTAAATTAAAAAGTGGTCACGGATTGCGAGTAGGAAAGGCACTCGAAGAATCATTCTCCCTCTTTTGGAGTAATCCCAGCGGCGCAGGCAATTCCCTGAGAACGGCAGTGGAAGCCTTGATGGATTATCGAGCTATAAAAAAAGAAGGCCTCACTCTCCATGCCCGCCTCGAAATTTTCAAAAAAAGCTTCAAAGCAAATCACCCGGCGTTGGCAGACCTCGGAGATAAACTGCTTGCAATTAAATGGATTGGAAACAGCGGCAGCCACATCTCCGGCCTCACCCGCGAAAATATGATTCACGCGTATAAGCTTTTCGCAAATGTCATCGATGAACTGTTCAACAATACCTCGGCTAAACTCTCAGCCACAGCGAAGGCGATAAACAGGACTAAAAAGCCTATTTAGCAACTAGAAATGGCTGAAACCAGCCCCTAATTACGACTTGTAAGCTCGACATCGCATAAAATCCAGGCCGCCAAAAAACAATCATTGGCCTGTCGCTTGATGACAAGCATAATTGGGATAATGAAACGGCTCGATGAAAGCGACGCCAAAAGGTTGGAAGCGGCAGGGGCATGGCTGCATCTCGGCAATGCCCTCGAAGCCAACAAAGAGCTCGACGAAATCACGGCCGGCCATCGAAGTCATCCCGACGTGCTCGTGCTCCGTCTCGAAGTCTACTGTAGGCTCGAAAAGTGGGAAGGAGCGCTGCACATCCTTAACGCGTTGATCGCCCACAAAAGAGATCGCATCACTTTTTGGATCCAGAAATCTCAGATCCTACACAAACAAGGGCGAATCAGCGACTCGCATGAAAACCTGCGGTTGGCCCGCGAATCGCGTCCCTGGCCCATTGATGACCTGTTCGACCTTGCAATCGAAGCTCAAAAACTAGGCAGCCCTAAAGAGGCATTTGCTTGCGTGCAAGACGGCGTCGGAAGACCAGGGTTTCAACAGTTGAAAAACCTCGCCCTCGCAACCGATTCGCTGAGTGCTATACATCTGCAAATCAAAACATTGGATTAAACTGAGTCGTTACTTGATCACATTATCAAAGACGAAAGCCAATGCCTGCTCATTCTAAATAATGAACAAGCCTGTAGGCGACTCATGCAGAACTACTAAAGCCGACAAAATGTAAGAATTTTATTTATTTTGGAACAAACTGCCTGCCAAAATGAGCTTTGACCGCCAACAAATCCGAGAAAAACTAACCAAGCTTGCAGGCCAAGGTGTTTTCATCGGCACATCTTCGTGGAAATACCCCGGCTGGCGGGGAATGCTCTACGACCCGGCCCGATATGACTATCGCGGCAAATTCGCAGAATCACGGTTTGAAAAAAACTGCCTGACCGAATACGCCGAGGTCTTCAAAACCGTTTGCGTGGACGGGGCCTATTACCGCTTCCCGGACGAGAAATACCTGACTGCCCTCGCGGCCCAAGTCCCAGCCGATTTCCAATTCGCATTCAAGGTTACCGACGAAATCACCATCAAAAAATTCCCAAACCACCCCCGGCATGGCCAACGGGCAGGAACTGCAAACACGAACTTCCTCAACGCCGAACTCTTCGCAAAAGCATTCCTCCGACCTTGCGAAACCATTAGGCCTAACGTTGGCATATTGATGCTCGAATTCTCTCGGTTTCATAAAACCGACTACGAACACGGTGCCGAATTCGTAAATGACCTCGATAAATTCCTAGCGGCGTTGCCAAAAGGCTGGCCCTACGCCGTCGAATTGCGCAACCAAAACTGGCTCGAACCTGAGTATTTCGCCTGTCTGGCCAAACACGGCGTCACCCATGTCTTTAACAACTGGGCGGCAATGCCACCCATCAGTCAGCAAATAACGCTCCCGGGCAGCCACACCAATCCAAAATTGACGGCCGCTCGGTTCCTCCTAAAACCGGGGCGCAACTACCAGGAGGCCGTCGACACCTTCCAACCATACGACAGAATCCAAGAAATCAACGAGGACGCTCGCGCGGCCGGGCGCAAGCTCATCGAAACGGGGAAAAAGGCCAACGGAAAGACCCTCATTTATGTTAACAACCGACTCGAAGGCAACGCGTTGGAAACCATCGCGGCGATGCTTGAGTTCGGGTGAATATTTCATACGATAACTGCATGGCCGCATTTGAAAAACAACATTTTCTACCGGCCTCATACCTAAAATTCTTTTCCGATGACCCGAATAAAATGGACCGAGGGTCATTCGTCTGGCGTGTCGATAAAACGACACAACGTCGAGTGCCCGTGGCATCCCAATGCCATGAAAAGCATTTTTACTCAAAGGAAAAAGCCCAGGAAGCTGAGCAATACTTCCAGACTCGGGAGGTTATCTACAACCGAATCATTTGCCAATTAATGGACGGCCATGTCCCCGAAGGGAAAAACTTGGGAGATTTATTCCTGTGCATGTTTGACATACATCTCCGTAACGCGGCGCATGAGAACCAGGCCGGCGAAGAGGGCTTTAGCGCGTATATGGATCGCCTAAATCTGTTTATTGGGGAGCTGTTAATTCAGGGGAAACCCGGTGGGGCTACCCATCACAACACAAAAATGCACATCCAGGAGAATTGGCGCATGGAAATTATTCATGCCGCGAATAATGAGATGTTCATTACATCCGATCACCCCGCGCTCGTGATGACGTGCACCGGCACACCGACGCCAAGAAGGGCGCTGCAAATGATCATTTTGCCGTTGACCCCGATACACACTGCAATTGCCTTTGACCGAAGAATCATGTGGCTTGAAAATAAGGTTCCAACACAAAAGGACATGGAAACCCTAAATATTTGGCAGATCCGCAACTCCGTAAACTGCATATATGCGAATCGCGAATTGGAACCTCAAGAAGTCACCGCCTGTCAAAGCCACCTCCAAAACAAATTAAACCAAAGCTCCGTAATGGATGAACATGGTTGGCGTTTGCATACCGCTGCTCTCCCTGAGAACGCGCACTTCTCCTTCATGAAATTAAAACCCCTTGCACTGTAAACGCCGCCGCACCGGACGGCGGCAGCCAAAAAGTAACGAAGCCATCGTTAACACCACTCAACGTAAGAAATTATTTTGAATTAATAACACCCTCATGAACATTTTACGCCTCATCATCATGGCCGTTTGCCTAACTGCAAACGCCTGGGCCGGCGACAAAGCCCCTGAATGGCAAGTCTACTTTTCCCCGAAAGGAGGCTGCACCGAAGCAGTGGTCAATGCGGTCGCTCGCGCACACAACACCGTGCTCATGCAAGCTTACTCCTTCACTTCCGCCCCCATCGCCAAGGCACTGGTGGATGCTGAAAATCGCGGCGTCAAGGTCCAAGCCATCTTGGATAAGAGCCAGCTCACCGAACGATATACTGCCGCCACGTTCCTGCTCCACGCCGGCATCCCCACCTACATCGACGCTCAGCACGCCATCGCCCACAACAAGGTGATGGTCATCGACGGCCACGTCGTTCTCACGGGGTCCTTCAACTTCACAACCGCTGCCGAGGAACACAACGCCGAGAACCTGCTCGTCATTGACGACAAGGCGCTCGCGGAAAAATACACCAAAAATTGGTCCAACCACCTCGAACACAGCGACAAGTATGAAGGCCCGCTGAATAGCGATACGCACGAAACCACGCACCGAAAACGAAAATGACCGGACGGTGAACAACTGACCGTTGACATCCTCGCAGCGGGGCATACTGTATCTTTATACAGTATGACCAATTTGACGCAAAAGCAGCACGCAATTCTGGAATTCCTCAAAAAATTTCAGCAATTGCATGGCATCATGCCCACGGCGCAAGAAATTGCCGGGCATTTCGACTTCAAAAGTCCCAACGCGGTGACCTGTCATCTGCGCCTCTTGCGCAAAAAGGGTGCAATAACCAGCGAGCCAAACAAGGCTCGGTCGCATCGCCTCACCTCGCCCCTCCAAAAACTCCGAGGCACCCTCCTCGACATCCCGATATACGGATCAATACCCGCCGGCTTCGCCGAGAACCGCGAACAAGAAGCGGAAGGCTGCGTCAGCGTGGATATCAACTCCATCGGCTACAAACCCAGCCGAAACGCATTCGCGCTCCGAGTTAACGGCGACTCGATGATCGGTCGACACATCATGGACGGCGACATCGTCGTCATGGAACCCGGTCCAGAACCTCGTAACGGGGAGGTCGTCGCGGCACTCATCGACGGCGCATGCACCCTTAAAACCTACGTCGTCAAAGGTGGGAAACCGTGGTTGAAAGCCGAAAACCCGAACTACCCGAACCTCATCCCGGCCCAGGAACTTGTCATCCAAGGCGTTTTCCGCTCCCTGATCCGTCCGGCTCGCGCATGACATGGACAACGTTTGTCCAACCGCCATGATAAAATGTTTGAGGCATGCCCGTGCGCACCATTGTCCATCTCGATGCCGATGCCTTCTTCGCGAGCGTAGAACAGGCGGCCGATGCACGCCTGCGCGGCAAACCCATTGCCGTCGGGGGTGAGACCCGAGGCATCATTGCTTCGGCGTCATACGAGGCCCGAAAATTCGGCATCTACACACCCATGCCAACGGCGCGGGCGCGAAAACTGTGCCCCAAGCTCATCGTGCTGCCCGGCGATTACGAAAGATATGAACAGTTTTCAAACCAAATGTTCACCTACGCCTACGACTTCACGCCGGACGTAGAACGAACTTCCATCGACGAAGGCTACTTTGACGTCACGGCGAACCGCCAAAAACCGCCAATCGAAATCGCCGACACCATCCGAAAAGCAATCGCTCAACGCCTGAAAATCTCAGTCAGCGAAGGCGTCGGCGCCAACAAGCTCGTCAGCCAAATCGCGTCCAAACTGAACAAACCCGCCGCCTTCCTCGAAATCCCACATGGCGGCGAAATCGATTTCCTCCATCCGCTCGAAAGCAAATGGCTACCAGGCATCGGGCCAAAAACCAGCCTTCGCCTAAATTCGGCAGGGCTCGCAAAGATAGGCCAAATTGCTGCCACGCCAATCGATCTGCTGGAACTACTCCTGGGAGGCCAGGCACCCGTTCTCCGGCAATTCGCCAACGGCATCGACGAGCGCCCCATTGTTACGAGCAGCGAGCCTCAAAAATCCTATAGCAAACAAGAGACTTTCTCGGAGGACATCACTGACGAGGAATACGTCGAAGCAACCCTCCGCCGCATGGCAGATAAGCTCTTCGCCGACGTGCGAACAGAAAGCCGTACCGTGCGAACCCTCACGGTCAAAGTGCGCTACAACGACCGCGACGAAGGACAATGCTCCGAGAGCATCCGTGAACCCACGGATCTCGAAACCGATACTTACAGCCTCCTAAAAAAGCTGCTCAAAAAAGCCTGGACGCGCCGCGTCAGCCTACGCATGGTCGCATTGAAGCTTTCAAACGTCTACGACAGCCGATTCCGTAGCGAACTGGCATTAGAAGGGAATGCACGAAACCTCCAAGCCCGCGAGCGCCTCGCAAGCACCATTGACGAACTGCGCCGCGCCAAGGGCTGGTCAACTGTCATGCGCGGCCACGACCTTCGCCTGCGGGACGCTCCACGGGACCCGGTGAAGGAAAACCAAAAACAACCCAAGAAAAAAATAATAATCCGTCTCCATGCCCAAAAGCCAACGGCAGCCGTCAAAACTTTCACGCCCCTCCGCGTCCACAGCTATTACACTTTCCTCGATTCCACGCTCTCACCGACGGCCATCGTAACTTTGGCGAAGCAACATGGAATGACTTCCGTAGCACTGACCGACATCGGCAATCTGCATGGCGCAGTCGAATTCGCCCAGGCGGCCAAAAAAGCTGGCATCAAACCGATTTTCGGCGCGGAAATACAAATTGATAAAAACCCTGTTCTCCTCTATGCCCAAAACGCCGCCGGGTTCCATAGCCTCAACCGGCTGCTCTCCACCAGAACGAAAGCAACCGCTGACGATAGTTCCGTCGCTGAGCAGCAACGTCGAACGATCCCACGCGAATTGCTCGCTCTTCACAACAAGGGCCTAATCGCCGCCAGCCCCGACGTCAGCATTTCTGAAATATTTCCAGATCGTTTCTACGAGCTTGCCCATAAAGATGCCGGCAAAACCAACCACCCGGTCATCGCTGCGCCGGCCATTCATTACGCGACTCCGGAAGACCGACTCAAATTCGACATCATCCAGTCCATACGCACACTGACGCTCTTGCGACAACAACATCCAGCGAAACGATCCGACGGGCGTTTGCATTTTCGAACACCGACGGAAATGGCCTTAGCCTGCAAAGAACATCCCGACTGGCTCGCAAACTCGCTCGAAGTCGCTGATCGGTGCGATTACAACATTCCCTTCGGCAAACCCCAGTTCCCGCCCTTCATTACACCGGACGGGTCAACGCCACACGAATACCTTCACAAGCTCGTCACCGACGGCCTGCAACGACGTTACCGCGACAAAGCCCATCTGCACCGATCCCAAATTGAGCAAGAGCTAAAAATCATCGCCGCCGTCGGATACGAGGAATACTTCCTCGTGGTCTGGAACATCCTCCAAGACTGTCGGCAAAACGGCATCGCGTGGATTACGCGTGGCAGCGCCGCCGACTCGCTCGTCTGCTATTGCCTCGGCATCTCCGATGTCTGCCCGATCCGCTTCGGCCTCTACTTCCGCCGCTTCCTGAACCAAGAACGAATGGCGCTCAATAAACTGCCTGACATCGATATTGATTTTCCACATGACCGAAAGGATGACGTCATCGACCTCCTCTTCGCCAAATACGGCAATGATCACTGCGCCGTGGTCGGCGGCTTCTCCACGTTCCAAGCCCGCAGCGCCTTCGCCGACGTCGCCAAGGTCCTCGGCGTGGCAGAACGCGAGGTGCGCCGATTCACAGAACATTTCCCCTGGGGCTTCGGCGGCGGGTGGGTGCCCGGGGGACCGGCTCCCAAGGGCGGTCAAGGCCTCAGGGACCTGATCTCGGCAAGCCCGGAAAACCGTGATCTGCCTGTAAATGAAGAACCATTCAAAACGGCCCTCGATATGGCCGAGTTTCTGGATGGATTCCCACGGAATCCAAAAATGCACCCGTGCGGCGTCGTCGTGTCGCGCCAGCCAGTGCACGAACTGACTCCGACATTTATTTCCAACAAAGGCTATCCGACCACGCATTTCGACATGGATGCCGTCGAAGTCGTCGGGCTCGTCAAAATCGACGTGCTCGCCCAAGGGGGCCTCGCAGTAATGCGCGACGTAAATGAATCACTCGCCACACGAAACATCAAAGTCGACCTCGATGCGCTCGAACCGTGGCAGGACCCAAAAGTGTGGGACATGATCTCCGGAGGTGCCCGCGCCGTCCACCATATCGAGTCGCCAGCGATGACGAGCCTATGCCGACAAACCAACGTTCGTGATATCGACACGCTCATCGCCATCGTCAGCGTGATCCGCCCCGGCGCCGCCAACGAAGGCAAAAAACTGGCATTCACACGC
>Ga0068856_100007952_pt1 | contig 10355 bp, 5 predicted proteins | sample KBSCornC62_FD_66595 | JGI IMG/M metagenome (GOLD analysis project Ga0068856, IMG submission 66595) | Corn rhizosphere microbial communities from Kellogg Biological Station, Michigan, USA - KBS Corn C6-2 | ecosystem: Host-associated > Plants > Roots > Rhizosphere > Soil ... | reverse complement strand
ATCAGCGATATGCCTGCGGTGAAGAGGAGCACCTTCGCATCAAGACCAACCTCGACGGTGGGAGGAACTTTATCCGCCAGAAACGCCATGATCAGGCGAACTCCCAATGGCGCGAAGCTCAGCCCAAGGGCCCCGCCCACGAGAGACAGCACCACCGATTCGGTCAGCACCTGCCGCAACACGCGACCTGAACTCGCGCCCAGCGCAGTCCGAATAGCAATCTCTTTCTGCCGTCCGAACGCTCGGGCCAGAATTAGATTGGCAACGTTCACACATGCAATCAGCAGAACACACGCTACCGCCCCCAATAACACCAGCATGGCTGGACGGACATCACTCACCAGGTCTTCGTGCAGAGGCACAACCACGGCTCCCCAGCCTTTATCGTCTGCGGGATAAAGCTGCGCCAGGCGGCTGGAAATCGTGTTCATCTCCGCCTGTGCTTGCTTGATCTCCGTTCCCGGCTTCAGGCGCGCGACAACGATGTAGTGGTGTTCTCCCCGCACCGATCGTTCGGTATCGGTCCAAGCCATTGGAGTCCACATTTCCGCGTAGTCGGGCAGTCGGAACGACGGAGGCATGACGCCCGCCACCAGGAAATTGCGTCCGTCCATCGTGATGTCCCGGCCCACGATGTCGCGATTGGAACCGAAGTGTTCCTGCCAGAATCGATAGCTCAGGACCACAACATTCGATTTTCCGGGATCGTCCTCCTCGGGGAGCAGCGTGCGCCCGAACAAGGGCTGAACTCCAAGCACTTCGAAAAACTTGGATGACACCGCGGATGCGTTCACCTGTTGCGGTTTAGCCGTATTCGTCAGTGTGAAGCCGCGATAGGAATAGATCGCCATCTGCTCGAAAACATGGTTTTCGTTTTCCCAGTCCACATAGTTCGCCGGTGACACAGAAAAACGGTCAATCCCCGGAAAGCTTTGCGCAGGCGGAACGTGCCAGACTCGCACCAGCCGGTTGGGATCCCGAAATCCAAGAGGCCGTAGCAATACACCATTCACCACACTGAAGATGGCGGTGTTTGCGCCAATTCCCAACGCCAGCGTAAGCACGGCGATAACGGCGAAACCCGGATTTTTGAGCATCTGCCGCAGCGCGTAACGAAGATCCTGAAACACAGTTTCCATAAATTCCCCAAAATGAATTATTCGTAGCGCAATGCAATTGCCGGATCCACCTTGCTGGCACGTCGCGCCGGTACATAGCAGGCGGTCAGCGCGATCAGCATGAAAAGCAGTGCAACGCCGGCGAAAGTCGTCGGGTCAGTGGCGCTGATGCCATACAGCAAACTGGACATGAGCCGCGTGAGTGCGAAGGCACCAACCATCCCCGCAGATATCCCTGCAACGGCAAGCTTTCCGCCACCAGCCAAAATGAGTCTCATCACGTCGTACGGTTGCGCTCCAAGCGCCATCCGCAGACCGATCTCAGGCGAGCGTTGCGCAACGATGTACGAAATCACTCCGTAAACACCCACGCTGGCCAGAAGCAGCGCCAGTAACGCAAACACCAGCAGCAAGATCATCGAGAACTGCCGCCGAGCCAGGGACTGGGAAATCAGGGAGTCCATAGTTTGCTCGCCGAAGATCACTTGCTGGCTGCTCATTTCTCGGCTAATCTTCCGCACCGCAGAGGAAAGTCCTGCGGCGGCATCGTCCGCGCGAATCACGACCGCCGAACCCGACGGTGTCATAGCCACAAAGTCGTTTGGCATCTGATCGCAAGGGATATACAGGGCGGAGCGAAGAGATTGAGTGTCGTCGCTGTCGAGTCCCCACTGCTTCACGTGTCCCACAACGCCCACAATCTCTGCGAGTTGGGGGAAGCGGTTGATCTGGAGCCGTTTCCCGATTGGATCTTTTCCCGGAAAGTATTTGTTTGCGAACACATCGTCGATGACCACGACCGGCGGCGAGTTCTCATTGTCGTGCGCGGTAAAAAAACGTCCGCGCTGCAGCGGAACCCCCATGGCCTGCAGGTAGCCCGGTTCTACGATGTAATCAATCGCCCAGTTCATGTCATTGTCGTTCGCCGGCTTCGTTTGACCTTCCAGCAGAAACAGTTGTTCGTCATCTCCGCTGAAAGGAATTGCGCCCCACGTCTGGGAGATCGCATGAACACCGGGCAGGGAAGCGACTTTTGAGTCAAATTCGCGAAACGCAGCCCGAATCGCTTCGGGCTTCGCATTCATCATCGAAGGCGGTAGAGAAAGTCCAAAGGTCAGAACATTGTGAGGGTTGAATCCAGGATCGACACTCCACACCCGAATCAGGCTGCGAATCGATAAGCCCGCCCCAATAAGCAGCATGACCGCCAAAGCCATCTCCACTACCACGAAAGTAGCCTGTGCCTGATGACGCAGCCCGGTCGAGCCTCGGCCCTCCTTCAGCGCCTCGTTCAGATTGGGCTGTGAAATCCTCAATGCAGGGATCAACCCGAAAAATATGCCGCTGAGCATTGAAACAGCAGCCGTGAAGAGCAGCACGTGTAAATCCAGCCCGATATGTTCGGCTCGAGGCAGAGCCGCGGGCAAAGTACCGAGTGCGGCGCGCGTTCCCCAAATCGCAAGCAGCAAACCCACAGTGCCCCCGGCCAACGCCAGCAAAATGCTCTCGGTTAATAGTTGACGAACGACGCGTGATCGAGTGGCGCCCAGCGTTGCTCTCACCGCCAGCTCTCGGGCGCGTCCCGAAGAGCGCGCCAGCAGCAGGTTGCCAACATTCGCGCAAGCAATCAGCAGCACAAATCCCACCGCCGCCAGCAGCACAGTGAGAATCGGGCGAACCGAACCCACCATCTGCTGCTTGAGCGGAACGATCTTGGCAGTGATTCCCTTATCGACATCCGGAAACGCTACCCCCAGATTTCGTGTGACCGCTTCCATATCTGCACGGGCCTGCTCAAGACTGACTCCCGGCTTCAGGCGGCCGATCCCATGAATGCCCAGCCCTGCCCCTCGCTTGAGCAGCAGAGGATTGCTCCACTGACCAATCGGGACATACACATCGCAGTCGCGGAATCCAGGAACGCTCAAACGAAAGTTTGCAGGTATTACGCCGACAATCGTGTACGCCTTCGAGTCGAGCGTAATGCTCTTGCCCAGAATGTCGCGCGCAGCACTGAATTTGCGTTGCCACAGTCCTGCGCCAATGACCGCTACCGGTCCCGCACCTACCTCATCTTCACCGGTAGAAAAAGTGCGGCCAATAACGGGATTGACTCCCAATTGTGAAAAGAAATCCGAGGAGACGAAGTTGCCGTTCACTTGCTCGGCTTCGCCAACTCCAGTCAGGCTGAAAGCATAGGTCCGCGCGACGGCCATGGATGAAAATGTGTGATTGTCTTTCTGCCAGTCGCGAAAATTTGCGAACGAAACCGAGCCACCTTCAAAGTTCGGCTTGTTTTCGTGAAGTGTTACCAGTTCATCCGGTTTGAAAAAGGGCAGCGGGCTCAGCAGCACTCCATTGACCACGCTGAACATCACCGTATTCGCCCCAACACCCAGAGCTAGCGTGAGCACGGCAATGGCCGCAAAGCCTCGGCTCTTGCGCATCTGCCGCAGTGCGTAGCGAACATCCTGAAATAAAGTTTCCATAACTCCTCACTCGTAGCGCAGCGCAACCAAGGGATCGACTCTGATAGCTCGCCGCGCGGGCACATAGGAGGCCAGCGTGGCGACCAGCATCAGCAACAGGGCGGCACCCGCAATCGTCCACGGATTGCTCGGGCTGACGCCGAACAGCAGTCGAGACACGGCGTGCGCTGCCACCAGAGCTGCGATGATGCCTATAAACTCGCCCACCACCACAATCCACGTTCCCTGTTGGAGAACAAGGCCGAGAACATCCTCCCGCCGCGCTCCCAACGCCATTCGAACCCCGATCTCGTGCGTGCGCTGCGCAACCGAGTAAGCCATCACGCCGTACAGGCCCACCGCGGCCAGAACTAATGCCAACACCGCAAAGCTTCCCAGCAAGATCGTGCTGACGCGTCGCAGCGCTGTGACCTGACCGGCCAGCAGAGACATCGGCATGGCATCGAAGATCGGCTGATTGGCGTCGACGCTCCAAAGCGCCTGCTCTGCTGGTTTGAGGACCATGGCGGGATCTCCCGTCGCTCGGATCACAAAGGCCACCAGCGGAAATGATTGCTGGCTAAGAGAACGGTAAATCGCAGCATGGGTCTCTTCTTCCGGGCCGAACGCCTTGATGTCGGAAACCTCGCCAATAATTCGCCATTTGTCGATATGGCCGAAATCGCTGATTTCGAGCACCTTGTCGACAGGATCAGTGTCGCGGAAATAACGGCGAGCAAAGGTGCGGTTCACGATCGCGACCTTCTCCGCATCAGGCCCGTCGAGTTCGTTCAGATCGCGGCCTCGCAGCAAACTAGTACCGATCGTTGAGAAATACTCCGGCGTAATGAGTTGATTGTCAGCCTTCGGCTTCGGCTCGCCGGTCCTAAGCACTTGTCCTTGGACTAAGAAGTCAGTAGCCCCTGAAAATCCCGCCAAGGGAAGGAAGTTGGTGGCGGCGACGGAGCGTACTCCCGGCAATTGCTGTATGCGCTTGATTACGTTCTTGACAAAATTGATCCGCCTCTCAGGATGATCTCCGGGATATTGGCTCGGAGGTAGAAAGACCTCGAGCCCGACCAGTTTTTCTGGCTGAAATCCTAAACTCTGCTCCTGTACATGGCGGAAGCTCTCAAGCATCAAACCAGCCCCGGTGATCAGGACTAGTGACAGCGCAATTTCGGCGGTAACCAGGATTCGCCGCAGGCGTGAAGTTCGGGTGGATGTCACCGTGCGTCCACTCTCGCGCAGTGCGTCATTGGGACTCACATTCGCGGAGTGCAATGTGGGGACGGCGGCAAAGACGATGGCGGTCAGAACGGTCAGCCCGAGGGTGAACCACAAAACGGGTCCATTGATCGGAACCGCCTCGACCCTGGGGATACTCAAGTTGGCGATGTTGTTAGGAAAGATGGCGACAAGGAAACGAGTGCACACAAGCGCGAGGGTGACGCCGAGAGCGCCACCCAGGAAGGAGATCAGAAGGCACTCACTCAAGAATTGCCGGAGGAGGCGAGCGCGACTTGCGCCCATCGCCACACGGATCGATAGATCAGCTTGGCCTCCCGCAGCCCGTGCCAGCAACAAGCTTGCAACATTCACACAAGCAATGAGCAGCACGACCCCAGCCGCTCCTGAGAGCGCCAGCAGTGGCGTGCGGATGTCCCCTGCCAGGTGTGTCCGCAATGGTACGATCGACGTCGAATTTCCTGCATCCGCCTCTCCATGCTGCGACGCGATCTGTCCTTCCAGAACATTCATCCGTTCCTGCGCCTCGCGGAGCGTGACGCCCGGCTTCAATCGTCCCAGCACCCGAATGTAGCCATGTTCATAATCCCCGGCTGCCGCCGGTGAAATCGAAAGGGGTTCCCACACTTCTGTGCGCGGGGGATAGTTGAAGGCGGGCGGCATCACTCCGACAACCGTGAACGCCTTGCCATCCAGAGTGATCGATTTCCCGACGATCTGCGGGTCGGCGTGCAGGGTTGTGCGCCAGAACTTGTCACTTAACACAGCGACATTGGTTTTCGACTGAGCTTCCTGATCCGTAAAAATGCGCCCGAGTCTTGGCGCGACGCCGAGAATCTCGAGGTAGTTGGGAGTAACCGCATAACCAATGACCAGCTTTGGCTCTCCCGCGCCCGTGAGCGTTACCTCGTCGTCGTAAGAGGCAGCGATATCTTCGAAGACATCATTCTTCTGTTTCCAATCGATGAAGTCTCCTGCGGAAACGGGGAACTGCGGATCGCCCTTTCCAGGATTACTGCCCCAAATCATTACGAGGCGATCCACATCGCGGTAGGGAAGCGGAGCTAGCAACACGGCGTTGACAACTGAAAAAATTGTGGTCGTTGCCCCAATGCCGAGCGCCAGCGTAATCACTGCAACCGCCGCGAATCCTGGGCTCTTGCGCAGTTGCCGTAATGCGTAGCGAAGATCCTGCAACGGGCCGGTCATGGGAGAGACTCCTATTCGTAGCGCAGGGCGACTATGGGATTGACTCTCGCTGCACGGCCGGCCGGCAGCGACGCAGCAATCAGCGCGACCAGTACTATCAACACTGTCGCCGCGATCAGCGATAGCGGATCGCTGCTCGAGATGCCGAACAACTGACTGCGTACGGCCGATCCCAGCAGCAGGGATAACGGCAAGGCGACGGCAACCGCAATCCCGGCCAGCCACAGAACCTCGAAAAGTACAACCCGCACTACCGACGCGCGGGTTGCCCCCAAGGCCATGCGAATGCCAATTTCCGATGTTCTCTGCGCCGTGGAATACGCGAGCACACCGTAGAGACCGATCGCCGTCATCAACGCAGCTAATAGGCCGAAACTCTGCGCCAGAAATGCGATCACGCGCTCCGCAACCAAGGTCTCTTCGATTTGCTCTTGCATCGTGCGGAAATTGTCGAGTACCAGCTTGGAATCGAGCGTCTGCATCGCTCCCCGAATCGTCGATTCCGCCGTCTCCGGCAACTGTGCCGTTCGAATGTAATAGCTCATCGCTCCGGGATCTTTTTCCTGCAAGTAAGGAGTGAAGGTGGTGCGCTTGATCTCGCCCCGAACATTCTCGTGCTTTGCGTCTTTGACTACTCCGACAATCTCAATGTCAGGTTTTACATCGCCAGAACCGCTGGTAAAGTAGTGCCCAATCGCGCGCTCTGGAGCACCGAAGAAGTGGCTCGCGAAACTCTCATTGACGACAGCTACCTTCTGGCTTCCTTCGCGATCCGCTTCGCTGAACTCACGCCCGGCAAGTAAAGGCACGCCCATGGCGGAGAAGTACCCCGGACTGACTCTGGGATGCTCCACATTCATGTCTTCATCATCGTGGGCAGCGTAACCAGCGATGGTGATGTTGTTGCTGACGCCCTCATTCGCCAGCTCGGCGTCTGTTGTTGCCGCCACGGATCGCACTCCTGGTGTTGTCGAGAGCGTCTGCAAGACGCGGGTATCCACCTCACGGTCCTCACTGCGTTGATGCCCGGCCCATGAAGGATCGACGCCGAATGTCACCAGATGATCGGTGGGGAATCCTACGTTCAGCGTTTTGAGATTGCGTAGCGTGCGCATGAACAGACCCGCGCCCACCAGCAACACAAGACTCAAGCCCACTTGAACTCCGACCGCAATGCGGCGGAAACGCAGCGGTCCTCCGGCAGTGATCACCTGCTGCTTTAGCGCGGGCGCCAGATTTGGCCGCCAGAACTGCAACGCCGGGGCCAAGCTGAAGAGCAAACTCGCAGATACGGCCAGCGCAAAATTGAAAAGCAGGATTCTGCCATCGACATGCGATGAGAACGGCATATCGGTTCTCTCGCCGCCCCACATCATGTTGATCAGCACCGCCGAAAAGCGAGGCGCAAGAAGGATTCCTAAAGCTCCCCCGCTCAGGCCGAGCAGTAATCCCTCAACCAGAAGTTGCCGCACGATACGCGCGCGTCTCGCTCCCAATGCGTAACGCACCGACATTTCTCTGAGCCGCCCGGCCGCACGTACCAACAGCAGACTGCCGACATTCGCGCATGCCATCAGCGCAACCAGTGCGACCATCGCCATGATGATCAGCAGCGGAACTCGTACATCCTGGCGAAGCGCTGACAATCCCTTTGCACCATCCAATACGAATAGGTGGGACTTGGTTAAGAAGCTCTCGACAAATCTTTCCGAGCTATGCCCCCGTTGCTTGAGTTCCTCGGCGCGGATCGCGTACCACAGTGGACCCACTCCCGCCTCGGCCTGGTCCCGGCTTACCCCCGGTCTCAGGCGTCCAATGATGTTCAACCAGCTGGCTTTGCGCTCCTCAAGTCCATCTCCTCCCGGCATGACTTCCGCTTTCATCATCATGGGAGTGAAGAGGTCGGGAGTGTCTCCCATAACAGCGCTGTGGAAGCCGCGCTGGGCCACCCCGACAACTGTGAACGGGTGACCGTTTACGAGGATCGCCTGGTTCAACAAGCCGCGATCTGCGCCAAACCGCCGCTGCCAATAATCGAAGCTGAGCACCGCGACAGGGTTCGCGTTCGGAACGTTATCATCGGATTGCACCAGCAGTCGCCCTAGCTCAGGCTGCACGCCAAGAACATCAAAATAATTTCCGGAAACGACTTCTGTCGTCACCAACTCTGGTTGCTTGTGCCATTGCACGCCTGCCTCGGCGTTTACCGTGGCGATCAGGCCGCTGAAAACCGAGTTGCGATCGCGCAGATCGCGATACATCGGATACGAAAAGTAAAACTTATCGTCGGTACGGGCGCGCGTATGCCCGCTAAAGCCGCCCGAGTATTTCAGTATGACCAGCCGCTCCGGCTCTTTCACCGGCAGCGAGCGCAATAATGCCTGATCCAGCAATCCAAAGATCGCAGTATTTGCTCCGATGCCGAGCGCGAGCGTGATCACCGCGACGGCAGTGAAAGCCGGGCTCTTGCGCAACTGCCGCCACGCGTAACGAATGTCCTGCAACAGAGTATGCATAAAGTTCCGTCACTCGTAGCTCAGCGCCACCATAGGATCGACTTTGGCGGCACGCCGTGCGGGGATGTAGCCGGCGAATCCTGCCGCGATGATCATCACTGACAGCATCTCCAAAAAACGCCAGTGGTTCTGTGGCGCTTGCTCCTGCCACGAACCGTTGAATGCCAGCGTTAGCACGGCTGCGAGAGCAAATCCTGGACTCTTGCGCAACGGCTGCCACCCGTAGCGCACGTCTTGGAGGCATCCGCTCATACGTGCACATCCGCCATCAACTTCTTCAATTCTTCTTCCGCGACAACTTTACCGTCGAACAAATGGACTTCCCTCTGCGCGTGTTTGGCGAAGCGCGGATCGTGAGTCACCATGCAGATCGTCGCCCCCTCGCGATGCAAATTCTGCAACAGTTCCATGACCGCTTCGCCGTTCCGTGAATCGAGGTTTCCGGTAGGCTCGTCTGCGAGCAGGATGGACGGTTTTCCAGCGAGTGCGCGCGCCACCGCCACGCGCTGCTGCTGACCGCCGGAAAGCTGCGAGGGATAATGCCGGACGCGATGCGCCATGCCCACGCGCTCCAGCGCTTCCATCACTCGCGTCTTGCGTTCTGCCGAGGGCATCCGCTGTCGATACGTGAGAGGCAACTCGACGTTTTCATAAACCGTCAGGTCGCCAATCAGGTTGAAACTCTGAAAGATGAAACCAATCTCCTGATTGCGAATGCGCGCCCGCTCCGCGAAATCCAGGTTTTCGACCGGCTTGTTGTTCAAAAAGTAGCGGCCTCCGGTCGGCGTGTCGAGCAGTCCGATGATCGACAGCAGCGTCGATTTTCCGCAGCCCGACGGCCCCGACATCGCGACATACTCGCCTTTATTTACGGTCAGGTGCACGCCCGACAGTGCGTGCGTTTCGATCTCATCGGTGTAGAACACCTTCGTCATTTCAGTGATTTGAATAAGCGCTTGGCCATCGCTTGACATGAAACGTTTGCCTCGATTTCTAAGGATTTGTGGTGCTCAGTCTTGCAGCCGAATACGGTCTGTGTTGTCCCAGCGCGACATGTCGGAAAGCACAACCGTGTCGCCCTCGTGCAGCCCATCCTGTATTTGGATGGAATTTACCGAAGCCCGCCCAACCTTCACCGGCACGCGAACTGCATCGTGTCCGTTCGGGTCGAGTCTGAAAAGTGAAATCGTGCTGTTCTCCTGTCCGAATGCCGGGCGCCCAACATACAGAACGTTGTCCAGCTTCTCCAGGTCGATGGTGCCGTCAACGCTCAGGTTCGGGCTGGCGCCCCGGGGCAATTCGCCCGTTAGTTTGACGTCCACGGTGACTGTTCCGTTTTGCACGGCAGGATCAACCCGCATCACACTGCCCGTGATCAGGCCGTTGTGGGTATCGACCGACACTGATTCACCGATCTGGACGTCCCGCGCCTGCGTCTCGGCCACCTTCAACTCGGCCATCAGATGGTTCGGCTGGACGACCTTGGCCAGCATGGTTCCCGGAGCCACGTGCTCTCCCACGTGCAGTGGCATTTCGACGAGCACGCCATCAATTTTGGCGCGCACCTTCAGCGCATCAAGTTGTTGTTTTTTCAACTCGGCCAATGCGCGCATCTGGTCGACCTTGGCCTGCTGCTCGGCCATCTGCGCGTTGATCGCCTTCTGGTTACTCGCCAGGCGCTGGTCTTCAAGATCATTGCGAATCGTGAGTTCGTCGGCCTTTCCCTTGGAATTCTTGTAGGCCATGCCGGAGATAACGCCGAGATCGTAGAGCGCCTTGTCCGTATCCGACTGGAG